>Ga0114918_10002372_pt1 | contig 16899 bp, 14 predicted proteins | sample LantaG_FD_87015 | JGI IMG/M metagenome (GOLD analysis project Ga0114918, IMG submission 87015) | Deep subsurface microbial communities from Baltic Sea to uncover new lineages of life (NeLLi) - Landsort_02402 metaG | ecosystem: Environmental > Aquatic > Marine > Oceanic > Sediment | place... | reverse complement strand
TTTTTTTTCTTTCGCGTTTTTTGCCCCCCCGCCCCGTTTCCCCCCCCCCCCCCCGTTGTGGTTGCGTCTTCCTCCTCCTCCGCCTCCTCTTCAGTGTGTCAAAACAAAAAACCCCAATTCAGAAACAATTCAAAAACAGAAAAATCAAAAGGTCAAAAAGTGTGTGTGCGTTGCTCGTTACAACAAAGAAGAAGAAGCAAAAAAACAATCTCATTTCTTTTTCTTTTCTCTTCTTCTACCTCCTCCCCCAGAAGCGCCTCTCCCCGGTCGCCAGCTCCACGATCGACGCCCTCAGCGCGTTGTCGTCCACGTGCGCGTCCAGGTAGCTGGCGAACCTCCGCGCCAGCCGGCCCGAGGCGGAGGCCCTGCGGCCCTCCTCGAGCGACGCCATCTTGAGGGCGAACGACAGCCGCTCGGCCGCGGCCGCGGGAGAGGCGAGCGGCGCGCCGCCGTCGGCGGCGAGGACGGCGGCGGTCGCCAAAGAGGCCTCCGCCGCAGCCGCGGCAGCAGCCGCAGTCAAAGAAGAAGTGGAAGAAGGTTCGAAACAGCCTCCCCTCTTGCGCACGAGCAGGCTGGCGGCCGCGGCGGAGGGCCAGCCCTTCGCTGCAGCGGCGGCGGCGACACCGTCGGCCGACCTCGACGCCGCCTCGGCCGCCGCGGCCGCGAGCTCGAGACTTGTTTCCTCTTCTTTTTCCTTCCCTCCTTCTTCCTTCTCTTTCTTCTCTTCCTCTTCTCCCACCTTCCCGACCCCCCTCTTGTAGTGCAGCTGCGCCTCGAGCAGGGCCCTGCGCAGGTCCCCGCGCGCGGCGGCGCCGCAGGCCACGGCCGCCGCCGCCGCCGCCGCGCCTCCGTCGCTGGCGCCGGCGGCCACGGCCGCGCCGCGCACGACGGAGAGGAGCTCCGAGGGGGCAGGCCCCGGGGAGAAGTCGAAGCGTGCCGAGACGCCCGCGGCGAGCCCTGGAGGTGGGGGAGCAGCGGCGCTGCTTTGATGAGTGGGGCGCGGGAGAGAAGAAGAGGAAGGACGGGAAAGAAGAAGAGCGGCAGCGGAAGCTTGCTCGTCGGTGTTGGCGTTTGTTCCGCTTCCGCTGCCGCTTCCGCTGCCCGACAAAAGCAGCACCGGCCTCTTCGAGGAGGCGCAGAGGCTTGCCAGCGCCGAGGCGTAGCCCGGGTCCACCTCGGCAAGCACGTCGGCGTCCTCGAAGACGATGACAGAGCCCCGGGTGACGCGGGGAAGGGGGGGCAGAGAGGAAGAAGAAGAAGAAGAGGCCTTCTTCTCCTGCTCCTCCTTCGACGACGACGGGGACGGAGCTCGCCCTCCCTGCTGCCGCTGCCGCTGCAAGAGCTCGCCAAAGAGGTCGCCGCCGCGGCCCCCTCCCCCTCCCCCGGTCCCGGCAGTCGTCCCCTTTCTGCTGCTCAGCCTAGCGCTCTGCGTCGCCTCGCCCACCAATTTCGAAAGCGCGAGCCCGCCGCGGGCCAGCGAGCCGGCGTTGACCTCGAGCACCTCGAGCCCCAGCTCCTCCGCCGCAGCGGCCGCCGCCGCCGACTTGCCGCTGCCGGGGGGGCCCGAGAGCCAGGCCGCGCCGCCGTTGCCTGCCGCGTGCGAGGCGTCGATCATGGCGGCCAACCTCGAAGGGGTTCTGAGGCCCGAAGGGTCGAGCTGGGAGGCGGTCAAAGACCAGGCGTTTTCCTCGTCGTCGTCGTCAAGAAAGTCGCCGTCGTCGTCGTCGGAAACGACGAAACCTTCTCTGTCACCGCCGCCCTTGCGCCTCTTGCTCTTCGTCTTCGCCTTCGTCGTCTTCTTGCCAGGAGACCCTTTCCCACCACCGCCGGGGGGAAGGAAGGCAGCGGCCGGAGGCCTCCACCTGCGCAGCCACTCGACGAGGGCCCCGCCCGCGTTAGAGGCCGCGCCGCCGGACAGCGAGCTCGCCCTCTCCGGGCGGAAGCGGGCGGTCCACGGCAGCGACGAGGAGGAGGTCGAAGGCGGGTTTTCTCCTCCTGTTCCTGCTGCTTCTCGGTCTAGGACAGCCGCCACGGGGCCTGGCACTCCACCGCGAGCCAGGAGCTCGGAAAGGAACAGGGAGGGGTCGCTGCCGTCGTCGGCCCTCGCTGTCGCCAGATCGCCGCCGCCGCCGCCGTCATCGTCGTCCTCCTCCTCCTGCTCCTCTTCTGTTCCGGCCGTCGCCGCCGCCGCCGCCGCCGCCGCCGTCGTCGCTGCCCCCGCCTCCGCCTCCGAGGCAGGAGCGCCGGCCTCTTCCCCCCCGGCAGCAGCGGCGACTCTGGCTCCGCGCCCTCCCCGGCCCCTCCTCCCCGGCGGCAGCCGTGCGGCGCGGCCGCCGGCGACGCAGCAGCAGGCCCCGAACAGCGGCAGCGGCGGGCAATCGGCCGGGGCGGGGGCTATCCCCGGCCAGCGCCCGCCCGCCGAGGCGTTGAGGTAGCGATCTAAAGCGGAGACGCGGTCGAAGCGGACGGCGCCTGTCCAGGAGGAGGCGGGACAAGAAGAAGAGAAAGAAGAGGAAGAGGAGGAGGAGGAGGAGGAGGAGGAGGAAGAAGAGGAAGGAAGCGCCTCCCTCGGCAGGCAGCGGAAGAGCTCTCTGTTGCTGCTGCTGCTTCTTCCTGCTTCTACCTCCCTCCCGCGCTGCTCCGCGGAGCTGTCAATCCCCTTCCCTAGCCTGATCGACGCCTCGAAGACGGAAGGAGCAGGAGCAGGAGTCGAAGAAGATGAGGGGAAGAGGGAGGAGGTGGCGGGGGGCGCGTTGGCGTGTTCGGCAGACGAAGGGAACGGCGGCAGCGGCAGCAAAACGCCTCCTGCATTCTCCCCGCCTCCGCCGTTTCCGCCGCCGCTCTGACCGGCGGCGAGCGCCCTCTCCGCCGCGGCCGTCGCCGCGCCCCCGAGCCCGCGGAGCAAGCCAGGGTGGACGCTCCTCCTCTTCTTCGTTCCCTCTCCTCCTTCAACTTCCCCCTCGTTCCCCCGCTGCGCCGCCGCCCGCAGAGCAGCGACCTCCTCCCTCAGGGCCCGCCTGCCGGCCTCTGCCCTCTGTCTCTCGGCCTCCTGTTTGGCCCTCTCCGCCTCGGCGCGCTTCTCGTGCGGCTTCAGGAAGAGCGGGGCGGTCTTCTTCTGCTTGTTGGGTGGAGGTTGAGGGAGGGAGGAGGTGATCGTCATCGCTGTAGCAGCAGCAGAGGCATCAGCATCGTCGTCGTCGTCGTCGTCGCCTTTCTCCGCTTCTTCTTCCTCGGCCTCCGCTTTCGCCTTCGCAGCTGCTGCTGCTGCTGCTTCCGCGGCCTTTCTCGCGCGCTTCTCAGATGCGGGCATGAAGAAGGTCGCCGTGGCGCGCTTGCGGGCGGCAGCGGCAGCTTCGGCAGCGGCAGTCGAAGCAGAGGCATCGATCGACGCCGACGCCGCCGAAGCCTTCATCGCTGCCTTCACGGCCCCCCCTCCTCCTGCCCCGCTCTTGCGCTTCTTGGATGCGGAAGACGGAGGGGACGTGCTCTGGACCGCGCCAGCCGCGGAGGCAGCGGGCTCATCGTCGGTGGGCGTGCTGAGGAGAGAGAGTAGAGAGAGGAAGAGAGGAAGAGAGAGACGAGGGTGAGCATTGAAATCTTGATGGCCTCTGTTTCGTCTTTTCTCTCTCGCGCGCGCTTTTCTCCACCTACCTGCTCCTCCTGTTCCTCCTCTGGAGCGGGTCAGCGTCGTCGTCATCCTGCGTCGTCCTGTCGGCCCTGGCCTTGGGAGGCGTCTCGTCGATGTCCGAGTCCAGCTTCGGGAGCGTCATCTTGTTTTTTTTTGTTGATTTGGCTTTTCTTTCTTTCTCTGTTCTCTCTCTCTTCTTTCTCTCTCTGCCTTTCGATCTCTCAGGACGCAGAGCGCGAGGAGGGCATCGTGCGTCGCGCTGAAAGGGGGGAGAGGAGCGAGGAGCGAAAGGAGGGAGCGAGGAAGCTCCGAAGAGAGAAAGAGGAGAAGAGAAGAAGTGTGAGACTCTCTCAGAGACTTCTCAGAGGAAATTGCTTCGACTCTCTCCACACTCTTCGACGACGACGACGACGACGACGCTTTGCTCGCCTCCTCAACGTCGGCCTCCTCTCTCTTTTCTTTCAACTTCCCCTCTCCTCCCTTTCTCCCCTCCCCTTCTCCGTCCTCCTCGCCCAAGAAATGTCGGACTCCGACTTCAGCGAGGATGAATACGTCCCCAAGGCCAAGGTGCGAGAGAGCAGTTGGAGACGTAGAGAAGAGAGAATTCGTTTCCTCTGTGGCGCCAATTCCGACCGTTGAGACTCTCGCTGTCTTCCAATTCGAGCGGTTCCTTTCCCCCTCCGCCATGGCGCTCTCTCCGTCTTTTTCGCTCCTCATTTTTGTGCGAGGCGAGAGCCATAGATGTTTTTTACGAACTGAGCAAGAGAGAGGGCAGTAAAAGCAGCGAGAAGCGCGCCGACGCAGCGCATGGCGATGCGGTGAAACGGCTCTCTTGGAAGTCGAGAAAGAAGAAGGCGGAAAAAAAAACTCGACCTCGACTCTCTCTCGACCTCCTCTCTCTCTCTCACCTTCAACAACACCCCCCAAAAAAAACAGAGCCGCAAGGCCCCCGCCGCCGCGGGTCCCTCCCGCGGCGCCGCCGCCGCCAAGGCCGTTGCTGCGTCCCAGGCCGCCGCGCCCCCCTCGCCCCTCGCCCCCTCCGCCGCGGGTAACTCTCCCGCGCCCTCTGCGCAGCAGCAGCGCCCCCCCTCGGCCGGCCCCGAAAACGCCGGGGATGGAGGCGGCGAAACCTCCAAGCCCGCTGCCGCTGCCCCGAAGAAGAAGAAGGCGATCGAGGACATCTACAAGAAGAAGACGCAGCTCGAGCACATCCTGCTGAGGCCGGACACCTATGTCGGCTCGACCGAGAGGCAGCAGGTGAGAGGAGGAGAAGTTTTGAGAGTTTTTTCTTTCGACTTCTTTTTCGTCTTTTTTTTCGAAATCGGGTCTTTTTTTCAAACCAAGGCCCTTCCCCTCGCTTCTTTTTGCCTCCGCTTCCTCTCTCACCGCCCTCTTCCTTCCCGTTCTAAAACAAAAAACCAACAACCTCTAATAAAAGGCCAAGCTCTGGGTCCACGACGGCACCTCGATGGTCCTCCGCGACGTCTCGTTCGTGCCGGGCCTCTACAAGATCTTCGACGAGATCCTGGTCAACGCCTCCGACAACAAGGTCCGCGACAAGACCATGAGCGCACTGGACGTCGAGGTCGACGCCGAGAAAGGCTGGGTCCGCGTGTGGAACAACGGCGCGGGAGTGCCCGTCGAGATGCACAAGACCGAGAAAGTCTACGTGCCAGAGCTGATCTTCGGCCACCTGCTGACCTCCTCCAACTACGACGACGCCGAGAAGAAGGTGACGGGAGGGCGCAACGGCTACGGCGCCAAGCTCGCCAACATCTTCTCCACCGAGTTCGTCGTGGAAACCGCCGACGGGAAAAGAGGCAGGTCCTACAAGCAGGTGTTTAAAAAAAACATGAGCGTGATCGGCGCTCCCGAGATCAAGCCCATCGTCAAGAAAACCAAGAAGAAGAAAAAGTCTGACGAGTTTTCCGACTCCGAGGACGACGACGGCGACTTGCTCTCGGGCTCCGACTGGACCAGGGTCTCCTTCAAGCCTGATCTGGCCAAGTTCGGGATGGAAAAGCTGGAGGACGACGTCGTCGACCTGATGCGCAAGCGCACTTACGACATCGCTGGTGTTTTGGGCCGCGGCTGCTCGGTCTCCTTCAACGGGCAGCGCGTTCCCGTGCGTTCGTTCAGCGAGTACGTCAGGCTCTACCTGCCGAGCCCGGACACGCCCAAGGCCTCGATCAAGGTCGGAGACAGGTGGGAGGTCGTGGTCGCTCCTTCCGACGGCCAGTTCAGCCAGGTGTCCTTCGTCAACGGGATCTGCACCACGAAGGGGGGCACGCACGTGAATTTGGTCGTTGACCAGATCGCGAAAGCGCTGTCGGAGACGCTGGTGAAGAAGAACAAGGGGTGCCAGGTAAGATTTGGAGGGGTTGGGTTCTTTTTTTTTTCTTCGGAAAGAGAGAGAAAGAGCGAGAAGGAAAAGAAAAAAAATCGGGGGAAAAAAAAACTCACTTTCTTCTCTCTCTCTCTTTTCTCTCTTTTCCCACCCCCATCATCAGGCCAAGCCCTTCATGGTCAAGGCCTACCTCTCCGTGTTCGTCAACGCCATGATCGAGAACCCTGCCTTCGACTCCCAGACGAAAGAAACCCTCACCCTCCGCCCGAGCTCCTTTGGCTCGAAATGCGACTTGCCGGAGAAGTTTATGAAGCAGGTCGCCGACGCGGGAGTCGCCGAGCGCGTGCTGTCGTTCGCGACCTTCAAGCAGGACCGCGCTTTGAAAAAAACAGACGGCGCCAAGAGGGCGAGGATTGTGGGCTTACCGAAACTGATGGACGCCAACGACGCCGGGGGCAGGCACTCGGAGGACTGCACCTTGATCCTGACGGAGGGAGACTCTGCCAAGTCGCTGGTGGTGGGCGGGCTTTCGGTGGCCGGCCGCGACAGGTTTGGCGTGTTCCCGCTGCGCGGCAAGCTGCTCAACGTCAGGGACGCGTCGGCCGCGGCGGTCGCCGGCAACGCCGAGATCCAGAACATCAAGCAGATTCTGGGCTTGCAGCACGGCAAGGTCTACGAGAACGCCAAGGCGTTGCGGTACGGCCACCTGATGATCATGACGGACCAGGACCACGACGGGAGCCACATCAAGGTGAGTTGTTGGGGAGTTTTTTTTTTTTTTTGAGAAAGAAGAAGAAGAAGAAGCGCGCTCACCGAAAAGAAAAAAACTTCAAAATCACAACAGGGCCTGATCATGAACTTCTTCCACCACTTCTACCCCTCGCTGCTCAAGGTCCCGGGCTTCCTGCTCGAGTTCATCACGCCGATCGTGAAGGCGACCAAGGGGACGAGGGTGAGATTGTTTTTTGTCTTTTTTTTCTTTTTCTCGAGGTCGAGGTCGACGAAAAAAAAACTTCCAAAACTCACTCATCTCTTTCTTCCTTTTTCCTCTACTTCTCCTTCTTCTTCAAACAGGAGTTCTCCTTCTACACGCTGCCCGAGTACGAGGCCTGGAGGGAGGAGCGCGGCGGGGCCCCGGGCTGGAAGGTCAAGTACTACAAAGGTGAGAGAAAGAGAAAAAACTAGTTTTTTCTTGATTTTTTAACATTTTTCGAGCGGAGAAAAAAACTCACTCTTTTTTTCTTTCTCTTTCTCTTCCAAATCTCCCTCTCTCTCTCTCTCCCTTTCAAGGTCTCGGGACCTCGACCGAGAAGGAGGCCAAGGCCTACTTCTCCCGCATCGACTCCCACCGCAAGAGGTTCGTCTGGCGCGACGACGCCGAGGACGGCGGCGCGCTCGAGCTGGCCTTTTCTAAAAAAAAAATCGAGGAGCGCAAGGCGTGGCTCGCCGGGGTGGAGCCGGGCACCTTCTTGGACCAGTCGCAGCCCGAGATCGGGTACTCCGATTTCGTGCACAGGGAGCTGGTGCTGTTCTCGAGGGCGGACCTGGAGCGGTGAGGAGGAGAAGGATTTTGTTTTGGGAGAGAGAGAAGGAGGAAAGGAAGAAGAAGGAAAAAGACTCTCGCGCTCACCTCTTTTGTCGACCTCGGCTTTTCTTTTTCTTTTCTAAACAACAAACAAAAACAGCTCCATCCCCTGCGTGGTCGACGGGTTCAAGCCGGGCCAGCGCAAGATCCTGTTCTGCGCATTCAAGCGCAACCTCAAGTCGGACATCAAGGTGGCGCAGCTGGTAAGAAGAGAGAGGAAGAAGAGAAGTTTTTTGAGATTTTTTTCGTTTTGGTTTTTTTTCTTTCTTTCGAGCTACGAAAACAAAAAAACTCAACCTCTCGACCTCGACTTTCAAAAAATTTCAAATTCTTCTTTCCAATCCCAGGCCGGTTACGTCTCCGAGCACTCGGCCTACCACCACGGAGAGACCTCGCTCCAGAGCACGATCGTCGGGCTGGCGCAGGTATGAGATATGCAATGGTTAAAAGTTTGTTTTTTCGGAGTTGGAGAGAGAGAAAGAAAGAAAGACGACGACAACGACGCTCACAACCTCAAACGCCGTCAAAAAAAATCAACTTCCAATTTCTTCTTCAGAACTTTGTCGGCTCCAACAATATCAACCTGCTCGTCCCCCAGGGCCAGTTCGGCACCCGCCTCATGGGAGGGAAAGACGCCGCCTCGGCACGTTACATCTACACCCGCCTCGACCCGATGGCGCGCGCTCTTTTCAACGAGGCCGACGACGCGCTCCTGGACTACCTCAACGAGGAGGGGCAGGTCATCGAGCCGAGGTGGTACGTTCCTTTGATCCCGACCGTTCTAGTAAACGGCGCAGAGGGGATCGGGACGGGCTGGTCGACCTTCGTTCCCAACTACAACCCCCGCGACCTTGTGGAGGGCGTGAGGGCTTTGCTCAAGGGAGAGGAACCCAAGGCGCTCGAGCCGTGGTACCGCGGGTTTGCCGGCAAGTGCGAGGAGGTGCCCTCCAAGACCTCGGGCAAGTCCTATTCGCTTTCCGGCATCGTGGAGATCGACGAGGAGGCGAGGACGGTGGACGTGGTCGAGCTGCCCGTGAGGAAGTGGACGCAGGACTACAAGGAGTTTCTGGAGACGCTGGTGAGGGAGATTTTATTGAGAAGAGGGAGGGGAAGAAGAGAGGAGGTGAAGTTTTTTTTCAAGCGAGGAAGGGAAAAAAAAAACTCAACTTTTGGACCAACAAAAAAACTCAAAAAACAGGTCAAGCCCCCCGAGGGCTCCGGCGCCGGCGCCAGGCCGGTCCTGGCCGACTACCGCGAGCACCACACCGACTCGACGGTGCACTTTGCCCTGCAGGCGCCCGAGGGCGACGACAGGGCGTGGAACGACCTCACCGGTGAGTTTGAGTTGTTCTTTTCATTTTTGGGTTTTTTTTTTTTGAAGAAAGAGAGAGAAGGAGAGAGACAGCGAAACGACGACGACGACGATGAGCGGAAAAAAAACTCAACCTCGTTCTTCTTCTTCTTCTTCTCGTAATCAAAAACTTATCTCCTTCTTCTTTACACAGGCAAGACCACCGTCGGAGGGATCGACACGCGCCTCAAGCTCTCGACCAAGATCTCGATCGGGAACATGGTGTGTTTTTGAAAGATCTCTCTTTCTTTTTTCGTTTTCGGGTTTTTTTTTCGCGCGTGTCGAGGTCGCGCGAGCGTCGAAAAACAAAAACAAAACTGACTTCTCTCTCTCTTTCCAACTCCAATTCTTCTTCTTCCCCCCCTCTCCCCCATCGCTCCATTAGGTCCTCTTCGACGCCGAGGGGCGCGTCCGCAGGTACGACTCCGCAGACGAGATCCTCCGCGACTTCTTCGCGCTGCGCCTCGACTTCTACTCCAAGCGGCGCGCCGCTCTCATCACCGCCGCCGAGGCCGACGCGCTCCGCGCCGCCAACAAGGCCCGCTTCATCGGCTCTGTCGTGGATGGTTCCCTGGCCCTGCGCGGTCGCCCTGCGAAAGAAGTCGAAGCCGAACTCGAAAGAGAGGGTTACTCGAGGCTGCCCGCGACGAGGAAGGCGGGACTCGCGGCGGCGCAGGCCCTGGCGGCGGCAGAGGTCGAGGCCGCCGCCGCAGCCGAGGAGGAGGAAAACGGGCCCGCAGACTCCGGTGCCGTCACGGGAGAGGCCGCGGCGGCAGTCAACCGCAGCTACGAGTACCTGCTCTCGCTGCCGATCTCTTCTTTGACGGCGGAGAAGGCCGCGGACCTTGCCTGCGCCGCCGCTGATGCCGAGGCCGAGGTCCTGAAGCTGAAAGCGATGACGCCGACGACGATGTACAGCCGCGACCTCGACGCCCTCGACGCCGCCCTGTCTGTCCGCGACGCCGAGCTGGAGGCCGACGCCGTGAAAGCCGCGGCTCAGAGGTCGAAGGCGGTGAAGGCGGCCGCCAAGGCGAGGAAGGAGAGGGAGGCGAGCAAAGGTAAAAAAGGTGGGAAAGCGAAGAAGAAGGCGGCGTGGTCTGACGACGACGACGAAGAGGAGGACGACGACGACGAAGGCTTTGAGTCCTTCGACGACGACTCGGATGGCTCGGATGGAGGTGGCCCTTCCGGGAGCGCCGCGACCTACAACCCTCGCCCTCGTGCCCCGGGGAAGAGGGCTGCTGGAGGAGGAGGAGGAGCTTCTTCTTCTTCCATTTCTGTCTCTGCAGTCTCTGCCGCTGCCGCCGCTGCTCCTTCGGGTTCGACTGCTGCTGCTGCCGTCGTCGTCGAAAAGGGCGACGAGGGGGAGAGCAGCAAGGCTGCTGCTGCCCCTGCCGCCCCGCCTGCGGAAGCGGGCTCGCTGCTCGACCGCCTCGCTGGGAGGCTGGGCTCGCTCACGGTCAGGCCCGAGGCGCTGGCCGCTGCGCTGTCTCCCGGTGGCGCTGCCCCTTCGGCTTCCGCCGCGGCAGCTGCGGCGGCGAAAAAGACCTCTTCTTCTTCCGCCGACGACGAAGACGAGGACGAGCCCGCAGCGGCTGCTCCTTCCCCCGCCAAGCGTCCCGCCGCCAAGGCTGCTCCTGTCCCTCGCAAGAAGGCAGCTTCCGCGAAAAAGAAGGCCGTTTCTTCTGACGAGGAATCGGAGGACGAAGAGGAGAGCGAGGGAGAAGACCCCTATGAGCTCTCCGGCAGCGATGACGACTTTGACGCCCCGAAAAAGGGCAAGAAGAAAGCGGCCGCGCCGCCGAAGAAGAAGGCCGCCCCTTCTGCTCGCAAGCCCGCTGCTGCCGCCAAGCCTGCGGCGCCCTCTGCTGCCGTGACGATCGAGGACAGCGACGACGACGAGGAAGGAGGAGAGAACGGCGCTCGGGCTGCTGCTGTTGCTTCTGCCCCTCCAGCGGCGACGGCGGCGGCGGCGACGACCTCTGCCGGGGAAGCTGCTGCCGCCCCCCCGCGCCGCGCCGCCGCCGCCGCGGGCCGCGCCCGCGTCAAGGCCGCGGTGGCCTCTGAAGACGAGTCGGAGCCCGAGGACGAGGAGTCGGAGGAGGAGGAGGAAGACGACGACTCTGACTTTGAGTAGAGGGAGAGACGGAGAGTTTTTGAGTTTTTTTGGAAAAAGAGAAGAGCGATAAAAAGGTGAACTTCTGTTTTTTTCCTGGAGTGAGTGATTTTCCGAGGGATGGAGAGGGGAAACTAAAAAAAATTAAGAGAAAGAGGGGTGCGGGAGTCCCCTCTTCTCGTGGCGAGAGAGAGAAAGAGAAAGAGAGGGTGAAACTTCAAAAGTAAACAAAAAAAAACGGGCTTTTTCCCTAAATTTTCTCAACGCTGGTTCTTTGACAACAAAGAGGAAGGGGGAGGAAAAGCAGCGCGTAATTCTCTATCTCTATCTCTGTGTGTGTCTCTCTAATTGGTGCTTGCGCGCGTGGTGCGTTTCATGCGATCAAGGTAAATGAATCTAGGGGAGAGAACAACAAGGCTCTTTTCCCTCAGGCCTTTCTCTTCTTGTTCCCGTCGTCGCCCCCGGCCGTCGCCGCGACGCCCTCGAAGTACTCCTTCGATCCCGCCACGTCGGGCTTGATGGTCTTGGAGCCGGGCTCCCACCCTGCCGGGCAGACCTCGCCGTGCTGTTTTTTTTTTTTTTTTTTGAAGGAGAGAGGGAAGCGTGAGGTTGAAGAAGAAGAGAAAAGAAAAGAAAAGGAAAAGGAAAAAAAACGAAAAAAAGTTTCTTTCTTACCTCGTCGGTGAACTGGAAGGCCTTGACCAGCCTCAGGGTCTCGTCGACGCTGCGGCCCACGGGCAGGTCGTTGACCGTCATCTGGCGGAGGATCCCGGTGGGCGAGATGATGAAGAGGCCGCGGAGGGCGATGCCGGCGTTGTCGCCCTCGTCTGTTTTTTTTTTCGTTTTTTTTTCATTTTTTTAAAAGTTTTTGAGAGAAGAAGAAGGGTGATGAGCTTTTTTTCGTTGTTCGTTGTTTTCGTCCCCTTCTCCGCGTCCCCGCGGGACGAGGCAAAGTGCCCCGGAAAGCTCTCGCCCTCCTCTTTCTCTTCCTTTTCTTTTCATTCTCTTTCTCGGGCTCTATTCCTACTTTCTTACCGATCAGCACGCCGTAGTCGCTCGAGATCGACTTGGTGATGTCGGCGACCAGAGGGTAGGAGCACCCTCCGAGCCCCCCCTTCTCGCGCGGAGTCTCGGTCCAGGCCAGGTGCGAGAACTGCGAGTCGACGGAGACGCCGAGGACCTCGGCGCCGATGGCCTTGAACTCGGCGAGGCGGTCGGAGAAGGCGATGATTTCTGGGCGTGTTTTTTTTTTTTTAAGGAAAGGAAAGGTTTTGTGTGTGAGAGTCGGGTTTTTCTTTTTTAGAGCGAGAGAGCGAGTTCTTTCTCTTTCTCTTCTCTTTCTTTCTCTTCCTCCCCATATCCTCTCCTTACCGGTCGGGCACACGAACGTGAAGTCGAGCGGGTAGAAGAACAGCACGACGTACTTGCCCTGTTTCGGGTTTTCTCGGTTTTTTCGATTTTGTGAGAAAAGGTCGAGAGGTTGAGGTCGAGGGTTTTTTTTTTTTTTTTAGAACGTCGACTGCTTCGAATCGATGCCCCCATCTTCGCGGCCACTTTTCTTCTTCTGTCCAAGGAGCAAAGAGCCCGTATTTTCTGTCAGAGGAAGGTCTCAATATGGAGGATCAAGACCGCACAAAAGGGGGGCACAAAACAAGAAGACGACGCGAGCAGCCGGGCAAGCAGAAGAACGGAAAGATGGAAAAGAACCATCGTCGAAGCGATCGGAATCACATGACAAACGGACGAATCGCCTTCCCCTCCAAACTACCTTGAAGTCCTCCAGCGCCACGCTCTTGAACTGGCCGTCGACCACGGCCTGCGCCTTGAAGGCCGGGGCCGGGGCGCCGATCTTGGGGGCCATCGCGCTTGGAAGGAGAGGAGTGAGAGAGAGGAGAGAGGAGAGAGGAGAGAGCAATGAGAGATCGGCGACAAGTGATTCACTGAAGACGAAGACGGATAGAAAATCATTTTCTCTTTGAACGACTTTTTCTCTCTCGCTCTTCTGCTCTCTCTCTTCGCGCCCGGGGTTCCGTTCGCCTTCTCTTCCCAATTCAGCAAGAGAGAGGGGGGAGATGATGATGCAGCGGTCTCTGTGCTCCCGTCGCGGCAGCAGCGAAGGAAGATGGAGGGCAGCAGAGCAGAGGAGAAGCGAAACAACAAAAGCTTTGCTTCCGCTTCTTCCTCGATTGCCGACGCGGCGAGATCGATCTGGCCGCCTCGCCGCGCCTTCGTCGAGCCTCCGCGATCCCTCCGAGGACTCGATGCTCCTGGCCGAGAGCAGGGATCTCCTGCGCCGGTTCTGGAAGGTGAATTGAATCGGGGTTGAATCAAAAGGGGTTCAAAACATGGACCGATGAATTGGGAGGGAGCGAGATCGAGGGGAAAGCGAAAAGAAAAAGAAGAAAAAAACTCAACCTCGACCTCGACCTCGGAATCCTCCTTCTTCTCTCTCCCCCTCTCCAGGCCCGCGGCATCCTCGACCCGGACTCGCAGACCCTGCTGGTCGACGCCTGGCAGTCAGCGAGAGACAGCAGCAGCTCCGGGAGCAGCAGCAGCGGAAGTGAATCGGAAGGAGAAACGGAAGGAGAAGACGACGACGACGAGCCAAGTCGCTACTCTTCCCCCCGCCGCCCGACGCCGCTGCCGGCCTCTGTCGCCGGCCGCGTCGCCTCCCCCGAGGCCGCCGCAGCCCAGGGGGACGCCGCGCTCTCCTTGCACGCGCTGCTGGGCTCCCGCCCGGAGCTCGACGTGCCCTCGATGTGCGCGAGGGAACCGCAATTGTTGGAAGTTGGGAACGCTTTGTTGATGACGAGGCTGCTCTTTTTCCGCGGGAGAGGCCCCCCAGGGCTCGACGTTGGCAGCTTGGTCTCGTCCCAGCCTTCTTTGCTGCTGCAGCCGCTTTCGCCCTCAGATTCCTCTGCTAATGAATCGTTGCTGACAGAGGAAGAGACGGAGCTGCTGGAGAAAGAAGGGAGAGAATCAGAAGAAGAAGACGAAAGCCCAGAAGAGCTGCTGAGGAGCTGGAAAGCCGGGCTCGTCTCCGACTCCGATGCGCATTGGGTGTCGAATTTCGCCAAGCTCAAGCTCTACGTCTCCGAGAACGGCGACGCCGCCGTCGGGAGCCGCGGGAGAGACGACCCGGCCCTGGTGAGGTGGGCGGAGAAGCAGCGGGCGGACTTCGCCGGCGCCGTCGTCGGGGAGGGAGGGGGCTCCTTCCGTCGTCGGAATCGTTCGTCGTCATCGTCGTTTTCTTCTTCTTCGACCTCTTCTCAAACTCCCCGCCCTTCCTTCCTCAAGCCTTCCCGCAGGGCCCTCCTGGAGTCGGCGGGCTTCTGCTTCGACGCCGAGGAGGCCGAGTTCTCGAGGATGGTCGCCGCGGCGGCGAGGGCCGGCGCCGGGGGGGAGGGGGCCACGGGCAGCGGGGCGGCGACGGCGACGAGGGAGATAGGCGGCGGAAGCGGAAGAGGAGGGAGCGGCGGAGGAAGCGGAATCGGAGGAGCGAACCCCGAGAGCGGGAGGGGCGACGAGCTCCTTTTGGCGAACTGGTGCTCAGTGCAGCGCATCGCGAAGAGGAGCGGCGTGCTCTCCGCGGAGAGGATAGCGCAGCTCGAGGCGATAGGGTTCGACTTTGACGGCGCAGACGCGCTGAGTTGAAAAGAAGAAGAAGAAGGAGAAAAGTTTTTTTTTCGAAAATCTTTCATGAGTCGGGTTTTTTTTTTCCGAAAACAGAGTCGAAAAAAAAAACTCTTTTCGGTTCTTCTTCCGCTTCATCCCTCTCTCTCTCTTTTCTGTAAATTAATCCAAATCCAAAGTTTTTCATTCTTTTTTGTCAGTTTTTACAGTTTAGTTCTCTCTTGTGTTGCGCGAAGAAACAAGAGAGGAGAGAAAAAAGAAAAGAGAAAAGAGAAGAGAAAAAAAACCCTCTTTTCTCAGAGCGAAAACTTCCGGCGCGCCTTCCTCGCCTCCCTGCTCGGAGCCCACTCCTTCTCGCTCCCGTGCCCGCACAGCACCCCTTTGCGCAGGTCAAGCAGCTTGAGCGTGAAGCGCGGGCCCAGCTCTTGCAGGCGGGCGACGACGGCTGTCGGGGTCGGAGCGGAAGCAGCAGAAGCGGAAGCAGCAGCTCTATCGACGGCCGCAGCGCTGCCCCCCTCCCTCTTCCCCTCCCCGCTCCTCTTCCCTTTCCTCCTCTCCTTCTTCTTCAGCTCCGCGGCGGCCCTCCTCGCCCTCCCGTCCTCTTTCTCCTGGAACACGTACCTATGGTGCCGGAAGAAGATGAAGTCACGCTGCGCGTGCAGCGTGGCGACCTGTCGCCCTCGAAAAGCGGGCTCGACCGGGAACATCGAGGCGAGCAATCGGCCGACGCGATTGCCCGTCGAGGTGCCGAATCCCCTCAGCACCAGCTCCGGGTTGTGCGCCGTGGGGCGGCCGTGGCCGCGGATGTCCCTGCAGCGGCGGACGTTGGTGACGCGGAAGCGGGCGGTGGGCCCCGTGCCGAGAGAGGAGTCGTTGTCGTCTTCGTCTTCGTTTTCTTCTTCAGAAGAGCTTCCTTTGTCGTCGTCGCCGTCGTCGTCGTCCTCTTCCTTCTCTGCTTCTCCTCCTCCGTCTCCTTCCTCCCCCACCTCCACCTTCTGGATGCCCGCCGCCCCCAGGTGGACCACCAGCATCGAGTCTGGTAAGGCATCCCTCCCTTCGTTCAAAACCACAGAGTGAGTGAAGCCCCTCTTCCTCGCCGCTCGCATGATCGAAGAGAGCCGCGCGCCGCCGACCCTCTTGTAGAACGTCGAGTTCGGGATCACTTCCAGCAAGTCCGCCACGAAGCCGAACGTCGCCGCTTTGGGCTTGTGGGAGGTGGTGACGAAGACCTTGGGGGTGGCCCTGCGGGAGAAGTAAGGGGCGAACTCATCGGTGGCGGAAGAGAGAATGAAATCTTCGTCGTTGGGGTCGACTGCGGTGACTTCTTTTTCGCGGGTGTTCTCTAGCGTCTTGGGGACTTGGCGCTTGGGGCCAGAGTCGTCTCCCGCTGCTTCGGCGGCGGCGATGGCAGCCTGGCGGGCGCGGCGGACCTTGGCCTTGTCGACCTGGAGAGAGAGGAAGGAGATTGATTAGGAAAAGAGGAGAGGAAAGAGGTTGAGGTTGAGGTTGAAACGGAAGCGAGCTAGCCGCCGCAGTCGTCGTCAAGAATGGCAATTCCGATTTCTTTCTTTCTCTCTTCTCTCTCTCTTTTCTCTTTCTTTACCTTTTGCTTGTGCTTGAGCTTGGCGTACTGGTCCTTCCGGACCAGCTTGTTGGAGATCGAGGACGTGCGCATGCCGAGGGAAGGGGTGTCGGGACGGGCGAGAGCGGCGGCGGCGGCATCTGTCGCGGCGTTGGCCTCTGCGGCGGCCGAATTCGCCGACCTCTTCTTGCCGCTGCTGCCGCCCTTCTTCTTGATGCCGCCCTTCTTCCCGCCCGAAGACGAAGAAGAAGAGGGCTTCTTCTTCGTGGCCTTGACCATCTCGTCAGAGGGCTGGGCTCTGCTGCCTGGATAAGGCGAGGAAGCGGCTGTCGAAGAAAGAAAGAAAGAAAAAACGAATGCTCGGTCGTCGACGAAGAAAAAATCGAGAGAAAAAATGGTCTCGACCACTTTCTCGCTCTGAAGCGATTGCAAATCAACCACCACCGCCGTGAGCTCATTTTGCCCTTTCCAAAGCTTGAATTCGTCCCCACCTCGCACACGGGCAGAAAGGGTCGGAACTGACCAGTTTGTGCCCACGAAAGGGCCTCAGAGCTCGCAGAAGAGCTCAAAAAAAGAGGCTAAAAAAAAACAAAAAACGATGGCTTCCTCGTTTTCGTTCTTCTTCTTCAACCTCTTCGTCCTTTTCTTTCTTTCCCT
>Ga0114918_10002371_pt1 | contig 16901 bp, 9 predicted proteins | sample LantaG_FD_87015 | JGI IMG/M metagenome (GOLD analysis project Ga0114918, IMG submission 87015) | Deep subsurface microbial communities from Baltic Sea to uncover new lineages of life (NeLLi) - Landsort_02402 metaG | ecosystem: Environmental > Aquatic > Marine > Oceanic > Sediment | place: Baltic... | reverse complement strand
TTCTTCTTCTTCTTCTTCTTCTTCTTCTTCTTCTTCTTCTTCTTCTTCTTCTTCTTCTTCTTCTTCTTCTTCTTCTTCTTCTTCTTCTTCTTCTTCTTCTTCTTCTTCTTCTTCTTCGTCTTCGGCGGCGACCGAAGGCGGCTGCGGCCCGCTGCCCCACGCCTCGACGGCCGCCGGGCGCGCCCTGGCAGCGACGCTCCTGAGCCGCGGAGGGGATTGGCGTAAAACCCTGCCTGCCACGGGGGCAGCCGCGTGGCTGAGCGCGCTCGTGGCAGCGACGTCGGCCGGAAGAGAAGGACGAAAAGAAGGCGAGGAGCAGGAATTCGAGGAAGAGGAGCAACATGTGAAGGAGAGCAAGGCATTGAGCAAAACTCCAAGGCAGCAAAAGCAGCAGCACTCGAGCTTCATGACGACCTCTTCGAACTATGGGGCCACTCCTCCGCCGGCCTTGGCGGCGGCGCTCGCGTCTCTTCGTGTCGGCTCCCTTTTGACTTCTCGTTCCGCTGCTTCTGCTGCTTCTGACTCTGCGACACCTTTGACCTCCTCGTCGCTCCTGCCGCCGCTGTCTCCCGTCTTGAAGACGGGCTCCTCTGGAGCCGCCGGAGGGATGCTGAGGTTTGATATCCCCAGGAGCCGTGTGCACGACAAGCTGGATGCGTGAAGAGAGAGAAAGAGAAAGAGAGAAGAGTTATTTCTTTTGTTTTTCATCAAAGGTGAAAAAAAAAACATTTCTTCACACTTGATCGACCAACAGAAAAAAGCCAATCATTCGCGTTCAAATGTCTCCCTTCCCTCGAGCACAGGGGGAGCTCTTTCGATATTCTGACAGTTCCAGCGCATGCGTCGCGTTCGACTATAATCTTTCTCACGATATAGAGAGCGGAGGCGCCGAATTAAAAGGGGGAACCGCGGCGGCGGAAGGAAAGGCAAACACCGATGCCTCTCCGACCTTGACCTCCGCCGAGACCAAAACCAAAGCAGCCAAACTCGCCGTCGTCGCCGTCGGAGGCCTCACCGACGGCTTCTTCGCGCTCCCTTACCTCCCCCACCTCGCGGAGCTGCTTAGGAAGAACAACACCGCGAACGAAACAACAGTTTCGTGGTCCCTGGTGACGCCGCTGCTTTCTTCGAGCCACAGAGGCTGGGGCACCTCCTCTCTCGACCGCGACGCCCGGGAGCTGCTCGAGCTGTCGCGCCACCTGAGGGAGCACCGGGGGATCGAAGGGGTCGTGCTGCTGGGCCACTCTACGGGGTGCCAGGACGCCGTGCGCTACGCCGAGCAGGAGAGGGAGAGGAGCGCGGAGTCAGCCTCGGGCGACGACGACAGCGGCAGCGGCAACAAACGCGCGACGGCTGCTCCGCCTCCGTCGCCTCCGCTGCTGGGCATCGTCCTGCAGGCGCCCGTCTCCGACCGCGAGTGCTTCTTCCTCAGCCCGGAGACGGTTCCCTTGGCACGGGAGAGGCTTGAGAGGGCTCGGAAGTGTTCGGCGGTCGCCAAAGAGGAGGAGAAGGAGGAGGAGAAAGACGCCGCCGCCGACGCCGCCGCCGACGCCATTGTCTTCTTTATGAGAGAGTGGGACGGCGCGCCAGTCTCCGCGCGGCGCTGGCGCTCCCTGGTCGAGAAGGGAGGCGACGACGACTACTTCTCGTCCGACTTCTCCGACCAGGAGCTCTCGGAGAAGCTCTGGGCCCTCGCAGGGAGGAGGAAGGAGAAGAGCGGAGGAGCAGGAGCAGGAGAAGGAAAGGACGAGGAGTCCACACCCGACGACGCTTCCTCCTTCTTCCCCACGCTCATCCTCTCCTCGCTGCGGGAGCAGCACCTTCCGGAAGACTACGACACGGCCGCGCACGGGAGGCGCCTGGCCCGGGTGATCAACTGCGGGGTCAGGGAGGGCGGACGGGAAGAGGGCGAGGAAGCTCCCAACTCCGAGAAGCCAGCGGCGGCTCTCGCGGTCGCGCTCGACGGCGACCACGCGCTGCTGGGAGCCGAGCCCGAGGCCGCGCGCGCGATCTTCGACTTTATCTCAGCGAGGTGCGCCGTGCCTCCTCCTTGTATCGAGTAAAATTACAAATCTAGTTTTCGTCTTCTTGTTCCTCTTCGTCTCCCTCGCTGCTCCAATAAAACGCGCTGCTTTCTTCTTTTTCATCATCGTCGTCGCTGCTCCCGCGGGCCCGCAGCTGCGCGGCTTCGGCAGCGAGCTTTGCGGGGGCAGGGCGGGGGCGAGAGAGAGGTGACCCGTCCTCGTCGGAGGAGGAAGGAGGAGAGGGGGCAAGAGGCGGAAGAGGGCGAGTTACTCGCTCTTCCGTTGCCGCTTTCTCTTCCTCTTCCTCTTGCTGTTGCTCTCGCTCCTCCGCCGCTTCGGCAGCCCGCCTCCTTCTCTCGGCCAGCCTCTTCCGTAGCGCCGCGCGGGCCGCCACCAGCTCCGCGGCCCTCCTTGCCGCGACCACCTCGGGAGAGGCCAGCGCGGCGCGCCTCGCGGCGACGGCGGCGGCGGCGGACCCGGGCGGAGGAGGGACGAGGAGCTGCTGCTGCTGCTGCTGCTTTTCTTCCTCCTCCGAGTCGGAGTCGTAAAAGTTCGGCACGACACGCACGCTCGTCCCTTCCTTCCTCCTCCTGGCTTCGATTTCCTCTTCGTCCTCCTCTTCCTCTTCTTCCTCGACCCACCCTCGGACGTGGTGCGAGGCCTTCGGGGGCGCGGCGAGAGCGGCCTGCGCCGCTCGGTAGGTCATCGTCCTCAGCGCGGCGCAAACGTCGAGGACCCGAAGCGACATGTCCCCTTCTTTGTTTTCTCCTTCTTCGTCTTCGTCTCCGTCGCCGCTGCTGAAACTGCTGAAACTGCTGCTGCTCACTGTGCCGGCAACCCTTTCTCTCTTCGCGCCGTTACCACCGCCGCTGTTCCTGCAGGTGGCCTCCAGGAACGCCAGCAGCGCCGGGCTGAGTTCGGGCGGCCTCGCGCCCGCCGCGGCGGCGGCGTCGGCCGCGGCCCGCCAGTCGTCGAAGGCGAGCAGCGCGACGGCCGGCCTCGCCGCGTGGCAGGCGGCCTCGATGAGCGCGGCCCAGGCGCGCTCGATGCCGGGGGGAGGGGGCAGGCGGATCTGGTTTAACGGTGGTGGTGACGAAGAAGAAAGAGGAGCTTGATCGGAAGCGGCAGAAGCAGCACCGGCGGCATCGTCGGCAGCGCTTTCCGTCGAAAAGCTCGCCGCGCCCGTCGCGGCCACCGCCGCCACTGAGTAGGCCCCCCTCGCGCTCTCCCTGAGGCCGCTGGTCAGGTAGAGAGAGCGCGCCGCGTCGACGTCTCCCGCCGAGGATAGGGCCGCGACGAGCGCTGCCGTGGCCGAGGTGGAAGTGTTCCCACTCCCTCCTCCGATTCCGCTTCCACTTCCGCTGCCGCCGGAGCCGAAGGAACTCCACTCGCGCGGAGAAGAGCGCGTCCTCACGCGGGACCGCGGCTTGACGCGCGGGGGCTTTGTCTTCTTGTCGGTCGGTGCTTTTGATGATGCTGCCGACAAAGACGACGACGAAGAAGAAGAAGGCGGAGAAGAAGACGAATAAGCGGAAGCTACTGCCGCCGCTGCCGCTGCTGCCGCCGCAGCCGCTTCTGCCGGAGGAGGAGCAGCAAAGTACGCGTCCGACCTCGCCAGCTCGGCGTAGACTCTCAGCGCGTCCCCGAGCCTCCCTGCGTCGCACAGAGCCACCACCAGCGCTGAAGCGTCCTTGCGCCTCGCGCGCGCGCCGCGCGAGCGGAGCTCCTCGTAGAGGGCCTCGGCGTCGTCGAGGCGCGCCCCCGCGGCCGCGGCCCGCAGCATCGCCCCCAGCGTGGGGGTCTCCGGGACGCCACCCAGAGAGCGCAGCAACGCCAGGGTGCGAGATGCGCGGGGGAGCTGCCCGGCGGAGGCCAGGGCGCGGGCCAGAGAGTTGAGCGTGGCGTCGCGGACTTCCCGCGAGACGGCGAAAGAGTTCGCCGTCGTCGTCGTTCGATGGGAGCCTTTGCTGCTCGCTCCCCCCGTCACGAGCCTCCGCACCACCCCGATCACCTCGTGCAGCGTCCTCTCCGACTCGGAGAGGGAGACGCGCAGCAGCTTGCTGTGGCACTCGTCCGTCGGGGCCACCCCCGAGCTCAGCGCGTCGCGGTAAAACCGTAAGGCGGCGCCGACGTCCCCGCTCTGCTCCGCGGCCTGCAGGCAGACGCCGAAGGTGACGGCCGTGGGCTGGAGCCCCTCGGCGCGCATCTGGGCGAGCACCGTCGACGCGGCCTCGGAGGCGGACGGGGGTTGGGAAGAGGAAGAGGTGGAAAACGCTTTCGAAGAAGAAGAAGATGATGGTTTCTTGGAGCTTTTCGTGCTTTTGCTTTTGCTTTTGCTTTTGCCTCCGCCTCCGCCTCCGTTTCCGCTGTTCCCGCCGTAGCCTGCGACCAGCGCCGCCATGTAAGAGGTGAACACCTGCACGCTGGCCTCCACGCCGGCTGCCCTCATCGCCCTGAGAACAAGCTCTGCGTCGGCGGGCGAGGCCGCGCGGGCAGCGGCGTGCATCAGTGCTCCATAAGACTCGACGCCCGGGGCGAAAAAGCCGCCGTCGTTTTCTTCTCCTTGTCCTTCTCTTCCTCTACCGCTCCTGCTCCTGCTCCTCCTCCGCTCACCCTCCTCGATCATGGCCCGGTACGCGTCGAACGCCGCGTCGACGTCCCCTGCCTGCGCCGCGGCGTCAAGGACACAGTTGAAGGAAACGGCGTCTGGGGCGGGGCCGCCGACGCCGCCGCCGCCGGAGGAGGAGCTCCTCCTCGTCGCAGTCGCCGTCGTCGCTCGAGCTCGACCCCGATCGTCGCTGCTCCGCGTCATGCTGTCGAGCAGGGAGCGGGCCTCCGCGACGCGGGCACCGGCAGCGAGGGCCGCCAGGGCGGAGTTGTGAGCGACGAGCGCGTCGCGGGTCGAAAGAGAGTGGGAGTAAGTTTTCAGACCCTTTTTCTTCTTTTGTGACCTTTTCAACCTCTTTTCCTTCTCGAGCATCCGCGCGTCGGAGCTCTGCGCGGGCCGCGTCACCCAGGAGCTGAAGCTCCGGGGATCCCCCGCCGGCGGCGACGCACTTGAAGAGAGCGGATAACAGGTAGGCAGGGGCCGCGGCAGAAGAAGAAGACGAGTTGTTTGATTCGCTGTCCCTTGTTGTTGCTCTTCCGCCGCCGTTGTCACTGTCGTTGCCGCTGCCTTCGCCGTCGGTGCCGCTGCTTTCTCCGCCTTGTGTTCCCTCCCTGTCATCGTCGTCGTCATCGTCGTCGTCGTCGAAGAGGAACGAGGTCACGCCGTCCTCCATCGCGGCATCCCACAGAGCCAAGGCCCTCTCCGGCTCGCCGGCGGCCGCGGCGAGCTGCAGCAGCTCTGTGTAGAGCCACGAGCTCGCCTGCCTCCGCGCCGCGTCGCTGCCGCGGCTCTTCCTCCTGAGCCACATGCGGCGGCGACGGCGGCGCGGCGTTTCGCCGGGCACAAACTCCTCCTCCGGAGTGCTGCTGCTGCTGCTGTTCGCGTGAAGCCTGACCGCCGCCCCGGCAGCGAACGCCGCGGCAGCGGCCTCGGGGGGAGCGCCGGCGGACCTTATCGCCAGCGCCAGGGCCGCGGCGGCCTCGACGGCGGCGACGCTGCTCCACGGAGCTGCTGCTGCTCCTCCTCCGCCGCTAACTCCAAAGGCCTCTGCGCCCGAGGAGTAAACCCGCAGGATCCAGGCGACGTCCCTCTCCCCCGACGCAGCGGCCGCGGAAAGCACCACCGCGGAGGTCCGCTCATTGGGGAGAGCGCGCGGGCCGTGCAGGCCCCGGCTCAGCCTGTCGTGGAGCCTCCGGACCTTGAGCGCGTCGCGCGAGAGCCGCGCCGCGCGGAGCAGGGCATGGAAAGTGCGAGTCTCGGGCCTCGAGCGGCAGAGACGTCTGAAGCTCGCGTAGGTGGAGAAGACCGCGGAGGGATCCCCGAGGGCGACCAACGCGTTGAGGGCCGTCGCGAGCACCGCGGGGGAGGAGGAGCGGCGGGCTAGGGCGCGGGCTATCATCGAGCGGATGAGAGCTTCGTCACTGCTGCTGCTGCTGCTGCTGCTGCTGCTGCTGTTTTTGTCGTCGAAGCTTTCTTCTTCTTCGTCACCCCCTTCGACCTCTTCTACTTCCTCTTCTGCTTCTTCGGACCTCCTCTTCGCAGCTGCCAGCAGGCTCCTCGTCGCAGCCGTCAGCACGGCAACGGTACCGGCGTCGTCGGCGACCTCCGGGCCGAACCCGTACTCCGGGTTCCGGAGCCTGCGGGCCAGGCTGGAGCACGCCTCGGCGATCTCGACGACGCCGGCGACGTCGACGCGCTTGCTCTTGTTGGCTTTCACGGCCTCGTCGAGCAGCGCGAGTCTCGTCCCGGCGTGCGGCGGGAGCAGGTCCGCGAGGCGCAGCGCCGCGACCACGGGCTCGACCGAGTCGTCGTCTTTGTAATAATGGTCATCGCCTCCTCCAGTGAAAGAAAACATCTCGCGGAAGGCGCGCTCTATCCTCGCGGTCCTCAGGGTGGAAGCGAGCAACGCGTCGACCTCGGCGCCGGAAGGGCGTCGTCGTCGTCTTCGTCGTCGTCGGGTTCCTCCGACACCGCCGTCCTCTTCTTCTTCTTCTTCTTCTTCTTTTTCTTCTTCTTCTTCTTCTTCTTCTTCTTCTTCCTCTTCCTCTACCCCTTCCAGGATCAGGTGCTGGCGGAGCTTCCGGACGAGGTGGAGGATGACCGCGGGGGGTCGGCGATAGCGGCACGCGTCGTCGAAATCTGAGAGGATCTGGGGGATGCGGGAGTGCTGCTGCTGCTGCTGCGCGAGGCGAGGAGGTCGACGAGGAGGTTGAGACGGAGGTCGGTGCCTTCGAGCGAGCGGCGTGGCCATCGAGGGCGACCTCGCCAATTCTGGTGACGTCTCCGAGGGTCTTGAGCTTTCCGATGGCCGTGAGCTCTCCCTGGGCACGGCCCTGGGAATAACATGCCCGCGTGATGCATCTTGTCGTGGCGGCAGCGGTTGAGAAGCTTTCGCGACCGCGGTTGCGACGCTGCGAAACATTCGATCGAGAGCTGCTCGAACGAGCTCGTTTTTTGTGTTTTTTTCCCCTCGTCTTCCGAGCTGCTCAAAGAATTTCATTTTTTGGCTCGATTTCGAAAACCAAAAAAATAGCAAAACAGATTGCAATGCCGTCGCCTTCAAAGACCTCAAAGAAGCGCTCTGTACAGCTAGCAACGTCGCCAGGGTCAACCATGAAGTCGCCTCACTCGAAGACGAATAAAACAAAGAAGGAAAAGGCTCCTAAAACGCCACTGCGAGCGCCGCATGCGGCGACGGCTTGGTCATCCGGCGAAGAAGAAGAAGAGGAAGAAGACCCCGACCTCCGCCACCACGAGCACGCCAACGGCCGTTGCGGCAGCGGCGAGCACGACCACCACGATCTCCCGCAGCAACCCGTCCCCTTTTTTGTCGACGACGACCGTCCCGCCTCGCTGGTCATTAGCGTCGCGAAAGCCGCTTTGGCTTCTACCTCGACCCCCGCGGGCTCGGAAGCCGCCGGCGCCGCAGTGCTCTCTGCCTTGCTCGCCCCTCTCCCTCTCCGCGCCTTCTTCGACACCTGCTTCGAAGAACAGCCCGTGCTGGTGCGAAGGCACGCCAACAAGAAACAGGGGCGAGCCGTCGTCGAAGGGCTGTTTGGATCATCCGACCTGTTCGACCTTTTGCAAAACCACGGCTACCCGTTCGGGACGGGCGTCGACGTCGTGAAGTTCGACCCGCAGGCCGGGGTCCGCCGAACCTTGAACTCCAATTCCGACTCCCCCTTCGTGCGCCCCTCCGACCTCCGCGACGCCCTTCTCGGCAGGGCCTCTGCCCGGATTCTGCACCCGCAGCGGCATCACGCCCCTTTACGGTCGGTCGTCGCCGCGCTCGAGGGGTTCTGGGGCTGCGCCGTGGGCACCAACGCGTACATCTCCCCTCCGCTGGGCCACCAGGGCTTCGCACCGCACTACGACGACGTCGACGTGTTCATCGTGCAGCTCTGTGGGCGGAAGCGGTGGCGGGTGTTTGGACCCAAGACGGAGGAGGAGGTGCTGCCGCGCTGGCCGAGCGACGACTTCAGGGAGGAGGAGCTGGGCCCGTTGCTGCTGGATGCCGTGCTGAGGAGGGGCGATGTTTTGTATTTGCCCCGGGGCACGGTCCACTGTGCCGCGACTGTCGGCGACGAGGCGGAGAGAGGGGAAGACGACGACGATGATGCATATGGTGAAGAAGAAAAGAACGAAGAAGAAGATGACGACGACAAAGAAGACCTCGACGGCGGCGCGATGCTTCCCTCGCTGCACCTGACCGTCTCGGTCTGCCAGCGCTCGACCTGGGCTGATTTCTTAGCCGTGGCCTTACCTCGCGCCGTCGAGCTCGCCGCGGCCTCCAATGTGGAGCTGCGGAGGTCGCTGCCGCGCGGGCTGCTGGTGTCGAGCCTGGGCGTCGCGCGGGAGGACGCGGCGGAGAGAGCAGAGGAAGAGGTCGACGACGACGACGCCGGCGAAGAAACTCCCGTCGTCCCCGGGGGCACCGCGCCGCGAAGCGAGTACGCTCGCAGGGCCCGCAACCGCGCCCACGCCCTCGAGGTCATCCGGCAGGCGGCCCAGGCCGTGGTCGCTGCCCTTCCCGTCGACGCAGCAGCTGACAGGATCGGCGCCGATTTCCTGCTATCGAGGATGCGGCCGACAGCGCCCCTCGAAGAAACGGAGAAGAAGGAGAAGCAAAATAAGCAAAAAACTTCTTCTTCAACTTCTTCTCTTCCTGCGTTCTCCCGCCCGGCATGCGGAGGAACCGCCGCGAGGCTCTGCGTCGAAGGAGATTCCGCGGTCGTCTACCACTGCCTGGCCAACGAGAGCGAGGCGCACGCGGAGGGGAGCGCCGCCGCTCCTTCTCCTTCTTCAAACACCTGTGGCGGCCGGATCGAGCTCTCGCTCGAGGCCGCGCCGGCGCTCGAGCTGCTTCTTGGAGTCCACTCTGCGAGGCCCGGTGTCGACGCGATTCGCGTCTCCGATCTTCCCGATATCGATGAAGACGAGGGTGATGATGACGAAGATCAAGGAGAGACTGCTGCTGCTGTGAGGGAGGCGCTGACGGCGCTGCTGGAGGCCGGCGTGGTGGAGGAGGTCGAGGAGAGAGAAGAGGGAGAGGAGAGGAGGACGAAAAAGAAGAAGAAGAAGCAAAAGAAGTGACGTTTTATTTGTCTGTTAACAAATGCAAATATTATTTCTCTCTCGTTCTAGCATTTCAAAGGCTCAGCTCCGGGTCCGAGAATACTCCGGCGCTGCGCCCGGCGACCGAGTCGGCGTCGCCAAACGGGTCGTTTCCGTTTTCTTCCCCTTCATTGTCGCCGTCGTTGTCGTCTTCGTCATCGTCGCCGTCGACCAGCGACGAGATTTCCTCGAGCGCGCTCTTCATCGCCAGCAGCCTGCGCTTCCCGCGCTTGAGGATCTCCTTGGAATGGGAGCGCGAAGCTCGGAACTCCTGGGTGAGCTCTCCGAGGGAGGAGAGCTCGGTCTGTGGGTGCGAGGGGGAGGGGGGAGTTTTGATTTGAGCGAAAGAGGTAGAAAAGAAGAAGAAGAAGAAAAAAATCCATCTCTTTTTCTTTTCACCTGCAGCTCCCCCTCATACTCCTGGAAGAGCCCCAGGACGCGACCCATGTGCGTGTGCATGTCGTCGAAGTTCACGAGATATCTGCGCCCCGGGGACGTGAGCATGACGAAGGCGTTGACGTTGTCGTTGTCGTTGTCGGGAGGCGGCGAAGGAGCAACCGCAACCACCGCGCTGGCAGCGGCAGTTGCCTCTTGGTCGAAGCGAGTAGGAGGAGGCGGCGGCTGCGGCGCCGGGACCTGAGCTTGGTCGGGCGCGACGACGACAGCCTGCTTGGCCTTCTTCGAGGCATTGCGAGGAGGCATGTTGAAAGGAAGAGAAGAGAAAATAAAAAAGGAAGAGAAGTGGAGACGAAACTTTTGCTTCCTTTCTCATTCACTTTTTTTTCAGTCCTCTCTCGTCGCCGTCGTCGTTCTCTCTGTCTCTCTTCTCCATTTTCCTTCCTTCCTTCCATTCTTCTCCATATGACGCACCTCCTCCTCCGCTCCGGAGCCTCTCTCTTCCCCGGGCTGCTGCGGATCTCCTGCTCCGTCACTCCCGAGGCCGCCGAGGCGGCGGAAGCACGCGTGACGAAGGCAGAAGAGCTCGCCGCGGCGGCGCTCAAAGAAGCGCCGGCGCTGCTCCCTCCTCTCAAGTCAGCCGCGGCGGTCGCTGCTGCCTCGTTAAACGCCTCGGAGCTGCTCTCTCGCGTAGCTGTGGCCGTCTCTGTGGGTTCCACTGACCTGCTGGTGTTTGCTCACAAGGTAAACGAAGGAGAGAAGCGTTTTTTCTGTTTTTTTCTCTTTTCATCCGCCGTCTCTCACCTCTCTCTCACCTCTTCACTCCCTTCTTTCCTTCCCTCGTCAACTTCCCCCATCCAGTCCAAAGCCGCCCTCGTCTACAAGACTCTGCTCTCCCATGGAAAAACAATCGCCAGCGTCTCCGTGGGAGCAGTCAAAGACGCCATCTCCACGGCGCCGCTGTCGTCGTTCGAGCTCTCGCTGCTCTCGTCGGCCGCCTTCGCGCAAGCGGCGGCGGTGGCAGGGTGGTTCCACTTGAATCAATCGACCTTCCTCTCCGTGGACCCGTTCGACGCTTCTTCTTCCACTCAAACCGACTGCGTCGTCGCCCGCGTGCTCGATGACGGATCCACGGCAGCAGCCTCAGACGTCATGCTCGTGAGCTGCCGCGTCGCGGCCTCTCGCCTGCGCTGTGTCGCTTTCGACACCGGCGCCGGCGACGAAAATGAAGGAAACCTCGACCTCGCCGAGCTCTCGGCCTCGGTCCGCGGCAAGATCGCGTGCGTGCTCCCCACTTTGGAGGAGGTGCTTCTGGTCGATGCCGTACCCAGGATGGAAGGGGACCAGGTGCTGGTCGAGGCGTGGGCAGAGGCTGTCGGAGAAAACTTCTCAACTTCTTCGATCTCTTCTTTCTCTTCCTCGCGCTTCTGGCTGCGAGCCATCCCGCGCATCGAGGTCGAGGACGATTGCGGCGACGGCGAGGAGCTCTTGTTCGCGACCTCGGAAAAGGGCAAACGCGAAGGGAAGCTGGTGCCGCCGGGGGCGCTTCTGGCGTCGCCTGCCTTTCTTGGAAACGGTGGAAACAACAACTTCCTTCTGGGCGCCTTCTTGAGCGCGCTGACCTCCTCGACCTTCTCCGAACTCTGGGGAGGAAAGCCCCTGGCTGTCGAAGGCACGGCGAGGCTGGTCCCTCGGCCGCCAGCGGCGCCGTTTGGGCGGCCTCCTGGGATGGACGCCGCAGCCGCAGCCGGCGGCTTTGTCGCTTCGTTCTCTTGGGCCGGCGCTGGTGCTGCTGCTGCCTCTTCTGGCGCTCCAGCTCCTCTCGCTGCTGCAATGTCTGCTGCGGCCTTCCCCGTCGACCTCAGCGAGTACAAGATTTCGCCCCTGGTCTTTGACGTCCCGGCGGAAGCAGCAAAGCCCTCGGAGCTCCTCGCTTCCTCCGGCGCTTCCGCCGCCGGCGAGACAGAGACGACGGCAGCGAACGCGGCGGCTCTCAGGGAGAGGAAGTCCCGCCGCCCCGTCGTCGAGCCCAGCGCGGCCCTTCTCTCGGCTCTCGCTGCGGCCGCAGAAGCAGCAGCGGCAGCGGCGGAGGAGTCGAAGCAGCGCCGCGAGCTCCAGCTGAAGGTTGCTTCTTCGACGACGACGGCGACGATGATTTTAACGAAGCAAGCCCCGATGAAGAGGAAGAAGCTCGGCTCCATCCGCTTGCCCGTCTCCTCAGGCGTCTATGCCTTCAGGCGCAAGAGAGTTGTGCTGAAGGGAGTGCGAGCGAGTGAGTTTTGTGGAGGGATGTTTGCCGGAGGCGGTGGCGGTGGCGGCGCCGGAGGGGCGAAGAAGAAAGGTGGAGTTGGTGGAGGCGGAGGAAAGGCGCCCGCGGCGGCCAAGCGCAAGGCCCCCGCTGCAGCTGCTGGAGGCGGAGGTGAAGGCGCTTCTGCCAATGCTGCTGCTCCTGCCGCTGCAGCCCCGGCGAAGAAGGCCAAGGCGCCCAAGGCGCCGGAGGACCCCGCTGCCGTCGCCGCCGCCGTCGCCAAGCTCCGGGCCTACTTCGCCGCCGGGGAGCAGGCCAAGCTGACCAACGACGAGCTCAAGGCCTTCCTGAAGAGCTCCGGGAAGACTGTGGGGGGTACCAAGCCCGCGCTGATCGAGAGGGCGCTCGGGGCGATTGGAGGAAGCGGAGGCGGTGGAGGGGGAGCGGCGGCGGTCGAGGCTGCTCCGGCTGTTGCTGCTGCTCCGGCGCCGGCAGCGGTCGTCGCTGTCGTCGAGGAGGTCGCGGCTGCTCCCGCTGCTCCTGTTCCGACCGCGGTGGTGGTGGAGGCCGGTGCTGCTATTTCCGCTGCTCCGGAGGCGGTCTTCGAGCCCGGAGAGCCAGAACTGGAAGAGGCAAAGCCGGCGATGGCTGCTGCTGCTGCTCCTCCTCTGCCTCCGCAAGCGCCGCCGCTCTCGCCGGTCGCCGCAAACTGATTAGAAAAAAAAAAATATTTTTTTCTTTCCCCGTTCTTTTTCTAATTACTCTTTTTTTTGTTATAAAGCACGTCACGTTCTCGCTCTATTTTTATTTTTGTTACTTCACTTCAAAAAGCAAATAAGAACAAATTCAAGTTCAGAGAAAACCAAAGACATCAGCAAACTCGTCATCGTCGTCGTCCGGAGCGTTGTTCGGAGTAGGAGGAGGAGCAGCGACCTCCTCCTTCTCCTTCTCCTTCCCGGCCTCTCCCTCTCCGCCTCCTGTCCCCTCGGGCACGCACGCTGACTTCTTCGGCGAGAACACCTTCTGTTGCTCCTCAGCAGCAGCAGTGTCGATCCTGAACGACTCGAACAGGTTCGTCTGCCTTCCCGCGTTTGCCGCCGCCGTCGTCGCCGTCGCTTGCTTCTTCGCCGGCGGCGGCTGCGGCACGTCCGAGGAAGCAGCAGCAGCAGGAGGCGCGGGGCGAGACCTGGGCGCTTTAGAAGCAGCAGCAGGTTTTTTCATCGGGCTCGCGAAGACGTCGAGCCCGACGACGCGGTCGTGGAGCACTGCGGCGACGACGGCCGGAGGCTTTGCCGCATCAGCAGAAAGGCCGCCGCGGCTTCCTCCTCCTCCAGCTGGGGCCGCGAGCCTAACAGTGTAAGGGGACTTGAAGGTGCCCAGAGAGACAGTCTCGCAGAGCAGCAGGGAGTCGTTGTCGGGTGTTCCCACGACGAGCTTGGCGTAGGAGATTTTTTTCGGGCGAGAAGAAGAAGAAGGAGCGTTTTCGACTTGTTCTTCTTCTTCTTTGCCGCCGCCGCCGCGCCTGAGAGTGACCGAAAACTCCCAGCGAGCAAAACTCGTCCCCGCAGCTCCTCCACCTCCTCCAACTTCTCCACCTCCATTCCCGCGCCTCAGCTCGGGCATCGAGACGTGCACGCTCACCTCGGCCGGGGCCATCGCAGCGGCCTCGGCCACCAGCTGGTGCCCGAACGGGAACGGCCTCCCCGTCGCGCGCTCGACGTCGCGGCCGTCGGCGCCAAGCAGCGCCCTCATCGTTCCCAGGCCCGCCACCGCGAGCCTCGCCCCTAGGGTCTTTCCGACCCCGGGTAGCTGGCGCGCCTCGGCGCCACAGCCGTCCCAGCAGACTGCGCGGAGGGAGCGGGCGAGGCGGTGGGCGTTGGCCGTGGCGGCGAGGCGAGCGGTGGAGAGGGCGAGAGAGGAAGCAGCAGCAGAAGAAGAGGTCGAAGCACCGCCGTTGCTGTTGCCGTTGCCGTTGCTTCCACCTCCTCCTTCTCCTTGCGCCGCCTCGGCGGCAAACAGCGCCGCGACGCACGCCGAGATCCTCTTCCCCGTCTTCAAGACCCCGTCCAGCTCCGAACGCATCGAGTAGTCGAGGGCCTCGACGGGCTGCTCGCCCAGCGCGTCGGAAACCAAAACCATCAGCTTCTCCCTGGGCGTCGCGATCGTCTTTTTCGGTTTCGCGGTAGAGTTTGTGTTATTGTTGTTCGCCGAAACAGCCAGGGACTCCGCCGCCACCACAAAGGGCCTCCCTTCGGCCGCCGCCCTCTTGTTCATCTCCGCCAGCTGCTTCTTCTCCGAGCGGCGTAAGGGCACACCCGAGAACTCGGCGGCGCCGCACAGGATCTCGAGCAGGTCGGGCAGGCTCGCGTGGCGCGGCGCGGCGCGCGCCGCCGAGAGCGTCGGCAGCCTCACGTAGTGCCTCGCCGCCAGCTGCCCCGCCGTCGTGGGGCTCAGCGAGAGGCCGTCGGCCGGGTCGGTGGTGGCGAAGCCCCCGGAGACGAGGGCGTTGACGGTGGAGGAGATGAAGCGCTGGGTGGCGAGGCGCTCGAGCGTGGAGGAAGAGGAAGCAGAAGCCGAAGAAGAAGAAGTTGCGGCAGCGACGGCGGCCGAAGCAGAAGCAGATGAAGCGCCGGCAGCAGCGAGCGCCCTGGGGAACCCCCGAGCCCCCGGGTCGGCCTTCACCCTCGCCCACAGGAAGGTGGCTTTCAGCCAGCGGACGGCGGTCGGGACGTCGCTCACCGTCCTCAGCACGATCTCGGCGTTCAGGTGCTCGGGCAGGCACTCCTCCAGCTGCGAGTCGAGCGCTTTGGAGCCGCGGATGAGTTGGAGGAACCGCGACGCGGCGGAAGACTGTGTCATCACCACCGCGACCCCGTTGGTGTCGAACTGCGGGCGACCGGCGCGCCCGACCATCTGGAGGATGGCGGTGGCGTCGTACTCGACGAAGCCCGAGGCCGCCGAGGTGGTTTTTGCCGGAAGAGCAATTTCGGAGGAGTTGCCGTTTGCCGTCGCCGTCGAACTTCCTCCACCTCCACCAGCACCGACGCTTCCCGCGACCCCCCCTCCCGACGCAGCCGCCTCCCCGGCAGAGCACCACCTCCTGGTCCCCTTGATCACCACCAGGTACGCCGGCAGGTTGACCCCCACCGCCAGAGTGGAAGTCGTGCACAGGCAGGGGAGCTGCCTCGACGAGAAGGCCTGCTCGAGCAGGGAGCGGTCGCGGGGCTCGAGGCCGGCGTGGTGGAAGCCGACGCCGAAGCGCACGCAGTCGGAGAGGGGCCTGGAGGAAAGCGAAGAGGCGAGGGACTCGAGGACGCGGAGGTCGAAGGTGTTGCTGTTGCTCGAAGAAGAAGAAGGGCCAGCTCCTCCACCACCATTTCCTCCACCTCCTCCGTTTCCTCCTCCTCCCCCGTTGCCGATCCTCCCGGCGCCCCTCCACGCCGCGGCCACGAACTTGGCCGTGTCCGACGCCCCGTTGCGCGACGCGCAGAAGACCAGCGAGGGCCTCCCGCCGCCGTGGTCGCTCAGAACGTCCAAAAGCGGCCTGTTGAGCGATTTCTCGAAGAGGAAATCGGTCTTGGTGTCGGGGAACGCGCGGACCAGCGTGCGCAGCGGCACGGGACGCACCTCGACGCCAAATGAGCGGACAGTAGCAGGCGCGGAAGGTGCTCCTCCTCCTCCTATTCCTCCCCCGAGGCTTCCCAGCCAAGAGCCGACGTCCTGAGGGTTCGGCATCGTCGCGCTGACGGCGACGAAGCGGGCCCTCACCAGTGGCCTCCCCGAAAGCTCTGGCGAGGCCCCCAAGACACGCAGGCGCGCCACCACGGCCTCCAGGGTCGCCCCGCGGGGCTGCTCCTGCAGGAGGTGGACCTCGTCGATCATCAGGAGCGCGACGTCGCCGATGAAGGCCGCGGCGCGGCTGAAGCCTCCGTTGTTCCCGCCGCCACCTCCTCCGCCGCCGCCGCCGCCGCCGCGCGTCCCGCGGTGGCGCGTGATCGAGTCGAGCTTCTCCGGCGTCGCGCAGACGATGGTGGCAGCGTCGAGGAGAGCGGCAGTGTTGGAAGCGGAAGAAGAAGAAAACTCGTCTTCCCCTCCGCCGCCGGCGTCGCCTGTCAGCTCGGCGCACGCGGCGCCGAGCGGGCCGAAGCGCCGCTTCCAGTCCGCCACGCGCTCCTGGACCAGCGCGCGCGAGGGCGCGATGTAGAGCGCCTTGACGGTGCCGTTGCCCCCTCCGCCACAGAACCCGCCGGCGGACTCGAGCAGCAGCCTCGCCAGCGCCAGGTCAAAAACGCCCGTCTTTCCGGCCCCCGTCGGCGCGACGACGACCAAATTCTCCGAAGAGTCGAAGGCCGCGTCGAAGCACTCGGACTGGACCAGGTTGAAGTATCGGAAGGGGAAGGCGGCGCGGAGCTGCTGGGGAAGCTCCGAGGTCGGGACGATGCATCGCTCTTGGGGAGGAGGTGGAGCAGGAGGAGCAGGAGCAGCGAAGGAGGAAGAGCGGTTGTTGTTGTTGTTGTTGAGAGCGCCGGCGCCTCTGTGCGGCGCCGCTTGAGCGAAACCTCCTACTCCGCCTCCTCCGGTCCCTCCCGCGAAGTTCCCCGCCTCGTTTTCATCGTCGTAGCACGCGAAGGGGTCGTACGCGTGGTGGGAGGTATGGTGCTGCTGCGGGTGGGGGGCGGTGTTCCTGGAAAAGGAGAGGGAAGAAAGAGAGAGAGGAAAGAGCCGCGGTTGAGCAAAAGACGACAAGTGCGAAAGAAGGAACCTCTGCTCCTTCTCTTCTTCTTCCCTCTCGTTCACTCACCACTGCTGCTGCTGCTGCATCGCAGGGTTGGCACCCGGGACTCCCCCGTAGCCCGCGTTGCCCCACGGAGGGCGCTGCATTGTCGAAGGATGAAGGAGGAAGAAAGGGAGAAGGAGAGAGAGAGAGAGAGAGAGAGAGAGAGAGAGAGAGAGAGAGAGAGAGAGAGAGAGAGAGAGAGAGAGAGAGAGAGAGAGAGAGAGAGAGAGAGAG
>Ga0114918_10002369_pt1 | contig 16910 bp, 11 predicted proteins | sample LantaG_FD_87015 | JGI IMG/M metagenome (GOLD analysis project Ga0114918, IMG submission 87015) | Deep subsurface microbial communities from Baltic Sea to uncover new lineages of life (NeLLi) - Landsort_02402 metaG | ecosystem: Environmental > Aquatic > Marine > Oceanic > Sediment | place... | reverse complement strand
CGGCAAACTGATACCTGATATACTTCTTCTTCCGAAACGGCTCGTAGGTCTTGTAAAACGGTATGTCGCTTGCCGGAGCGCCGACAAATATATCGCTGACGACAACGGCATTCCCGATCTTTCCCTCTTCATACGCCTTCCGAGTGTAGTCGGTGTTTTCAAGCTCCGAAGTCGACGGAAAGGACAGCGTCTTGTCTCCAAGCCGTATCGTCCAGATCGTATCATCGAATTTCGAGTCGTCTGCGGGAAAATCGATGGTGCTCATGTCAGCACGGTTCATTAGAAGCCCTACAATGTCGCGCTCTCCCAGACCGTCCAAAAGCATAGTCTGGGTCCCTGTACCGGAACCGGTCTTGGAGGCAACGATATCAAGCTGTTCCGGCTCCCCGGTAAAGACGAGAAACTCCACGATGTCATAGAAGTTGTCGACGCGCCCCTGACGCAGATACAGCGAGTTTGACTCGTCGTCGTCACGAGTGTAGAGGATGTATCCGGAGTCGGTCGACTCGTCGTAGAAGTACGAAATGCTTTTAAATGCAAGGACCGTAGAAGAATACAGCGGACGTGCTGTCGAAAAGCTATAGAAGACGTTTGAGTCCTCCTGAAGGGCGATGTTCTGACCCTCGATCATCTGAAGATTCTGCATCGGAGATCCGACATAATATCCGGAAAACACTATCTTGGGAGGATTCGAGGTGCTGCTAAGGAGTCCGTTGAACTGCAGTCGCGGTGATGTGATATAATTGAAGGGAGGTTTTACGGTGAACAGGTCACCAAATGAGATCCACCATTCTTGATCAAGAAAATCCGGACTTCCAATGTCGTCAACCGATATTTGGGACGGTGACGGTACGATTATATCAAACGTACCGGCGTTCACATCTACATTTTCAATAGATGTGATATCTACGGAAACCGTGACTGCCCTATTATGAAGCTTCCAATTGTTGAATTTTTTCCACCCCCTTATGACACCTTCGTTTTCTGGATTTTCATCTGTCAAATACCTGCTGGAAAGCTGATCAAGGGTATAATAGCTGTCATCGTTCAAACTCATATGAAGAGTGATCTGAGGATCTCCGTCCTCGTTCAATTCGATCTCAGCCGATTCTGCATTACTCCAGAACAGCGCCGCATAAAGAGATGTATTGCCTCCGAATCCCTGCTTGGCGCCGGTCTCGATGTCATTGACAACCCAAAGCTTCTCCGTGGTCAAACTATACGAAGACAGGTTTTCCTGATCGATGAGGAATTCATCGAGATCCGCCCAGCTGGAAGAGGATCGGTTGTCCAACAAGAAGATGCCGTTCTCCATGTGTTGCCTGATTTGAAAACGGTGGGTGACGCCCGCGGCGTCCTGCTTGGAAATATATTGCCCATCCTGAGATCCAGAATTAAAGTTCTGGCGCGAAAGAATACCGCCGGTGATACTAATCTGGACTACCATACTCTCTTTGTTAAGAAGGCGGGAAGTCTGAAGAATGTAGCGCAGATCGCTCCCAAGTAGATCATCGTCTTCCGGCGTCACGGGGAACAGAATCAAATCGTCGACCGCAGGCTCCTCCGACTCCAACTTTTCAAGCAGTTCTCTGAGATCCGCAATGAGAAGTCCATTTTTTGACGCCTCGTCCTCGTCTTCCGGAACAATCGCGGCGATCCTTTCAATTTCGAGATTGACGGCGGCGATGTATTCCTGAGGATTCACCAGAACACCTTCGAAATCTCCGGAGTTTTGAATATCCTGATCCTGAGTCTGATAACCAAGATCGGTTTCTTCCACATATGGGGTCCGTTCACTGAACAAAACAGCTGGATTCTTCACTTGGATGGATTTATCAAGCTGGAACAACGCCCCCACCCAGCCGTCTTGAGTCTGTGGCGGAGCGCCATCTTCCGGAAGAAACCGGGTAGCATCAACGACAAAGACCGAATCCTCTCGGAGTTCCAATACTGGAACCTTTTCGATCGTATACTGATCATACTTGCCGTCATCGCGATTTTGAAAATTGTCAGGAAGGACATATATGTCAGCATTTATCCCGTCAAACGTCCCATCAACGGCGTTTTTAAGATCGGCGTCAGTGGACAATAGATACTTGTAGACATTATCCTCCTGAACGAGACTCATGCCGTTTATCTTGGCATGGTCAATCCGCGTCTTCTCCATTCTGCTTTGAGTGCGATGCTCCAAGAAACCTATGAATGAATCGACCCTGACAACCTCTACAACGCCGGTAGCCCTGGTAATTGCAAGCAGAATGGCATCCGCACCGTAATGGACGGTCTCCTTGTATTTATCGGAGAGACTGTAGTTAAATGTCATCGGACGAGGAAACTGACGACTGGGGGTAGATCCGGTAATATCAATGCGACCGGCGAAACCGGTAATCAACCAGTTCCAATAACTAATATTGATGCTGATTGTCGTTATTCCGAACGCCCCCGTCAAAAGGGCGCTCGGCAATGCAACAATCGGACCAAAAAACTGGGTGACTTCCACCTCTCCAAAAAGATCGAGGCGTACGGCGAGGTCCGAACTGGGGAGTTGCTCGTCATCAATGCGGTAGTCGCCGGTACCGAGAGCGCCGCTGGAAACGTCGAGAAGACCCGTCAGCCTCCACGGCAGGTAGCCGGGATAGGTCGACGTGTTTGAGTCAAAGAAACCCTCATAGTAGTCTGTAGCCATAAGTTCATTTTACCAGAAAACTCTGGCGATGATCAGGTATAGTGGTTCTGGCGCGCCTGTTCCATCGCAATCGACATATCATTGGAGCCACTGAGATTTCTAGCAAGAGCCTGACCATTGACGTTCAAATTGCCGATGCTGATAGTGCCTGACATCATCGCGGCAAGAGATGCCATGCCGACAGAACCGCCACCAGCGAGACCCTTGAAACCAAGCTCGCCTGCGAACTGCTGTTCCCCAGCGCTCAGTTTATTCTTGCCTTTAAGCTTATTGACGATTTTAATCATCTGCATCGCTTTTTCCTGATTCAAATCATCAACTTTGATGCCCGATCGACCCAGCATTTTAGCAGCCATTTTGAATTTCGTCTTCTCCTCGAGCCTTGTTCCATAGGATTCCATTTTTGGCTCAATCCCGGCGCCAAGCATATCAAGTACATATCTACCAGCCATCAATCGTTGAATGGCCTTGTTTTTTTTATGCTGTGCAACAACACCTGAATACTCAGAGGCAAAGAGCGCCTGTTTGCGCCTTTCAGGTATACCAGTAGACTTTTTTGAAAATTTTGCATAAGCAGATGCATATGACTTGTTATGTGTCCATATCATTTCTTCATGCTTATTACGCATATCGTCACTATCCGACTGTAACCTGTACTTGTTCCATGCCGCGGCAACTATTCTATCGTTCTTTTCACTTTTTAAACTCCTTGCCATCTCAGATGCAATAACCTGTACTTTCCTGTCCACCTTGGCGGCTACCGACGGTGGAAGTCCAGATTTATAAGAGGCAAATTCACTACCGGCACGGGCAATATTTTCTGCAATCATCGCTTGTGTTCTTTTCTTTTCAGAGGCGGATCTTAAACCGGCAGCGGCAGCGCCACCAGCGACAGAACCAGCGACAGAACCAACAGATCTTCCACTGGGACTGGCTTTTTTAGAATCAACATAACCAAATCCTTGATTAAAAAAATCTTGGAATGATTCTGGCATATATTTATTGGTAAACACACTTGTAAATTTGTTTCTGGTTTTGGACAACGCTTTTGACCGAGCTTCTTTTTCATTCATACCATATATGTTTTTATAACGAAAAATCAGTGCCTCATAGGCGCCTGGTTCATAGGCTTCGGCGCCCTTTATCATGTCCTCTTCTGATTTATCCTTCCAACTTCTCCATGACAACATTGCTTTATCAACGGATCTTCCACCACCCTGAAGACCATTTGAACTTTCAGAATTCGCCTCAGCGGCGTTAAGTTTCTGAAGAATCGGTAGATACTTTTTAGTAGCGCGAGCATTCACAACATATTCGCCGGATGCCAAACCGATCGGCTGCCTACCGTCAACCATGCCCCAAAGATTGTCGCGATCGGACGGAGTGCCCGCAATCAATCCGCCTGACGACTTACCCGCCGGAAGACTATTGGGAATGACCGTTCCAGCCTTGCCGCCTGGTGAAGGAGCGTTTGGCAAATTGGTAAAACGCCCCATGTTTTTCAAATTGATATTAAGATTGCCCACATCCATAGTGGTGACACTGCTGTGAATATTGGTCTTGGCGGTGTTCAACGTCTGTGGACCACCAAGTCCGCCTCCAGGCGTGCCCACTGCAAACGCCGGTGAATTTTCAAGCGGTCTCTGACCTGCGAACTGTCCCATGCCGGCACCGGCAGTTCTACCTGCCGCTTCATTGAGTCGCAACAAATCCGCCTGATATTTTGCAATCACACCGGATTTCGACGGCGGCGTAAATCCGCCCTTGGTGAATCTCGGTGCGTTGCTGAGATCCTGAGATTCCGCAAACGGTGAAAAGCTGACGAAGCCGCGCTTCATCGCGCCGCCGAATTCGTCTCCTTTGACACGCATACCGAGCTCCTGGAGAGCCATGATGCCGCGATTGGCATCGGGGAGCATCTGAGCCATCATATCCTTGCCGGTTGTCATCTCGTTGATGACGTCGAGATATCCCTCGCGCAGATGCATCGCCATGTCCAGTTCCTGCTCCTGCAGCCCCAGAATCCTTTCGCGCGTTTCGAGCTGCTTCATCAGGGCTACATTGACGCCCATTTCCGCATCCCGCAGTCCCTTTACAGCTTCAGGTCCCACCCTCGCCTTCGCATCATTTATCTTTTTAACGACGTCGCCGCGGTTGCGCTCCAAGTTATTGAGATCTGACATCTTAACACCGGCACTCTGAAGCGCAGCTCCAAACTTCTCCCAAATAGCTGCCGGAGACTTCTTCTCCAAATCGGAAAGCATCTGTTGCGAAACGCGGCGCTGTCCTACGAGATTATCGTAGACCTGCTTCTGATGCGCATAGGAAACGGAATATCCCGCAGCCGTCTTTTCCGCCACCGATGCCTGTGCACGTTGAACTCTCAACTGGGCATCCATGACATTGAGTCCAGCTTCGTGATCGGCAGTTATTCCCTTTAAACGGTCTGTCATCATCCCTCTTGCTTTGGCAAGACGTTCGGCGTCGATCCGCATATCAGCAAGTATGGGAGCCTCCGCAGCAATAGACCGAAGATTTCTTTCGGCATAATCGGTGCGAATCTTCAGCTGTTTCCTGATTTCGCCTTCAACCTTCGCCTGATCAAGACTCTTTTCATATGTATCCCGAGCTACAACAAGAATTTTTTCCGCCTTTTCCTTTTCATCTTTCTTGGAACTTGGAACTTCGGCGGCAGCCTGTTTTGCCTTCAAAACAGCCGACCATGCGGTCGAAACCTGTTCCACCTCAGGATCTCCAACACCGGCGGCAGTCAAGTATTTCATTGGAGACTTCTGGGCGGATTGCATAACGCTCATTTTAAGTTGGTCACCGTACAGCTCCTTGACTACGGAAGACGATTTTACAAGCTCCTGATAAACACGACCACTGTATTCCGCAGAAAGCTTGAACTGTTCACTGGCACCGGTCGACGCCCATGTGTCAACAAGAATCTCGCCGATGGCAGACGTATGTTGAGAAATTTCACCATAAACCGACTTGACGGTTTCAAGCATGCGTATCTGCGACTGTAGAGCTATGGACTTTGCAAGAGCGGTCTTGTGATCCTCTTCGGACACCTTTCTTGCATCATCGATCATCTTCTTGCGCTCCACCATTTGAGCGACTTCCTTTGATCCAACGGCAAGAGCGGCTTCACGCAACTTCTTTTCGTCCATGAGTCCATCGTTCAAGATGGCATGCACGGCGAGCACCTTATCCTCGTTGTTCTTCTGCGACATGATTGTACGAACAACATCCTGCTCGCTCTTCATCACCCCCTCAACCTTCAACTTGCGCTTGTCGAGAGCGGCGGCAATCTTTTCGTAACTGCGGACTTCATCCTCGGATTGTCCACCCTTTCCGCCGAGGTAGCCCCCTATCGCTCCGCCAGCCCAGCCCCCGAGACTGGCACCACCCACGGTGCCCGCTCCTGGAATTACCGAACCCAATGTACCGCCGATCAACATCCCGGCGCCGGTTCCAATGGCACGACCGATACCCTTGTTGCGATTGCCGGCGGCAGCGTATCTGTCGTGAATACTGGCACCCTCTCCAGGACCCCGCATTTCCCTGAACGACTGATACGCCTGCATTCCGGCGGGGATCATCGCCATGGCGCCGCCAAGCATTCCCAGTCCGCCCATACTACCACCCCCGGCACCGGCGCCGGCAACCCCCGGAGGTAGGGTTATTCCTTTGGAAAGTGCGGCGGCACGTATGAAATTCGCCGACAATGTCTGTACATATCGAATCACACCGCCCAGTCCAGCAATAAGTCCACCGAACGAAATAGAAGCAACCTGTTTGATGTAGACAAAGGAATCTACCAGTCCGGTGAATTTCTGAAGCATCTTGTCAATCTGCTTCGTGACCCTGGTCATCGCCTTCTCAATGTTCATCATCGATTCTTCAGCGGTCTTGGCAGTGTTGATGTTTGCGTCACGAACCGCCTGGTCACGCTTCATCGCAGCCGTCTCGAACGCCATCAGCTCCTTCTGTCCAGAAGTCGCCTTCTTTACTATCTGGCTCATTATGTCGAGATCGCGGACGTCGCCGCCGAGACCCTGCATAAGCAGGGTTATATTCGACATGTCGGCGGACGCCAGTGATTTCCCGGCTGTTGCCATATTCGTAAGTTCTTTTGTAATTCCGGGAATCTTGTTCTCCATTCGAAACAGCCTCTGCATGGAGTCTTCGGTAGCTGCAAACGCCGGACCGAGTCGATCCTGGAGAATCTTCACCAGATCCAAAAAATCCCCTGAAACCAGGGGGGTGGTTTCACTCATACGAAGCATCTGCTTCTGAAGATCGAGAAACTGCTGTTTTGAAAGGGCGGTGCCCTTGGCTACATCATTCCAGAACTGCGGCGTCAACGACGCACTTTTACCAAGAGAGTCGGCGCTCCGTGATACTTCAAACGACGTCCTGTTGAATTCAAGCAGGACATCACGAAGGTTTTTGAATTTGGCGGTTGTGGTTTCCAACGAAGACGACATCGCCCCTACACTCGAAACGATCCTCTTCGAAGACTGACTAGCAACATTCCCCAGATCCACCAGCGTCTTGGTCCAATGCTGCGTCCTCATTACGGCAAGCTTTGTCCGCGCGCTGAAGTTCTTCATCTTGACGTCGAGGGACTCCATCTCCCTGGCGTTTTTATTAAGTGTCGCAATATTCGCCTTGACCGCGGCGTCAAAGAAGTTGATGCTCTTCCCCAGGGCGTTCTTCGCCTGAGTATCCCTGTTGGTGATGTCGGTATACTTGGCGGTCAACGCAGAAGCGGACCCCATCGATTTGATGAGGGAGTCGAGAGAACCCGTTACGTTCCCTATGGTGGAAGCCATTTTATCTGTAGAAGCCATTTCCTAATCAGCCTCCTGGAGCGGCGGGTGCCTTTGGCGCCGGGGCGGCGGGGGCGGCGGGTGTACCCTGTGCTTCTGGAACATTGAGCTGAACTCTTTCTTCTGGAGAATTGAGCGGAAGTCTTTCTTCTGGGGCGGCTATTTCATCATTTGTCTTCTCCCCATATTTCAGAAGGATCAACGCTCCAAGAACGAAGGCTGTCGTTCCGACGCCGCCGTTGCCGCCCGGAGTCGGAGCCGATGGAGCGGCGGGATTGCGGCGGCGGTTCGCTTCATCGGCACTATCTATCTCCTCGGTCAACGATGAAATATTGGGATTCAAACTTCCAGCTGCACTTTCAATCTCCTGAACGAGATAGTTTACGAATGCATCCGAGCGCTTGTCCTCGGCATGAGCTTCCTGCCCACCCTCAATCTTTCCTTCGGCAATGGCATTCATTGCAAACTCGTTGATGTCGGGTTTGAAATTAACGAGAAACGCCGCAGCGTCCTTGTCACCCTTTGCCGCGGCTGCCTGTGATATGACGTCGGTGAGCCTGTCCATTGCTCCTCTCTCAATCGTACCGGGGCGAGAAGACGAGTTGAGCATCGACTGCCAAGGTGAAAAATTCGACAGCGACTTCATTATTTGAATGAACTTTGAATACAACGCCTCATATCCGGCTCGTGTATAAAGATGAGCATATGACGACATCGACTTTTCTCTCAGTCGATCCTGCGCCGCCTTGGATTTGAAATAGCTTCGTGCAATCGTAGTACCTATAGCCTTTGCCTTCGCAGCCCAGCCCGCAGATGCCTTGTTTTTTTCAAGCCGACGCCAGAATCCATTTTCCAACCTGTCAAAAGCCTTCGCCTGATTGATTATCGTGGACTCCTGAAGCTTGTCGGCGGCAAACTGCTTGGTGTCTATAACGGCGGCGTCCATGATTTGATACAGGAATGCCATGCCGAGATTGGAAAAATCAGCAGCCACGCTGTTGGTGATGCTCCCGGACTGATCGTCGTTCCCATACATGCTGTAATAGGACTGAAATCCGGTGCTGCCCATGCTGTTAATGACGCGCATGACGAAATCATGCATCATTCCGCTGAACTTTTGAACACCAAATCCAGAGGCATTCCCGATATTACCGCTTATTTCAGGAGGTAGTTGATTAAACAATGGCTCGATTTCGGCGACAACCTTCATGGCGGAGTCTATCGCCGTTCTGGTCATCCTTTCACCGATTTCCGCCGCGATGTTTCCAGAACCCGGATCATTGTCTTCTGGTTTAATATCGGGGGGCATCTCCAGATCTGGATACTGCTTTCGAATCGCATTGATGGCTGACAGAATAGAAGATCTGAATGGCTCTTGGAACTTGGATCCAGAAAGCTTTTTGTAAACCGCATCGATATTCTGCAACAGGGCTTGGTAATTACTCTGGGGTATGCCTTTTTTTACAGACTGACTGGGAATTTGAGACATCAAAACAGCAAGATATGACGAGACTAATCCCTTGCGCAACAGAACGGGGAAATTCTTAGGGAGTCCAGACGCCGCCGCATCAAAAAGCCCGAGGATTTCGATTAATTCCTTCGTTCCAGACTGATTCAAAACCGCACGCACATCCTCGGCGGCAGCATAACTACGACGTCCGGTCTTGTCGATAGAAAAGAAAATCAAGGTGTCACCTCTCGAAGTTGGTCTTTGCTTTCCCAAAACACAAAGCTATTTCCTCTTTTGAAAAACACTAAAAAATAACAAAATATGCTTGACATATCCAGTATATGTGCTACATTCACAGTAAAGAAGGAGAAGAAAAATGAGCACCAGGATCTACAGACAATACGTCGGACTCGATGTCCTCTATATCCATAATGGGAACTGCCTCTTTGAAGCGAACAATCCCCATCACCCCGTAGCCACCGTCAAGGGATGCCACGTCTACTTCGGAATGCACAGCTACGACATTCCGGCAGCCACGCTCGACAGGAACGGTTTCATCTACGCCGGTCCCGCCGACTGCGGACAACCGATTGGCTATACGGACGGAGAACGGCTCATGGACATGCCGGGAAATCCGGTAATTCTCAGCGCCGAAGAATACGATCCCGAGGGTCTTGCGATGGCATGCATCCTCCGATACGGCGATGATGCGTTGAGATCCCGAGTCTACGATGCGAGAAATGCCGGAAGCACCGACACCTGCCACGGAGAGTTTCACAACACTCCTGGAAACAGCTGGGGCAATAAAAGCGGCGAAGAATACATGGAAGAATCGAGAAACAACTCGATGGACGGCGGAAATGTAGGCGGAGGGGGAGGCGAAAATGAAGGAATCCTTTCCATTCTCTTTGGTGATACTGAGAATTCGGTGAGGATATTCCAACGTCATATGAACCTCATGAAAAGCCACCGCTCGAAAGGCGACGGGATGAAAAAAAAACGACCCTACTATCCCATCATCGGAGAAGAGAGGATCGAATTGTTTGAAACCGTGGAATGGAAACAGAAAGTCTGCAAGATTCAAAGAGAGCATAATCTTCGGCGCAAAGAAAATCCGATGTGGCGGCGAAAAATGCGGCTCTGGGGACTTTATGCCAGAGTTCCGCTCATCTTCGCCGTAGTGGCACTGGGAATCTATCTGATATTTGATGTTATGGGCACGGGCGGTTTGGCAACCGTCATAGCGATTGCCTTTGCAATCGTCTCCTACGTCATTGGGAAAATCTGTATCGGCGGTGCCGTCGATGCGGCAAAAGAATCGATCTACGAATACAATCATCCAGGCTATCTCGAAAAACTCGACCATCGTCCGGAGATGATGTACGACTTCGATAATCCTCCATATTCGATAAGGATCAGCTCTGAAGAATAGCCATGTAGAGTCCGCGGTCGTCAAGCTCGTTCTGGAGCTGTTCGACAAACGCCCTTACAATGTCGGGACGCATGTCGTTCAACTTCATGACGTCGAAGTCGATCGCCTTCCCATTGTCGTCCTTCAGATCCCACGATTTCGCCAAGATCTCAAACAGGATGTTGTTGAACGTCCCGTGATCAAAGGTCGATGCACCGCCGACGAACGTCGTCGATCTGCGCATGAGCATCTTGGAAATCGAGTGATCGGGCAGTGTGAACTTGATTGTTACGGAGTCATACTCGTCGGAATTCTTTTCGTCTTCCGTGAGATCATCCGGCTTTCTGACTGCGAAATCCCCTTCCTTGACATAGTAGACAGTGAGCGGAAAGGTGTCGTCGCGTGACACAAAAATACTGTTTGACATAGCTTTTCCTCTTGATTACAGCTCTTTCTGGAGCCTTAGTCCCTTCAGTTCGTCTTCTTCCGCCTGCAGCTTCTGCTTCTCGGCGATTTCCATCTTCTGCTCCAAGGTGATCCTCTTCTGATTCAGAATCATGAAATACTCCTGGATCCTGACAAATGGTATCTCGTCGATCTGATTCGGAGTCCAGTGGAAATTCTCCATCAAGGTTATTTCAATCACCTCCGGCGGAATCTCCACCATCTCGTCATCGCTGGCGGCGTAGTATCTATGAATCGATGTTATAACTCTTTTTTTTTATCATCGGTGAGCTCGGTGTGCTCTTCGTAGGTTTCCATGATGACTTCGGCAATTCCAGGGTGCAATGACGACAGGCTCTGGTCGTTAACCTTCACCTTGATCCTGTTTCCATCCTCGTCTTCTTCTTCAGTAAAGCTCCAGTCGGTGATGACCGCCTTTAACTTCTCCTGCGCGTAGGTGGGCTGGCTCCAGTCCTTCTGACCAGTCTCCAGATTGTCGTAGATCGCCCGTTCGCGAAGTTCGTTGTGCATTCTCCACGTCAACGGCTTGAACTCCACCCAACAGTGTTCGAATCCATCACGCTCCTCGTCCGACATCTTGTCCCAGGTCTGCTTGTTTACGAACTTGAAATTGTAGTCACCAAGATGCTTGATCCAGAAGTCAAGCCTGAAGGTGTTTTTGTCCCTGATGAATACGGACATGCGCGGATCTCCAATTTTACGCAGGCATGCGCCCACTCGAGAAGATTATACAACACAAATCAAACAAACAAGAAAATTGGAAGGATGGGCGCGGATTTTACTCCGCGCCCCTGTATATCCTATAACGGTCAGGCGCTTTCGATCGAGCCTCTACCGTGCGTGGTGACACCCGTGAATCCAATCGATGTTACGACCGGACCCGTTCCGAGGTCGGTTACGCCGCGGTGGAACCTGACACCGGCTCTGACCTGAAGGTCGGCACCGATGTCGAATCTGATCGGATAGGCATAATCGCCTTCGTACTGATCCCAGAAGGTCACGCCCGCACCAAGCCCTTCGGAGGACTTCAGCACGTACGAGGTGATGTTGCCCGTAACGGACTTCATCCCTTCGACCAGGTCGCCGAACAGATCAGACTCGCCAAGAATGAACTGACGAGTCAGGTTGTTGCTTGCAGAGAACGAGAACGACTGAAGGTTGCTCTCGAATCCCAACGTGTTCCAGATGGTGGGCCAGTCGGCGTCTTCATCCAGTTTCAAGGAGCCAATCCTGATGGAACTCTTGTCCCACGTAACCAGCTTCTCGCCCTTGGTGAATCCGTCGGTCATTACCGGGTCGACATCGAGCCTGTTCTCGCCCATTACTTCGAGCGTGTACTGCACGACTTCACCCGCATTCACATTGAATGTGAACGTGTTGAGACGGCAGCCCGAAAATGACCGGGTGAAACCGTCGTAGTATTTGACGTTGATCTGGACACCATCTTGGAGGTTCGCCTCCAGTTCGTCGATGAATGCACCGGTGCTCTCGGTCACAGGACCGGAAAACGATCCTTGGACTTCGATTTTCCCGTACGCCCACGCATCGTGGGTGTCGTCGCCCATTACGAGGTCTGGTGCCTCGATTTCCTGGCTTGCATTCAGGTTGCACGAACTGAACCTGATCCGCAGCGGCGGCGAGGTTCCGTCGATTTCGGCGTAACCCCGGAACCCAGGTTTGATGACAGTAGCCATGAGCCTACCTCCTTGGGTTCAGCTTACGAATTGAAGTCAAGTGCCGTGTCGGGATCACTGGGGTCGCCCTTGTGAATCCGCAACACATAGTCGTTGACGGCGGCTGTCAGATCTGCATACGGAGTTGTGCTTCCATCCCACTGCGTAGCACCAAGAACGAGGTCGTCGTTCGAGGTGATTGTGAAGATCGGAACGGCGGTTCCAGCCAAATCATTGGCTGTGACCGACATACGAACGAAATAGTCAATGTCTCCATTTTCCTGGGCGTGGAGCACTGCTGCCTCGAACATAGCGGCTACCGTCTTGCTTCTGCCAGATGCCTGGTCGAAAAGTACGATTGATGCCATTTTATTTTACTCCTGTTTCTTTTTTGGAGTACCTCTAGCCCCTGTATTCGTGGTTCACACCACAAATCCCTGTTGCAGGCACGTCATTATTACTGCGGTCCTGTTCAGATACAGGTGCCCTTCCTCAACCAACTTCCGTAAGTCCAGTGCTTTTTCCTGCCTGAACTCCTCGTCTGAGAGATATTTTTTTAACTTAGCCTCAAGATCACCCGCATCCTCGAAGCAGTAGTCCGAACCCAAAACCTCGTTGCACTCCGGCAAAATGTCGGTCAAAAGCAGGCTCCCACAGAGGGGAACGTCGTAACAGCGGGGGTTCATGCTCCACGAATCAATGGCAAATTCAGTGTTGCGACAGAGCTTTTTACAGTGGGGGTCGCGGAAAAGATTTATGCAGATTTTAGCGGATGCCTGCAGTTCCCGGGCGGTATTGGTCGGGACAACAGCTTCTTCAAAGACTGCGGTGAACTGTGGTGAACACGTTTCAAAGTGCCTGGTTCCCACAATCCGACACGTCCATCCGTTTCTCCCGCACATCTCGACAAGCTGTTCCAGCGGCTCGAGCCGGTCGGGATATACGGCTCCGAGAAACAATACATCAAAGGTCTTGTCGCGGTCGACGGACGGCATCATGCTGTCGCCGGCGGTCGGAAGATAGTGGACGCCGAACGCCTCCGCCATGTTCCTGTCGTTGGTGAACACGGCGTCGTAGTATCCATAGATTGAGCACGTCCTGTCCGCCCAGAATCGGTCCTCGGTGGAAATCAAGACTCTGGTCTGACGTGTAGAAGCCAACAGCCACGGCGGCATTGAAAGACCGTCCGTAAAGATCACGTGCGTATACCGCTTGGTGACGTCGCTGATCTGACCAAGCAAAAGCTTGCGTGCGATGTCGGGGGCGTAATACCCGAGCAGCTTGTCATATTCAAAAACGTCGACGTCGACCCCAAACGCACGCAGGGCGCTCGAATACCCTTTGAACACTGCCTTGGTACCCCACGAAAGCTTTCCGCTGACGACAAGCGGTCTGAATGAAGGGAGGTCGTAGGTTTCATAGCGCATTTCGCCGACGGCGGCTCGGGCGGCATAAAGTGAATTCTGATACGGGATCTCCCCGACGTGGCACGAAACCTCGGCGATCCAATTGGGATTTTCCTTGAGCCAGCGGGGGATGTCGTCGGACCATCTGCCCTCGGATTCAAGGAGAATGTTCTGGGGGGCGAGTCGGAACGCGATGTCCATTCCAAGCGACATGATGTCCTTGTCCGCATCGATGTCCTCCGGGATCAGCTCGTCGCGAACCACAAACACACCGTATGGAAGAGGAATGCCGCCGCGGTGCTTCACGGAGATGTGCTCCGGGAAGAAAACGACGGGGACGAACACCGAATACGAAAACGCGGAACAAAAGTCGAGTCCCCGCACCTTCATGAATGACACCTTGTCCTGCCATACGCTCCTGGATGCAATATCTCCAAATACGGTGTAGCCGTCGATCCGGGTGGTTGTCGTCATGAAATCTCCTCCATAACGACATTATAAACCAAATCGGATGTAATCAGGTCCATGCACTGGTGGGAGCCGGCACGCCAAAAGCAGCTGGAATTGGCTCCACGGGGTCCCTCGCACGCCTGACAGTTGCCGACCCGGATGATCCTCGAATACCTGCCGTCGTGATCCCATCGGTTCGAAACGGCACCCTTCAGAATGACAAACTTCGGACCCTTGGTGCAGATCGCAGCATGGGCGGGCCACGAATCGGTGCCGATATAGACGGCGCTGCTGCGGAGAAGGTCGAGATAGTCGGAAAACACCGCATCGCCTCCAATAACATCGGTGTGGGGGATGGCACCCTCAAACAGCGGCTGGTCTCCGCTCATTATTTGAACGACCGGCATCTTCTTCGTAAGCCGGGCACACAGGGAATTCCAGCGGTTGGGATACCACGCCTTCATAAGGTATGAACTCTTGCCAGAGGGTCCTGGCAGTCGACTGTCGTGAACGATGGCAAAGTCTCCAAGGCGCCGAATCTCATGTGTTGTCATATTCATGTGATCGAGATGGACACCCTCATACCCGGCATCAATCCCATATCGCTGCCAGTCTGCGAAATAGCTGGTTTCTCCGGACATTGCACGCAGAAGTCGCAGAGATTCGATGTCGTACAGGGATTCGACGGCGTCTTCGACCCCCAACAACCGCCGCACACCATCGATGTGTTTCGAACGAAGATTTCTGACATGTTCGAGCATCGAATCGCCGAGGGCGTAGAAGTATGACAGCTCCCCGTCGTTGTCCTTTCTGAACTTGTTGATCACCGCCATTTCGGCTTCCGGGTAGTATTTCCCAACATCGGCGAGATTGAGAAGTTCGTCTTCCGGAAACCTTTCCGACATGCCGACAACCTGCCCGACGAGATCTTCGAAGTGCACAACCTTTACTTTGCCGTATTTTTCTTCAAGCGCAGGTATGACCGAAGTCGCCATAATGGCGTCGCCAATTCCTCCGGTTAAACAGAATATAATCATGGAGCCGCCCTGAAGAGTCCGTAGCCGAGAGTTGCATCCGTCCCAAGAAACGTCTCGTATCCGGGATCCTCGAACAACGGCAGATATTTTGGGTGGAACCCCCAGTTGTCGTCCATCAGGCGGTGTTTCCCGACGAGAATCTGTCCAGCTGCATTTGCGCCGTGCTTGATGTCGAGAACGGGGACTTCGCCGGTGACCACGACGCCTTCAACCATGTCGGCATCCGGATCACCCGTAAAGTGCTGTGTGAACACGGGCTCGAGAATGGAGAACCTGTCCTCTTCGATCTTGGACATGAAGAACTCCTCAAACGACTCCCGGCGCGCGGCATAGCGGCTGAGATGGCGAAACTCCATGTCGGTACCGAAGAACCCTTCGGGGTCCATGAACATGTAGTTGTCGTAGAGGGCGAACTCGGCGTCGTCCAGGGCGGCGGACATTATGGGAATGTAGTCGTCCGGGTAGAAGACGTCGTGCTCCATCAAAATGATCTTGTCTAGATTCGTCCGACGCAGAGCATGCACGATCTGACGCGCAATCGTCTCCGGACTATATCTCAGCCGACCCGTAACAACGGCGACGTCGGTCTGGAATTTGCAGTCGGGATCCTTTACATACGCCTCCATGATGCACGGATCGAAATCAAATATATCCTCCCGACACGGTGCTAGAAACTCGTCGTCCGACACATCCACAAAACATGTCGTCAAGGAAAAGTGCGACGACAGGATCTGGAAACAGCCGTGTTTCCACGCAGCCTCGTGCATGCGCAGTATTGCTTCGTTCAGAAGCGGAGCGGGCAGGAGGTTGTTCGTATAGAACAGTAGTGCAGTATCCATGATGTCTCCAGTGTGTTGGAGTGCAATTAGTAGATGCCGCCGCGACCCTGCTGTGGGAATCCGTATTCTTCGGTCTCCTTTCCGAACCAGCTGAGGCGGGCTGCCTTGAAAACAACGTTTTCCTTCGAAATGTAGCCGAATTCGACGTTGTCGACGCGGCTCTCATACAGGTATCTTACGCGACGGCGCAGGATGCCCTTTCTTGCGGTTTGATAGTCCTTCACCGTCCTTCTGGACAGTTGGACGGTCGTGGAATCGACAACCGCATCCAGTGAGAAGTCGATCTCGACATTCTCATTGTCCTGAAGTTCATAGCAATGGTCGGGGTCGACCTGCCAACCCGCGGTGTCTCCAATCGTAACGAGATTGGATCCGACGGCGATGTCGGCGGTGAGCGGTGTCTCGTCGTTTACGATGTCGAGGTGGATGTTGCCGTTGAGAAGGTGATAGATGTTGTCGGCAAACTTCGAGATTATCCGCATTCCGTCTTCAAACTGGTCGCTCTTTGCGTAGATCGTAATCGTCATCCGGTAGTCTTCATCCAGTCCACCCATGAGGTAGATCCACTCATTGGACAGTGTGTTGGGATCGACAGTGATCACGACGCGGTCGGGATTCGGAATCACCTCGCGATCGCCAAACAGGATGTCTT
>Ga0114918_10002368_pt1 | contig 16912 bp, 9 predicted proteins | sample LantaG_FD_87015 | JGI IMG/M metagenome (GOLD analysis project Ga0114918, IMG submission 87015) | Deep subsurface microbial communities from Baltic Sea to uncover new lineages of life (NeLLi) - Landsort_02402 metaG | ecosystem: Environmental > Aquatic > Marine > Oceanic > Sediment | place: Baltic... | reverse complement strand
TCGATTTCAGGGGGGCGCCAGACCGTAAAAAAAACACATCCAAAAACCCCCCCCGTTTTTTTCTCTCTCCCACCCCCCCCCCCCCCCCCCCCTTTCTCAGGCACAGCGCTCCCCGGGAGCCGCCCCCGCCCTCCTCAGGCTTGCGGCGGACAAGGAAGCCGTGGCCGCCGAACCGCAGGTCGCGCAGGCCGCGGCGATCGCTTTGAAAAATCTGGCGAAGAGCCGCTGGGTCGGGGGATCGACCGAGGCCAAGGCCGCCGCCGCCGCCGCCGCCGCCGCTGTCACCGCCGCTGCTGCTTCCTCTTCCGCAACCCCTTCCTCTTCTTCTACCCCTGCTGATGGAGCCCTGCCCGACGACGACAAGGCCACCCTATGCGCCAACCTCTTCGAGGCCCTGTGCATCTCCAGCCCGCTCGTGAGGTCGCAGATCGCGGAGGTGATCAAGGTCGCTGCCGGGCACGATTTCCCCCTGCGGTGGCCGACGCTCACGGGGGAGATCACGCGGGGGTTGGCAGCCGCGACGAGCTCCAAGCCAGACCAGCTGGGCGCCTTCCTGTCCTCTTCGGGGGGCCCCGCGGGTGCTGCCGACTCCGTGTTGCACCGCTTCCACGCCTCGCTGCTGACGCTGCGCGTGCTCTGCCGCCTGTTCGAGTTCCGGGACCGAGGGGTGGATGGGCCGCTGACGACGCTGATCACCGAGACCTTCGCCGATGTCCTCTATTCCGCCAAGTGCTTCGCGGTCCTGGGCAAGATCACGACGACGAAGGATCAAGGGAGTGGCGCGCCGCCCTCGACCCCCATCGTCGATGCCAATGGGAAAAGCCAACAACTTCAACAACAAGGAGGAGGCTCTTCTTCTTACGAGGGGCTCGCGCCGTTCTCCGGGCAGCTGGGCGAGCTCGTCAAGCTTGCCCTCAAGTCCTTCTGGTCGGCCTGTTACATGGGCCTGCCCTTGGCCATGACGACGGTGAAAAGCCCTCCCGTCGTCTTGTCCAACGGCCAGGCGCCCTATCGTTCCTCGCTCGAGCCCGGAGGCTCGACTTTGCTCGAAGGGTGGCTCGAGCTGATCCACGACCTGATTTCCCAGAAAGTCCCTCTGCCGCTCCTCGAGGGCTCGGCTGGGTTTCACGCCCCTCCGGACCCGCTCCGCGACCCGGAGGCCGCGGCCGAGTGGCCGTGGTGGAAGGCGCAGAAGTGGGCCCTCCACGTCGTCAGCCGCCTCTCTTCGAGGTACGGCGACCCAAAGTCGCTGGCCTTCCAGCACTCGAGGGCGATCAGCGGCAGCAAAGGCACTCCCGCCGCTTCCAACGCCGTCGCCGCCGTCGAGAAGGAAAGGGAGTTTGCAGAGAGCTGGGCTAAAGGGCACGGGGTCGGGGAGCAGTTCCTGCAGGCAGTCTTGGAAGGCCCCCTGGCGCGTGCCGGCGCCTACTTCAACGCCGAGGCCGCGGCGGCGGCTGCAGGCTCCTCCGAGGCGCAGAGAGAAGTTTTGCAGAGCAACTGGGTCAGCCCTCGAGCTCTGAACCTTGCTTTGAAGTTCGTCAACCTCGCAGTGCCGCTCTCCTCTCCCTGGAGGGCTCTCAAGCCCCACGCTGCTGCTCTCGTGAGCGCCGTTTCCTTACCGTGCGCGGCCTTCGACGACGCCGACGAGGAGCTCTGGGACTCGGACCCGGCAGAGCTCGTCCGCCGCTCCAACGACGTCGTGGTCGAGCTCTACTCGCCCCGGGCCGCCGCCGTCAACTTTGTCGTCGCGCTGTGCAGGCAGAGGGGAGCGATGGCACTGGCCCCGACGATGACGGCGATCGGGGCGAGCCTGCAGCAGCTCCTCCTCCTGTCGCAGCAGCAGCAGCAGCAGCAGCAGCCGCAGGGTGCGGAAAACTCGGCGATCCGCCACGTCGAGAGGCGAGCCGACGGCGCCTTACTGCTGGCCGGCTCGCTCGCCGACACGCTGAAGAAGAAGCCCGCCTACGCGTCGCAGATCGAGCCTTTACTGAGCAGTGTCGTGCTGCCGCTGTTCTCTTCCCCGCGAGGCCACCTCAGGGCGCGCGCCTGCTGGGTCGTGGGCCAGTTTGCAGACGCGGAGCTGTTACAGGAGGAGGAGGAGGAGGAGAAGAAGAAGAAGACGGGGGCTGGCCCGGTGTTCGACGCGATGTTCGACGCCGTCGTCGCCTCCTTGAACGACCCGGAGCTGCCAGTCAGGATCGACGCCGCCGTCGCCCTCCGCGCGCTCGTCGAGGCCGCCGCCGCCGCCGTGCCTGGGGCAGACCCCGCCAGCAACGCCAGCGGCCGCACCGACGCGCGCGTGGCCGCGGCCCTTCCCGACCTCCTCCGCGTCCTCTTGCAGCTGATGTCGCAAGTCGACAACGAGGACCTCGTCACCGCGCTCGAGGCGCTCGTCGAGAGAGCGGGGCCCGGAGTGGCGCCGTTCGCGGCGGAGCTGACGCGGGAGCTCGTTGCTGCCTTCAACCGGATGGCGCCCGCTGTCTCTCCGGCGTTTGTCAATGCCAATGCTGCTGTCAACGGCACTGCCCTGGCGGCCTCTTCTTCCTCTGCTGATGCTGCTCCCGTCGCCGCAGTCGAAATCGACACCACAACAAAAGACACGGCCGACGACAGGGACGACGACGCCGCGATGGCCGCGTTCTCGGTCCTCCGCGCCCTGCTCACCATCATCGACGCCGTCTCGGCTGTGCCCGGCGCCGTGCAGTCGATCGAGCCTCATCTCTTGCCTTTGGTCGCTCGTCTTGTCAACGGGATGGGGGACGACGCGCCAGACGTCTTCGAGGAAGGGCTCGACCTCCTGTCGTTCTTGACTTATTATTCGCCGACGATCTCGGCCGACCTGTGGCGGCTCTGGCCGGAGACCGTCCAGGCCTTCCACTCGTGGGCAGGCGAAGCTTATTTAGAAAACATGTACACCCCCTTGAGCAACCTGATCCGGAGGGACACGCGCGGGTTTTTGGCGGGCAGGAACCCGCACCAGGGGAACAGGACATTTGTGGAGGATCTGGTCGCGATCTCGAGCGCGGCGCTTTTGGGCGACGGCGGGCCCGAGCGTTTGAGCAAAAACTCCGATTCCGATTCCGACGATGATGATGACGGGAGCGCCGACTCCGACGAGTACGATCTGATCCAGGACTTCGAGGAGGTGGCCCCGGCGGCCAGGTTGCTCTCGATCGCGCTGCAGGCGTGCTGCCGGCTGCGGCAGGAGATTATTGCCGAGGGCAGCGACGCCTCTGCCGCCGCCGCCGGAGCCGGAGCTGCTGCTGCCGCCGCTGCCGTCGCCGCCGGAGCCGGAGCTGCTGCTGCCGCCGCTGCTGCCGCCGCTGTCGCTCACTCCCTGGCCCCGCTCGACGCTTCCCTGCCGGCCATCGTCAACATCGCCGTAGACCGCCTCCAGGGCCTGAAAAAACGAAAAGTCGACCCCGCGACGGGGCAGGTCACCGAGCGGCGCGGGCCCCAACCCCCCAAGAGGCTCCGCGAGGTTCTGTTGAGGGTCGTCGCCGACGCTCTCAGTTACGACGCTGCCGCCACGCTGAACGCGATCGGGCTCTCTACGGGCGCCGGGGCCGAGGGGATCGCCAAGTTCTTCGAGATCTGGATCATGCTGGCGACGGCCAAGGGCGGAGGGAAGAAGAAGAAGAAGAAGAACGACCAAGGAGTTGCGCTCGAAAACTTCAAGAGGGCGGCAGACAAAAAGTCCGCCGTCCTGGGCTTCGCCGCCACGCTGTCCGCACCCCCGGGCTCCTTACCCCCTGCAGTAGAGGCCGGAGCCGGTCACGTGCTCTCTGCCGCCCTGGGCCTGCTCTCGGCGTGGAGGGAGCAGCGCGCCAGGAGCGAGAGGGAGGAGGATGAGTTGAGAGGAGGAGGAGGAGGCGGAGGAGGAGGGAGGAAAATGGCTGGTTGGGGTGTGGGGAGCTCCGACGACGACGATGACGACGACGAAGGAGCAGAAGACGAGGAAGAAGGAGAAGACGGAGACGCTGATGTCTACGTGCGCCGCCTCGCTGCCGCAGCTGCCAAAAGAGCTGCCAAGGTCGCCGCCGGCGGAGAAGACAGCGACGACGACGACGACGACAGCGACGACAGTGACGACGACGACGGCTGGGGCTCCGACTCGGACGACGACTACGAGGACGAGGCCGACTCGCTGCTGCTCGCCGTCGACCCCCGCGCGGTGCTGCTGGCCTCGGTGAACGCCGCGAGGCAGCTTGGGAGGCTGGCCGGGATCGAGCACGACGCCGGGATGCGGGGCACGCTGGAGGCGCTGGCCGCGGAGGTCGGAGGGGGCTCGCGCCCGTCTTCGGCTTCTTGATTCGACTTTTTTTTTGCTGCTGCTGTCGTTGGTGTTGAAGAGGACTTTTGATAACAGTTGTTGCCCCCATTTTTTTGAATTTGTGAATTCTCTTGTGCCTGCAAGAAACAAAGAAGACGAAGAAGTCTTTTTTTATTTGTTTGGGCTGAAGGAGTGCGCGGGCGTGGGCGCGGCGAGAGGAGGCAAAAGAGGAGGAAGAGGGGAGAGTTCCCCCCCCCCCCTTTTTTTTTTCACGACTCCGCCGAGGTCGAGCGATTTCTCTCCATTTTTGCTTTCTCTCCCTCAAAAAATTTCGGGAAAAAGGAAGAGGAAAAACTGTCCCGCTTCCTCTTTCCCATTTTCGAGTTCTGCTGAAGACGACACCAGCGTCTGCCCTCAAGTGAGAGGCAGGTAGCCAGCTCCGGCGCGAGATGGGCGCAACGGCCTCCTCCTCGCGGGATGCAATGAGCAGCGCTACCGTCGTCAGCGATGCTCCTCCTCCTCCGACATCATCGTCATCATCAACTCGAGGAGACTTTTTCGCGCCCATAGCCGCCTCCGTCCGCGCTTCTCCTGCTTCTTCTGCTTGCATTACCCCTCGAGCAGCCGCGCTGGAACAGAAGACCGAGTTTGAGTTTTCTCCCTTTAGGTACGGAAGAGAAAGAGATTTTCTTTCCTTTTTCATCGAGCAAGCCATCAATCGAGCTGGCCAGAGGAAAGAAAAAAAGCGAATGAGGCAGTGCCCCTCGTGCCACCTCTTCCTACCCTTTTCTCCCGCCAAATCTCGTGCCTTTGTGTAGCGGATAGACATCGTTAATCTTCTGGGGCTGATTTGCACCGGGAGACACCGTCGATCAAAGCTCCGGGAGGCGCGACGAATTGAAATTTGGGAGCAGCGTCTTCGTTAGCGACAACTCGCGCTCGCTCTCTCTCCGACCTTTTTTTTTTTTTCTTTTTTTTTTCTTTTTTCGCTCACCCTCTTCTCTATCAACCTATTCTCTCAACCTCTTTCAACCTCCAAACCAGGCGCGCCGTCGCCGTCGACATCGCCGCGCCCTCGACCGCGAACGCGGCCGCCTCCGGAAGGTCTACGGGATCCGACACCCCTCCCTCGGACGCGACGCCGCCGAAGATCGGGGCGCTGAAGGCGGCGTCGGCCGTTCCTGCTGCTCTCGCTCCTCCGGCTCCCGCCGCTGCCGCTGCCGCTCCTCCTGCTCTCCCTCCAAAGACGCCCGACCCGAAGCAGCTCTCCTTTGCCTCGAACGCCGTGCCCCGCACGGTCAACTCCGCGTCCAGCCTGGCCTCTTCGGCGTCGACGGCCGCGCTGACGCCAGAGACCCCTGGGAAGAACGATGAAGACGAAGAAGAAGAGGAGCGTTCCGGGAGCGACGACAGCGACGGAGACGGCGAAACCGAGACCGAAAAGCAGCCCGTCACTACTCCTTCCCTCAGCGGCGCCCCCACCGCCTCCTCTTCGAGCTCCTCGCTCCTGCTGCCCCCGCCTCCCAGGCTCCGCGTGACGGTGCCACGAGCGAGGAAGCCCTCGGACCTGTCGGAAGCGTCGACCTTGTCTTCTCCCAAAGAAGAAGAGGAAGAAGAGAAAGAGGAGATCGAGGTCGAAGAAGAAGAGGTCGAGGAGGAAGAGGCAAAGACGCCTCCCCCGGCTTTGTCGAGCTCCGCCAAGCCTTTCCCTTCCCCGGAGCCGCTCACCTCCCGCTCGGCCTCGCTGCCGCAGCAGCGGTCCCTGCGCCAGAAGGACCTCGCGGCGCTGCTCCCTTCCCCGGGGGCGGCGACAACAGCCGCTCCCGCCTCCTCCGCTGCTGCCTCTGCTGCCTCTGCTGCCTCTGCTGCCTCTGTTACAACCGCCGCCGCTCCCTCGACCTCCTCGGCCGACTCTTCGAGGCACGGCCCGCTGACGCCCCGCGCCGCCGCCGCGGCCGCCGCCGTCCGCCCTCTGCTCGAGCGCCTGCGCGAGATCCAGGACGGCTCCGGGGCGCTGACGCCCCGGACCGCAGCCGCGGACGCCGACTTCGCTGCCTGCGTAACGGCCGCGGCGAGGAGCGCTGCCGCCGGGGCCGCTGGTGGCGAAGGGGAAGGAGGAGGAGAAGGAGGAGCTCGCAACAAAAACGACGACGACGAAAACGACGCCGCCGACGATGACGCCGACCACGACGACGCTCCGTTCGGGAGGCCCCTCCCCCCCGGAGCCGCCAGGCCCGAGAGGAGGGCTCGGAGGTCCTCTTCGCTGGACGCGAGCGGTGCCGACGCCGCGGGCCTTCTGCGGCTGCTATCGCCGCCGTCGCAGGGAGGAGGAGGAGGAGGAGGAGCGCAAGGGACTCGCCCGCTGCCGTCGCGCTCGCCGAGGGGGGAGGCAGCAACAGCCCCGCCGCCTCCGCCGCCCCCGCCTCCGTCTTCCTACCCCGTCTCCTCGCGCTCCTCATTCACACGGCCTCACTCCGCCGCAGCGGCCCTGGCCGCGGCAAGGAACGGCGGAAGCATCAGCGGAAGCAGCGGAAGCGGAAACAGCGGAAGCGGAAGCGGAAGCGGAGGCCCAGTGAATGAGACCCGCGGCCTCTCTCTCGTCCGCTGCCCAGGAGGCGCCACCCTCCTGAACCAGTACGCGGTGATCAAGCACCTCGGAAGAGGAGCCTGCGGGCGCGTCTACCTGGTGATGGACTCGGGGGACTGCTCGCTCTACGCGGCGAAAGTGGTGAAGAGGCCGAGGACAGCGCCGGCAGGCGGCAGTCGTCAGAATTCGGCGTCGTCGCCGCTCGCCGGGGCCGCCAGTGCTGCCTCGTGCTCTTCGCCGTTCTCCGGCGAGAGCAGGAACACGGCGGTCGCCGCCCCTCCTTCTTCTTCCTCTCCCAGGGGGGCTTCGAGCTCGACGGCGACAGGGACGTCGGTCTCGCGCTTCGGGCGCGCTGCCGCTGCCGCCGCTGCTGCTGCTGCTGCTGCTGCCGCAGACGACTCTGCGACCTCGACGACCGCGGCTTCTTCTTCTTCGACCGCCGCCGCCGCCGCCGCCGCCGCGGCGAAGGAGGCCACCGCCACCAGCTCCATCGCCACGGCCTCGGCCGAGGACCTCCGTCGCGAGGTCTCGGTGATGCGCAGACTCAGGCACCGCAACCTGGTGTCGCTGCGGGAGGTAAAAGAGAAGAGAATGAGAGGGAAAAGAAGGGGAAAAACAAAAAAAACACAACAACAACAACAACAACAAAAAAAAACTAACTCTTCTTTTTCTCTTTCCACCTTCACCCCAACCCACCCCACCAACCAGGTCATCGACGACCCCGCTGGGGGCCGCCTCGCGATGGTCATGGAGTACTGCGAGGGCGGCGCCCTCCTCCCGCGCGCCGACCTCGACCGCGGCCGCAGGCTCGCCGAGCCGGTCGCGCGCTCAGCCTTCCGGGACGTGCTCGCCGGTTTGTCCTACCTCCACGCCAACCGAATAGTGCACGGGGACATCAAGCCCGAAAACGTGCTGTGCGGGTCGGGAGGGAGCGTAAAGCTGTCTGACTTTGGGTGCGCTAAAGTGATGAGGAGGGTCAATGGTGGAGGGAGCAGCTGCTTGCCGCTGCCGTCATCGTCGTCGCCGTCGTTTGCCGGCGGCGGCGGAGGTGCTTCTTCTTCTGCTGCTTCCGCTTCCAACGAAACAAGCAACAACAACAACCCGCTCCACGCCGACGACCCCACACTCGACGACCTCTTCGACCGCTGCGACGGCACTCCCGCCTTCCTGGCGCCAGAGGTCGCACTGGGCGTGCCCGGGGGGGGAGGGGTCGGGGCGGCGGCGGCAGAGGCGGCGGCAGAAACCCAAAGCCAGCATCAGCAGCAGCGGCAGCAACAGCAGCCGCACGGCACCGCCGCTGCCGCCACCGCTGCCGCTCCTGCGTCAACCCCTTCCTCAACAAGCAGCAGCCGCAAGGTCCGCTACCGCGGCAGGCCGGCAGACGTCTGGTCTCTAGGAGCTTGCCTTTACACGCTCGCGTTCGGAAGGATCCCTTACTCCGCCAATTCCGTGCCAGCTCTCTTCCGAGTCGTCAGGGCTGAGCCGCTCCGCTTCCCTGCTGACGTGTCTGTTTCCCCTCTGCTCAAGGACCTGCTCTGCAGGATGATGTGCAAGGACGCCGGGAACAGGCTGACGCTGCGGGGCGCGGCGGCGCACCCTTGGACCAGGGGCGTCGCCGGGAACAGGCTCGCGCTGGGAGAGAGCGTTCCCAGGTCCCCTCCCGGCTCTTCCGCTTCTTCTTCTTTTTGTGCCCCGCCTCCTCCTGGCACTCCTCGCGTCGACCGCCTCGCGCTCGAGCTCGTGACCCCGGACTCTCGCATCGTCGAGTTCGCAGACGGGGAGACGATGCTGCGCGCGGGGGAACCCGGGTCTCACGCTCTGTTTGTTCTGCAGGGCTCGGCGGAGGTGTGGCAGCGGCCCGGGCTGGGCTTGCAGCTGGCGCACCAGAGGGCCAAGATGACGCTGCTCCGGCAGCAGCAGCAGCGTCAGAGGGGAGGAGGAGGAGCGAAGAGCAGCTCCTTCTCCTCTTTCGACGGCGCCGACGACGCCTCGCTGCTCTCGTTCTCGGCCGGCGGAGACGGCGAAGGAGGAGCAGCCTCCGCCGCTGCTTCCTCGTTCGCCCTCCCGACGCTGCCGCCGCTCGATGGGGCGACCGTCGCGGCCCTTCCGCCCTCGGCGGTGGCCGGGGCGAGGAGGGCGAGGTCGCTGGCGGTGTCCCTGGCGAGAGGCGGGAGCAGCGGAAGCAGGAGTAGGAGCAGGAGCGGAAGTCGAAGAATCTCCGAGAGCGGCGAACCTTGTTCGTCCTCCTCTTCTTCTTTCTCTTCTTCTTCTTCTTCGACTGCCGTCACCGCCGCCGACGGGTACTACGCCGTCGCCCTCCGCCCCCCGGGAACCTTCGTGGGCGAGGCGGCCGCCCTCGCGGCGGCGGGGCGCCGCGGCGCCTCCGTCGTCGCCAGGGGGCGCGTGACCGCAGCCGTCGTGCCCGCGGCGGCTCTGAGAGCGCTCGTCGACTCGTGCCCGCACGCGCGGCAGCAGGCGAAAGAGCTGGTGTGGGCCAAGACCGCGGAGACTCTGGTGCTGGAGGCCACGGTGAGGCTGGCCGCGCTGGCCGAGGCGCTGGACAGGTATCACCTGCAGCAGCAGCTTCAACAGTAGCAACAACGAACGAAAATTTGAAGAAAACTTAAAAAACTTAAGAGAAATAAAAAAACTTGTCCCACTCTCTTTGAACCGCGAAAAAGATATCTATCAATCCTGAAAGGAAGATAGAGAGAGAGAGATAGTAGATCCTCTATGTCAGCGGTTGCGATTTTGTCCCCTTGTTAACGAAGAAGAAAAAACGAAGTCATCGAAAAAAAACAAAGGCGAAAGGGGTGGAAAAAAAAAACTCTCTCTCGCTCTCGAAGCAAAAAAAGCTCGACGGCGGCTAGGAATCGAACGCAACTTCTGCCCGCTTGCTGCACTCCTTCTGCGCACCTCTTTCTCCTCTGATTCTCATCCAGCTAGAAAGAGCGCTCTCGCTTGGTATTGCTGGCGATAGCAAAAAGAGAGGGAAAAAAGCAGCAGAGACTCCCCTGCAATCCGCCGGAAACGAAGCATCGCATCTCTTTCAAATGCCGACGACGACGACGACGACGACAAAGGCGAAAGCATTTGCCGGTGCTCCCGCTTCTCCTGCTCCTTCCAAGCGCGCGCTGAAGAAACAGAAGCTCTCTGCGAGTCAAGAGCAACCCGCGTGGGAAAGGGCAAAGTGAGTAGTAATCGTCTTCAGTAGAGATTCAAGAGAGAAGGGCGTTTCGAATTGCTAAAAGGAGGGCGTTGCCGCCGACGACGGTGCTTTTCGCTCAACCTCCTCCTCCCTCCCTCTTTCTTCAAATCATCACCACCACCACCAACTCCTCCACCAAAACAGCTGGCGCCCCGTCGACCTGGGCGACCAAGTCTTCGGCGACGAGGACGGCGGCTTCATGGGCCTCGAGGAGCTGAGCGGCGCCGAGGCCAACGCGCTGTTCGTCGGCGGGGGCGAGAAGAAGGAGAAGGAGGAGAAGGAGAAGAAGGAGAAGGAGAGCGGCAGCGGAGGAGAAGGAGAAACGCTCGAGGCAAGGCTCTCGCGCCTCGAGGCAGAGAACGTTGCCCTCCGCGCCAAAGTGGGTGAGGGGAAGACTTCTGACGTTATCGACGCCGATGGCTCTGAATCCACAAAGAAGAAGAAGACGAAGAAAAAGAAGAAGAAGAAGAAGAAAAAGGCGCCTGCTGCTTTTCCTGCGGCGCCCGGGACGCCGCTTCTGGCTTCTTCTTCTTCTCGACCTCGACCTCCGCCTCCCGTCCCTTCCGACTTCGACGTCTCCGCCTGGAAGGGCTACGGCCTCTGCCCCCAGCTCCTCAACGCCCTGTCAGAGGCCAGGCTGGCTGCCCCTCTGCCGGTGCAGTCCGCGACGCTGCCCGCAGCCCTGGTCGCGCGCCGCGACGTCCTGGGCGCCGCGCCGACGGGCAGCGGCAAGACCCTGGCGTTCGGGCTCGCTGCCTTGCAAGGGTTGGTCGACCGAGGAGACCTCAGTCCCCCACCGCTGTCTGGTCAAGAGGAAGAAACAGCAGAGGCGGAGAAAGAGGAGTCCAAAACACCTGAGCAGCAAATGGCGCGGGTTTTGATCCTCTGCCCGACCAGGGAGCTCGCGCTGCAGGTATCGGCCGCTTTGAAATCCTTCGGCAGGGCGGTGGGCGCTCGCGTCGCGCCTCTCGTCGGGGGCATTTCCCCGCAGAAGCAGGCTCGCTTGCTGGCGGCGAGGCCCGCCGTCGTGGTGGGCACGCCCGGGAGGCTGTGGGACGCGATGAGCGCCGGGATCGTCGATGGAAGCGGCGGGAGCGGGAGCAAGGGCAAAGGGGCACGCCCCGGCGGCAACAGGAGCAGCGGCGCCGCGGCCTCCCCTTACCTCCAGTCCTCCTCTTCCGACGCAGCCTCTAATGGCTTACGGGGCATCCGCTACCTCATCGTCGACGAGGCGGACCGCATGGCCGAGTCCGGGCGCTTCGAGGAGCTCTCCAATATCCTCGGGAGGCTTTATGGCTCGGTCGCCCGCGCGAACTTGCAGACGCTCGTCTTTTCGGCGACGCTGACGCTGCCGCAGGCGCAGCGCGGGAGGCTGAGGGCAGGGAAAGGCGGCGGCGGGAAAGGCGGGGCCGGGCTGGAGGAGCTGGTGGAGGGCCTGAGGCTGAGGCCGAAGCCCGCCGTCGTGGATCTGTGCGGTAGTGCGGCGGCGAAGAGAGACGAGGGAGAAGCGGGAGAAGAGGTTGAGGAGGAGAAGGAGGAAGAGGTCGAAGAAGAGGTCGAAAACAAAAACGACGACGAAGAGGAGAAAAACCTCGCGGCGAAGAAGAAAACCATGAGGTCCTTACCTTCGCTCGCCTCGGGCGTTTCTGAATCTTACCTCGAGCTGCCCGACGACGAGGCCCGCGACGCCGCGCTCTACTCCCTGCTGGCGACGACGAGGGGCCGAGCGCTGGTCTTTGTCAACGCCGTCTCCGCCGCGAGGAGGCTCGTCGGCCTACTGAAAGCGCTGCGCCTCCCCGCCAGGGCCTTGCACGCCGGGATGCAGCAGCGGGCCAGGCTCAAGTCGCTGGACGCTTTCAAGAAGGGGGACGGGAAGGAGAAGGAAGAAGGAGCGGAAGAGGAAGAGGGAGAGGAAGAAGAGGTTTCCGAAACTTTTTCGACGACCAAGACGACGATCCTCGTCGCGACCGACGTCGCCGCCCGCGGGCTCGACATCCCGTCGGTCTCGCTCGTGGTCCACTACCAGGTCCCTCCGGCCGCAGACACCTACGTGCACAGGTGCGGGCGCACGGCGCGAGGGTTGAAGGCTCAAGGATTGGCTCTGTCGCTGGTCACGCCCAGGGACGCGGCGCGGTTTTCGGCGCTGATGCGGTCGCTCGGGCGCGGCGGCAGCAGTGGAGGCGAAAGCTCTTCTCCTTCTCAACAGCAACAGCCCCTGCCGCCGCCCTACCCGCTGGACCGGCAACTCCTCGCGGCCTCTGCCAAGCGCGTCAGGCTGGCCGCGAGGGTCGACGTGGCGACGCGCACCGCGGCCAAGAGCTCGGCGGACGACTCTTGGCGGCGGAAGCTGGCGGCCGAGGCCGAGATCGAGCTGAGCGACGAGGACGACGAAGAGAGCGACGACGGTGCCGACGGTGGCGAAGGAAAGAAGAGGCACCGCAACGGGCTCAGCGCCGTGGACGCCGCCGCCGCGGCCCGCCTCGACGCGCTGCTGGCGCAGCCTCTGCAGCCCAAGTTCAGCTCGCGGTTCTTCGCCGGCACTCCGGCACCGTCGGTGCCTAGTGGAGGAGGAAGCAAGAAGAGGAAGGCGGGAGAGAGCGAAGGAGCGGCGGAAGCTTCTGCTGCTGCTGCTTCCGCCGTGGGCCTCGCCTCGACGCTCGTGGCCTCTCGTGCAGTCGTGAATGCCGAGAAAAAGGGCAACAACAAGAAGAAAAAGAAGCCCTCCGCGGCTCCTGTGACCGTCGCCGAACTCCGCGCCGCGGCGCTCGCGCGCGCGCTCGAGCGCCGCTCCTCTGGCCCCAGGGGCAGGACTTCTTCCTCCGCCTCTGCCACGGTCGGCAGCAGGCGGCGCAGCGCCCTGGTCGTCGTCAACCCTGCGACGACCAGCCTGGCTCGCGGGGCGGGGGACGCGCTCGCGGTGTTCCGGGCGTCGCAGGGGAAGTGAAAAGAAAGAGAGAACGAGAGAGGAAAAATGAAAAAAATGAAAGAAAGAAAAAAGAACGATTTTTTTGCACTGAAAAAACCAACAACTAAGAAGAAGCAGCAACAACGCCGCGCCCACTCCTTCTCTCTACTTCTCTGTTTTCTAGTGGAGCACCCCCAGGATCTCGTCGTCCCTGTACAGCAGCAGCTCTTTACCTTCGTGCTTCAAGGGGGTGCCTCCGTATTCCGGGAGCAGAACGGTGTCTCCCTCTTTGACAGAGACGGGGATGACCTCCCCAGAGAGGGCGGCGCGGCGTCCTGGCCCCACGGCGACGACCTTGCCCTCGGTGAGCTTTGGGATAGGTGGTTGGTGTGAGTTGGGGTTGCGTGTCAGGGGGTCGTTGGGTTTGAGGAGGTGAGAGGAAGAAGAAAAGAGGCAACGCCCGTTGCCCGCCGCCGTCGTGGTTTGTAGATTTGGTCGATCAATTCAAAAACTCGCATCTTCTTACCTTGCCCGCCGTGGCCGATTCCGGGAGTAACACACCTCCGACCGTCTTTGTCGGGGCCGCGAGTTTCTCCACGAGGATCCTGAAAGGGTGGATTGGGGATCGGAGGGGAAGAGAGGGCGTGAGAAGAGAGAGAGAAGAAGGGAATGAAAAGCGGCGGCGGCGGAAAGCACTGGAAGAAGATCTTCTTTCTCTCTCGCTTCTTCGATCTAGCACTCTTTTCTCGCGCTTCGAGTGCCCCTCACCTGTCCAGCAGGGGCACGAGTCGTCGGGCGGCGCTCATTGTTGGCAACTTGCAGAGAAGAAAGGGCAGAGAAGTCGAAGAGAAGAGGTGCCTTTTGAAAAAGGAGATCGATTCCTCTAGAAAGAGAAGAAGCGAGCGAGCGTAGTGAATGAAGAAAGAAGAGGAAAGAAGTCTGGCCGTCGACTTCGACCTCGACCTCGATCTCGACCTTTTGAAAGAAAGAAAACAAAATGACAGCCCGCGCCGCGGGCTCTTCCTGCGCTTCTCTTCCCCCCCAAAATCAAACCAGCGGCGCCTGTCGAATCTTCTGAAACCATCAGCTGGATCGCAATAGGGAGCAGAAGAGGGGGGTCGTTCGGGTCCTTTCTGTTTGCTTTGTCTCTCTCTCTTCCTTGAAGCACCACCTCAAGGAAAGAAGAAAGAGACAGAGAAAGAGCAGAGAGAGGACTGCTCCAATTAATCGTGATGCTCTCTTTTTCTTTCCGACGTTCGTGCATCGCTCCTCTGCCTGGAGTTCCTTTTCTTCCAAAAGAACGCCCTGCGCAAAAGATATCAAAGGAAAGAAAGAAAGAAAAATGCCCTCACGAGGGGCTGAGTCAGGAAAAAAAAAGTAGGGCTCTTTTTCGGTCGTTTTCGCTCTCACACTCGAACGAAAAAAAAACTGAAGAAGAATTGCTCCCGCCCCCCGCGCGAGCACATCGCGCTGTCCCTTTCCACCTCTCCGGGCTCAGATATGAAGAGCCTGTTCGAAGCTATCGTGTCGGCGCTGCGCCTGGACGGAGGCTCGAGCGCGCGAGGCGGCGCCAGCGAGAGCGGCGGCGGTTGCGACGAGTTTGACGACGCCGGCGAGTTTCTCGTTTCTTCCTCGACGGCGACAACGACGACGACGACGACGACGACGACGACCGAATCTCCTTCGTCTCCCATGGCCCCTTCCACTCCTCCTGCTGCTTCGCGTAAAGGGCACTACATCAACGGGCTCGAGACGTGCCACCCCCTGCCCTTGCCTCCGTGCTCGACAGAGGGGAGATTGACGGTGCGAATAGGGGAGAATTTTTTATTTCCAGATCATTGCGTCGAAAAAAAGAAGTCCCGACAGCACCGAGATGCCAAGGTGGCGTTTTTCGTCGAGGACGACCACTTTTTCTCTTTCTTCTTCCTCTTTCTCTTTTTCTCACGCGCTTTTCAAACTCATCAACCAAATCAATTCCAACTCCAACCAACCAACCAGGTCGTCCTCGACCTCGACGAGACGCTCGTCGCGGCCTACCCGGAGCCCGCCCCTCGGGCCCCGCGCTCCTGGAGAAAGGGCCCCTCGCCGACGCTCGTCGTCGGCAACGTCGACCTCGGCGACGGCCGGAGCGGCGACGTCCGCTGCTACATGCGCCCCGGGTTGCACGCCTTTTTGGAGGGCGTCCGCGAGATCGCTGACGTTGTTTTGTATACCGCGGGTTTACCTGGATACGCCAGTCCCCTGTGCGACGCGCTGGACCCTTCGCGCTCGCTGCTGCCCGTCAGGCTCTTCAGGGCCACGACGGTCGCCGCGGGAGGGCACAGCTGCGTCAAGGACCTGACGCCACTCGGCCGCGACCTCCGCCGGACCGTGCTGGTGGATAACTCTCCCTTCTCTTTCCTGCTGCAGCCCGCCTGTGGGCTTCCTGCGCACCCTTTCGACGGCGACGGCGCCGACGACCACCTGCTTTCGAGCATTTTGCCGCTCTTGAGGCAGCTGGCAGCGGACCCGACCTTGGACGTGCGCCCTCTGCTGTCGGCGAAATTCGGGATGGCGTCGTGGCTCGCCGCGAGAGGGGGGTGGGCCCTCTACGAGGCGCCGTGCGGCAACCTGGCCGTGGCCACAGGGTACTGCGCTCCGAGCTCGACCACTCCCGTGCAGAGCGCCCCCTCGACTCCAGAGAGGCAAGGGAAGAGCGGTTTCGTTCTCGAGAACGAGGAGGAGGACGACGACGGGGAAGAGTTTGAGGAGCTCTCGCACAGCTCGTCGTCGTCGTTCAGGCCCTCGACTCCCACGACGCCGCTGCAGCAGGCCCCCTCCTCCGGGCAGCAGCAGCGCTACAGGAGCGCGATGAGGCCGATGGGCGCCGTGGAGAGCGTGGATTTGAGCTCCCCGGAAGAGGAAGAGAGGATGATGGCGATCGAGGTCGCTGCTTGATTTCTTTTTTTCTTTTTCTTTCCCAACGCGGCTCCGCTTCTTCCCGCTCCTGAAAAAAAAAAATGCACCCGACACTTCCACCTGCATGACCCTCCAACGCTGCTGCTGCTGCTGCTGCTGCTGCTGAAATTGATTTGAAAGAAAATAAGATGCCCCAGCCTTCGGGAAACACTCGAAGAAGAACAAAACAATTTTCCCCCCGTCCCCCGTTTTCTTCACACTTTTTTATTTTTTTCAAAACAAAAGAACTGCCGCCGCGCGCCGCATTCGGCGCTGCGCGCACACAATATTTTCGGAGGAGCGACTTTTTTTTATTTCCACAAAATCCGCGACAAGCAGCAAAAAAAAAACAGAGAGAGAGACAGAGAGAAACAATGAAATTCGAGACAGCCCCTTTCCGTTTCCAACTCCTCTCTTTCTTTTCTTCTTTTTTTTGTAAAAAAACTCAAAACCTTCTTTACACCTTCTCTTCCTCCTCCGCGTCCGGTTTCGCCTTTGTTATCGTCGCGGGCAGCATCCCTGCCCTGTCCAGCTCGGCGAGAAGCCTCCTCTCTGCCCATGCGTTGAGCGCGGCGGCGTCCGCGGAAGTGCCTCCTCCGGAGTTTGAGCTCGAGCCCAGGCTCGGCAGGTTCCAAGCCACGGCCACGAACCTCCCAAGCCTCGCCGCCAGCCTTCTCGCGAGGGCGACGGAGCCGTCGTCTTCTCTTCCCTGCGAGCTGCCGCGGAGCAGAGTGGTAGCGGTGGCCTCTCGGCGAGCAACAGAAGAGGAAGAAGAGGAAGAAGAGGCGCTTGCCGCCGTTGTTGCTCCGGGAGCCCCGAGCGCCAGGGCCCCCAGCAGGGTCTCTCCCCTCCCCTCGGGCGCGGCCCAGACGAGCAGCTGCCTCCCGAAGTCGAAGACCGCGAAGGAGACGGCGAGACCGGAGCAGTCGTCGGAGAAGGCGAGGAGCGGAGGCGGGCGCGTCATTTGCTTCGTTTTTTTTTTTTTTTTTTTTTTTTTTTTTT
>Ga0114918_10002367_pt1 | contig 16919 bp, 14 predicted proteins | sample LantaG_FD_87015 | JGI IMG/M metagenome (GOLD analysis project Ga0114918, IMG submission 87015) | Deep subsurface microbial communities from Baltic Sea to uncover new lineages of life (NeLLi) - Landsort_02402 metaG | ecosystem: Environmental > Aquatic > Marine > Oceanic > Sediment | place... | reverse complement strand
TCTCCCCCCCCCCCCCCGTCTTCTCCCCCCCGCGCCCCCCCCCCCCCCCCCCCCCCCCCCCCCCTCCGTGGGTACTTAAACGCGACGCCTGGAACGAATAACGAAAAAAACACAACAATCTCTTTTAAAAGATGAAGAAACAAAACATTTTTTTTGAATTTTTGCACAGCACCACTCTAAACTCTCTCTCTCTCGTTTTTTTTAAGTAGAAGTGAAAAAATCGTTGTTATTGCTGCTGCTCTTTTAAACTCTTTCGCGCCTCCCGCCCAGAAGACAAGAGGCGCGATCAAGAAGAAGAAAACGAGCGCCAACAAGGTAAAAGAAAAAATAAAAGAACGCCGCTGCTTTTTGTTGCCTCTCCCTCCATAAAAAACCAAAAGTGGACCTCTCACGCACATGCACGCGCGCGAAAATGAAAAGAAAAAAACTCTCTCTTTTTTATTTCCCGTCTCTCTTTCTCTTTCTCCACTCCAATATCTCTCTCTCAAGTCCTCGGCCCTCTCCCAACCTCACAATCTAAGAGATCCCGGCGGGCGTGGAGTCGATCGCCGTCGTCATCTTCTTGTCCCCGTTCAAGACGGAAATGCTCCCGTCGGCGTCGACGTCGATGATCACCGCGTCCCCTTCCTTGATGTCCCCCGCCAGCATCCGCTCGGCCATCGAGTCCTCGAGCAGGCGCATGATCGCGCGGCGCAGCGGGCGCGCGCCGTAGGCAGGGTTGTACCCCTCGTCCACCAGGCGGTCCTTGAAGCGTTCGGTCACGTCAATCTTGATTCCTTTTTCTTGCGCGCGCTTGAACACCTCGCGGAGCATGATGTCGGCGATCTGCTTGACCTCGCCCTTGGTCAGCTGGCGGAACACGATGATCTCATCGAGCCTGTTGAGGAACTCGGGCCTGAAGTACTGCTTGAGCTCCTCGTTGACCAGCGTCTTGATGCGGTTGTAGGACGAGTCCTCGGGCGTGACGTCGAGCTGGAAGCCCAGTCCCGTCCCTCCCTTCTCGATCACCGAAGACCCGACGTTGGACGTCATGATGATGAGCGTGTTCTTGAAGTCGACAGTGCGTCCCTTGGAGTCCGTGAGGCGCCCGTCCTCGAGGATCTGGAGCATCATGTTGAAGACGTCCGGGTGCGCCTTCTCGATCTCGTCGAAGAGCACGACGGTGTAGGGCCTGCGGCGGACGGCCTCGGTCAGCTGGCCACCCTCGTTGTAGCCGACGTAGCTGTTTTGAGAGTTTTTTTGTTTGAGGTTTTTTGTTGAGGGCGTCGTGAGTGTCTCTTTGTTGTGAGGTCAAAAAGAGAGAGAGGGAGCAGAGAGGATGCCATCGAGCTCGAAAACGAAAGGAATAGGGGGGCGGAAGGGGGAGGAAAAGAGAGAGGTCGAAGAAGAAAGAAAAAGGAAATCGAAAGAAAAAAGAAAAAGAGAAAAGAAGAGAAAGAAAAACACTCTCTCTTACCCTGGCGGCGACCCGATCAGCTTCGAGACCGTGTGCCTCTCCATGAACTCGGACATGTCGAGCCTGACCATGGCCTCCTCGCTGCCGAAGTAGTAGGTCGCGAGCGTCTTGGCCAGCTCGGACTTGCCCACGCCCGTGGGCCCGGAGAAGATGAACGACGCGATCGGCCTGTTGGGGTTCTTGAGCCCGACGCGCGCGCGGCGGATGGCGCGCGAGATCGCGACGACCGCCTCCTCCTGGCCGATGACGCGGCCGTGCAGCGTCGACTCCATCTTGATCAGGCGCTCGGTCTCGTCCGACGAGACCTTCTCGATGGGGATGCCCGTCCACTGCGCGACGATGTTGGCGATGTCCTGGTCGGTGACGAAGGGCCCTCCGGCGACGGGGGCGGCGGAGCCGACCTCGCTGTCGGAGGAAGTGGATGAAGCGGCGGCAGCGGCGGCGTCTGCCGACGCAACGCCCTCGCCCTCGGCGGCCTCGGCCTCGGCCTGCGACTCGGCCTTGGCGCCAGAGGTGATCGCGCTGATCTGCGCCTTGAGCTCCATTTCGCGGTCCCTCAGTGAACCCGCCTTCTCAAAGTCCTGCCCGCGCACGGCCGCGTCCTTCTCCTTCAGCAGGGCGCGGAGCTCCTTGTCGAGCTCGCGCGCCTCCTCAGGGAGCTGCGCGTGGCGCAGCCTCACCCGGGAACCGGCCTCGTCGATCAAATCGATCGCCTTGTCCGGCAGGAACCGGTCGGAGATGTACTGCGACGAGAACTTGGCCGCGGCCATCAGCGCGTCGTCGGTGTAGCGCAGCTTGTGGTGCGCCTCGTACCGCTCGCGGAGGCCAGTCAAAATCTCATACGTCTCGTCGACGGTGGGTTCGGGGACCAGCACGGGCTGGAAGCGGCGCTCCAGGGCCGGGTCCTTCTCGATGTGCTTGCGGTACTCGTCCAGGGTGGTAGCGCCGATGCACTGCAGCTCGCCGCGGGCCAGCGCCGGCTTGAGGATGTTGGCCGCGTCGATCGCGCCCTCGGCGGCGCCGGCCCCGATCAGAGTGTGGACCTCGTCGATCATCAGGATGATGTCGTCGTTCTGCTTGATCTCGTCCATGAGCTTCTTGAGGCGCTCCTCGAACTCGCCGCGGTACTTGGTGCCGGCGACCTGGGTGGTGGTTGGTGGGGGGGAGAGAGGGGAAGAGAAGAAAGAGAAGAGAAAGGGGGTGAGTTTTTTTTGGTTTGAAACAAAAAGAAACGAGAAGAAAAACGAATTCGAAAAAAAGAAAAAAGAAAGAAAAAACTCCTTACCAGCAAGCCCATGTCCAGCGTCACGACCTGCTTCCCCTCGATCGTCTCGGGCACGTCCCCCGTCGCAATCTTCTGCGCTAAGCCCTCGGCCACGGCCGTCTTTCCGACTCCCGGCTCGCCGATCAGGCACGGGTTGTTCTTGGTGCGCCGCCCGAGAATCTGCGTCACACGCTCGATTTCCTTCTTGCGCCCGACGACCGGGTCGAGCTTGCCCTCGGTCGCCTGCGTGGTCAGGTTGGTGCCGTACTCCTCGAGCGTCGGCATCTTGTTGGACGAGGCCCCGCCGGCGCCGCCGGCGCCGCCGCCGACGCCCACGGCCTCCTGCGACTCGCCCACCATGCGGATCACCTGCGTGCGGATCTTGGCGGGGTCAGCACCAAGAGTTTCGAGCACGCGCGCGGCGACGCCCTCGCCCTCGCGCAGCAGGCCCAGCAGGATATGCTCGGTGCCGATATAGTTGTGGCCCAGTTGGCGCGCCTCTTCCAGGGAAAGCTCCAGCACGCGCTTGGCGCGCGGCGTGAACGGGATCTCGACGGCGACGAAGCCCGAGCCGCGGCCGATGATCTTCTCGACCTCGACGCGCGCGTCCTTGAGGTTGACGCCCATGGACTTGAGGACCTTGGCGGCGATGCCCGTGGACTCGCCGATGAGGCCGAGCAGGATCTGCTCGGTGCCGACGAAGTTGTGGCCGAGGCGGCGGGCCTCTGAGGTTTGGGTTTTTGAGAGGTTGAGGTGGAGAATTGAGGAGAGAAAAGAGGGTGAGCGAAAAAAAATGTGATTTCGATGCGTTCTTTTCCTCCCGAATCCGCAGTTGCGCGAGGGGTTTTCACGGTTGCGATGTGCAGAGGAAGTCAGCGCGACATCGAGAAGGGGGTTGGATGGGCGGATGGACGCCCGGAAGGGGCAGCGACGGGGAGGGAGAGAAGAGGGCATTGCAATCCCTCTGTCTCTCTCGCCGGTTTCGTCGTCGCTTCCCTCTCTCGCTCGCTAGCTAGCCAAGGAGCTCCCTCTCTCTCCCTCTCTTGCTTGCTCCGACAGCTTCTCTCAGGCAACGGCCCCCTGTCTCGCCCTTCTGATCCCCACATCGCCTCGACGACGGTCAGAGGCCGCCTCAGGCATTGAAAGGGGGCTGGTCAAAGGCGAGCAAGAGGGAGCTCTCCTGCGCGGAAAAAAACCCATTCGAACTTTTCTCCAAAGCTGGCCGCCACGAGCGGCGGCGGCCGCGGCGGCGAAGAAAAAGAGGAAAAGCGAGAGCTCAAGGGGGGGGCAGATGCGAGGCTGATTTCTCGTCAAGCGAGGAGCGAATTCCTCTTTCCTCTTTTGCTAGAGCACGTTGACATCAATCTCGCCCCATCGGGCGTGAAGGAGCGCGCAAGAGAGAGTAGCAAAGAGGGTGCAGGAAGGAAAGAGAGGGGCGAGAGAAAAGGTAGGTAGGTCGGCGAGCAACGGCGACGGCGACGGCGAACAAGAGCAAAAGAAAAAACGGATCCTTTCTCCTTTCTCCAACTAAAAAAACCGCAAATCCGACTCACCCTCCTGCGCGAGCATGACGACCTTGATGGATTTCTGCGCGTTGGGAGTAGGAGGTGAGGGAGGGAAGAGGGTGAGCTTTCGAACTGGAAGATAAGAATCGTCGTCCTCCTCGAACAAACGGCGTCGTTGTCGTTTGCTCGCCACGCGTTTTTTTCCTCCAGAGCGGCTCGATCTGAAGGGTATCGGTTTCGCCGCTTTCTCCGCTTCTTTCACTTCTTCCGCCGCTGCTCACGCGTAGCACGCGCCGTAGCGCGGGGCGTGAGCGAGAGGAGAGGGGCAGAGAAGGGGTGGAGGAGGCGAGAAAGCGAGCTCATCGAAGCCCCCCGTCGAACGTTGGAGGCCTGCTGGCGTCGGCGACGGCGAGAAAAAAAAAAGAAAAAAGAAAAAAACGCACTTCCGTAAAGCGCTCAAACATCGCGCGCGCGCCAAAGGCTCCCTTGGCCCTTCGAGCGTTGCAGCGGACTGCCTTGCCGAAGGGCGCCGAGGCGGAGCGAGACACGACGCTACCGGCGTGGAGCTCGTTGCACGCCGCCAGGCCGACAAACGCATTGAGCGTGCGGCTCGCCGATTTCGGGGCGGAGAGGGTCGCGCCGCGGACTCGCCCACCGTTGCTGACGTTCTTGGACGCCAGCCCTCCGCGGGCAGCGCCACAACGCAGCTGCATATCTCTCGTGTGGGGGTGAGTGGAGGTGGTTTTGGAAGAAAAAGATGTAGAACGAAACTCTCGCTTCTCTGTGGCTCGCGGAAGAAAAAAAAGAAGGAAATTGTGTTGAAGAAGGAGGTGTTCCACTTTCCGAAGAAAAAAAAAGAAAAAACCGACCCTTCCATGATGAGCCTCGCCTCGACAACTATGCGTTCTATCGCGGCCACGGCCGTGCCAGCAGCTTCATCTCTATCGGCCCGAGCCGCCCCCGGAGCAGCGGTGGCTGTCGCACCGGTCCCGCGGAGGAGGCAGGGCGCGAGGAGCTCGCTCCTCGCGTCGCCGTCGAGAGCATGCCCGTCGAGCAGCCGACGCTCGTCATCATCATCATCCCTCGTCGCCCGCGCCGGACTGGTGAGCGAACTCGCGCCGGATCAATTCGATCCAGCCGCAGCAGCACTGCTCACATCGACACCATCCCTGTTAGCCAACCAAAATTGCATTCGAGTGGCTCCCGCCTGTGTCGAGAGCGAGAGAGAAGAGAGCATGAGATCAACAACTTTTTTTTCCGCTCCGCTGTCGCTCTGTCTTTTTTTTTCCGTCTCAACCTCCTCCACCTCTCCTTCTTCTCTCCCTCCAACCCCCCTCCCTCTCTACAGGTCGAGCAGCTCGACGCCGCGGGCCTCGAGGCCGCCATCGCCTCCCGCGACAAGCCCCTCATCATCGACTTCTTCGCCACCTGGTGCGGGCCCTGCGTGCTGATGGCGAAGGAGCTCGAGGTGGTCGCGGCCGAGCTCGGCGACGCCGTCCGGATCGTCAAGCTCGACGTCGACAAGGAGGAAGCGATCGCGTCATCTCTGTCGATCCAGGGCTTGCCGACGCTGGTGTTTGTTGGGACGCAGCCGGACAAGCCTGCGCTGCGGACGGAGGGGCTGCTTCCCGCGGCGACGATCAAGGAGATTATCGAGAACGAGCTTTGAATGAAATTAGGAGGTGTTTTTTAGGCGGGTTTTTTCTTTTTCGACAACAACGATGATGATGAGTTTATTTTTATTTTGAATTTTTTTAGATGAGAAAAAATATACCCCGGTCCCCCCCGCTCGAACGAAATTTGTAAAATCTCTTCGTTGAATTCCGATTTCGAAATGGGAGGAGGAGAGAAGGAGAGAGAAGGATTGAAAGAGGAAGAGAAAGAGAGAAGAAGAGGTTGGAGAGAAAGTTAAAATTCTCCTCGCTTCACAAACGAAAAATTCCGATCGACATTGCTCGAGATTGTTATTCTTCTCTCTTCTCGCCCCCCGCGTTTTCCACTCCCTTCTTGCCCATCGTGGCGCCTCCCATCCTCAGAGCGCGAGCGCGATGCTCGCTTGCGTCTCCCCCTCCGAGTAGCAGAGCCCGAGCCGCTCCCGCCCGCGCGCGGAGAAGGAAGACGATGATGATGGGATCGATGGCGACGACGAAGAGCGGAAACACAGCGGCGACCTCGACCCCTTCCTCCTCTCCTTCCTCCTCGCTTCCGCACGTCGTCGTCGTCGGAGGGGGCCTCGCCGGCGCCTCCGCCGCCCTCGAGGCCGCGGACGCCATCCGAGAGAAGGCATCAAAAGGCCGCGTCACGCTTCTGGACAAGGCAGAACGCGTCGGGGGCAACTCGGCAAAGGCGTCGTCGGGCCTCTCCGCAGCTGCCGCTGCTGCTCTCGTCGAAACAGACGATGCCAAAACGGAAGATTCCGAATCTCTTTTCGAGTCCGACCTGCTCTCTTCGGCACAGGACCGCGGCGACCCGAAATTGGCTTCCGTGCTCGCGAAGGACTCGGCAACCGCCCTCCCCTGGCTGCGCTCGCGCCTCGGCGTCGACCTTCCTTCCATTGTTAGGCTCGGAGGCCACTCTGCCGCTCGCACCCGCGGCCCTTCCGGGGGAGCCCCCGTCGGGGTGGTTCTCATGAAAGCCGCGGCGGCCGCGCTGGAAGGGGACGAACTGGTCGAAGTGAGGACCGGGGTGAAAGTTGTCGGGCTGGAGACGACGGAGGCGGGGGAGGTGAGCGGAATCGTCGTCGTCGAAGAAAGCTCTCCTTCCACTTCCAGTTCCAGTTCCACTTCCACCCTCCGCGCCGACGCCGTCGTCCTCGCCACGGGAGGGTACGCCTCCGCTCCCGACCTCCTTGCCCGCTTCGCTCCCGAGGCCCTGGCCGCCTCGGGCGGCGGGCGCACTACCAACGGGCCCTGGGCAACGGGGGACGCTTTCGAAATCGTCACTTCTTCTTGTCCTTCTTCTCCCTCTGCTTCTGCTCCTGCTCGCCGCAGCCTCGGCGCGAAGCTGGTGGACCTCGACGCGGTGCAGCTGCACCCGACGGCGTTCGCGCCCTTCGTCGCGGCTGCGAAGAGTTCTTCTGCTGCTGATGATGATGATGATGATGATGCCGCGGAAGGAGCACAAAAACCGATTTCTTCCTCTTCTAACGCCTTCCTCGCCCCGGAACGCCTCCGCGGCGTCGGCGGCATCCTGCTCGACGGCCGGGGGCGCCGCTTCTTCGACGAGCTGGCCCGCAGGGACGCCGTCGCCGCGGCCGTGGGGGAGGCCGAGGCGCAGACGGGGGGCGCCTGGCTCGTTCTGAGCGATGCCGCGGTCCAGAACTACGGGAGGGCCGCCGTCGGCTTCTACGTCTCCAAGGGGCTGATGAAAGAAGTGGCTGGCGTGGAAGAGTTGGCCAAGGTGATCGCCTCCGAAGGCGGAGGTAGAGGTGGGGAAGGGGGCTCCGAGGAGCAGCAGGTCGCCGGAGGGATCGAGGCGGCGCTCCGAGAGCACGACGCCGCCGCCGAGGGAGGGAGCCTCCTCGCCGACCCCTTCGGGCGGTCCTCTTTCGCCTCCGGCGCCTTCGGCTCCTCGGGCCCCTTTTTCGTGGGCAAGATAGGTCCGGCCCTGCACTACACCATGGGCGGTCTGGCGATCGACACCGAGGGGCGCGTGCTGAAGGAGGAAGAGGAAAAGGAACGAGGAGGAGAAGGAGAACGAGGAAGAGGAGGGGCGAACAACAACGACGAAACCGAAAGCGAAACGCTCGTCATCCCTGGCCTTTACGCCGCGGGGGAGGCCGCGGGCGGGATCCACGGCGCCAACAGGCTCGGGGGCTGCTCCCTGGCCGATTGCGTGGTGTTTGGGAGGAGGGCGGGCAGGGCGGCGGTTGCTGATTGGTTGAAGCGTTGAGAGAGGAGTGGAAGGAAAAAGGCGAGGAGCTGAAGAAGCGAGCTCTTGTGCAAACAGAAAGAGAAACCTTACAATTAGAAAACAGAAAGAAGTTTTTTCAAAAAAGTCCGTTTTTTTTTTTTTCCTTCTTCGTCTTCCACCTCTCACCCAACTTCACTTCACCCTGTCCGTGTCGATCTTCGGGCAGGGCCCGCTCGGGCTCGCCATCGAGCAGACCGCGGAGAAGCACGGCTGGTTGTAGACGGCATCTTCCTCGATCGGGGGAGGAGCTTGCCCGAACCTCATTGTGCACTCGAGCGTCTCGAAGTCGGGCTCCATTGTCAAGGGAAGGCCAAAGGCCTCGGAGAAGAAGGCCTCGGTGGGGCGCTTGCAGAGGTTGGTGCAGAGGCCGACGCAGCCGGACTCCTGGAGGTAGCGGCACTTTTTGATCCTGGGGAGTTGTTGAAAAGAGGTGGAGGAGCTTTTGTTTTTGTCGTGAGCAAGAGTTGTCTCTCTCTCTCTTTGTTCTCTTTTCGCTTCCGCTTTCTGTTCTCCTCCTGCAGCTTTCTCTTTTGTCGTAGGATTTAAATCCCTCAAAACAATTCCTCACTTGACCCCGCTCTTCCACTGCTGCACTTCCCCGGGCTTCCCTTGCTTCCCCTTCCAATTCTCGGGAAGCGTCACCTCGACCTCGACCACCTCCATCGGTCCCACCAGCCACCCGAAACCTATCATGGTGAACATCGCGTTGGCCTCGGCAGACCACCTAGAGAACGGGAACAGCGTGCGGAAGCGCTCGGGGCCGCCGGGCGGGAGTAAGGAAGCCAAGACGTCGGCCACCGTCTGCCGCTGCTGCCTCGAGGTGCGTCCCCGGACGATCTCTTTCGACAGGTCTACGAAGCCGTCGTAGCCGGCCCTCCGCGGCTTGTCGCTGACGCCCAGCTGCGCCGCCATCTTTTTTGAAAAATAGCTGATCATGAAGCGGGCGAAGGGGCCGTCGTCGTACTTCTCCTTGTCGGCGAAGGGGTCGGCCGGCGGAGGGGAGAAGGGCCGGGGCGGCGTCGAGGAGGAGGTCGAAGAGGTTGAAGAAGAAGAGGTTGAAGTGACGGCTTCGGAATCGTCGGCGACTGCTCGTACGTTAAATTGATCGGGCTTTGGTCGCTGCAGGCGTGAGCTCGCAGGTGTCACCGACGGCCTCCTGGAAGGGACAGCGGTGCATCGGCGGCCGCTGCTGCCGCAGCCCGGGACGCGAGGAGAGAAGATGGGCGCCGACGACAAGAGCATTGTCGTTTCGATCGATTGGAGCAAAAAAAAAGATGATGGAGAAGACGAGTCGAAAGCGGCTACCAAACGGGATCGGTTCGGATCAAGCTTTGCGCTTTCCAGTCAAAAAGAGACGATATGTGTTTCCTGGCTGTTGAAATAAAAACAAGCGCGAGCAGAACGGTGTGAAAAACGGAGCGGAAGTTTTTTTTCAATTTGAATTTAGAAGAAAAAAGTGAACTGACGACGTGGTCGTCGGACCTCCGACCTCCTCTTCTTCTCAAACTTATTCCTTTGCTCTTGTTCTGCGACGATGCGCACCCTTTCGCCGCGACAGGAGCGAAAGAGAGGACCAGAGCACGAGGCAGAGACAAGAAACAGATATCAGGAATTCCGAAAGAAATAGAGAGAGAGAGCTGCTCTTACACAAGAAAGAAAACAGCCTCTTTCCATTAGAAAAAGAAAAAGAACCCGACTTTCACTTCTCCACCTCCGACTGCTCCTCTCTCCACTTCCTCTCCTTCCCCTTCACGCCCCACCGACCTTCCTCGACAGCAGGATCAGGATCCCCTGCGGTCTCACCAGGATCTCCGACACGAACGACAGCAGCGCGACCCACACCACGGGCGAGACGTCGACGCCGGCCAGCGGCGGCACGACCTTCCTGGTCCCGACCAAAAAGGGTTCCGTGGGCTTGATGACGACCGCCCAGGGCAGTTTGTCGCCGTCCACGGCAGGGTACCAGGTCAGGACGATGCGCACGATGAAGAGGAGCTCGGCGACGGAGAACAGGGGCCGGAGGACGAGCGCGAGCGTGGCGGCGGTCGAAGGGTCGAGGTCGGCCAAGGTGGCGACGAGCTGAGGGGAAGAGAAAGAGGAGAAGACTGTGGAAGCTGTTGTTGCTTCTGCCATTGCTGCTGCTGAGGCTTCCGGGGACGTCACTGCTGCTGCTGCTGCCGCGAGCAAGAAGAGGAGCAGGGAGCCCAGAGGCGCGGTCGAAGGAGAGGCAAAGGAAGAAGAGGAAGAGGTGGAGGTGGAGGTCGACGACGACGACGACGTCGACGAAGAACTCGACACGTCAAACTCCTCGAGGCTCGATCTGCCGTTCGCGCTCTCTGCTTCAGCGGAGCGAATCGCGTTGATTTTAGACCAGGCGACGTTGCTGCTTAGTGACTCGGATGCTCCTGACTGCGAGCGGCGGGACTCGAGCGTGGGCAGAGAGCAGGAAGCAGGGGGAAAAGGGGTGACGATGCGGCATCGGCTTGTCGACGACGACGACGTCGACGTCGGCATCATCGACCCCTGGAGCGCGGAGCTCGCGGCGAGAACGCGCATGGTTGAGGTTGATTTTGATCTCCTGGGGTAAAGGCGTCTCTTTTCTGTCTTTGGGCAAAGAGAGGTTGGAATGGGTGGGAGCTTGAGAGAGCGAAAGAGAAAGAACTGAAAAGTGAATCGAGAGCTGAAGAGACATTTTTTCACAATTCGATCGACGACGCTCGAGCAAGAAAAAGAGAAGCAAAACTTTCCACTTCACCCACTCCTCTTCCTGCCCGTTTGCATGGCCGCCGCGGCCACGTGCACGCTCAGGTGAGATTGCTTGAGGCGAGGGGGTTACAGCAGAGAGAGAAGAGGAGCGGAAGAGGGAGAGAGAGGCAGGAGAAGATTGAGCGATCGCTCTTTTCTTGGCTAGCGAGCAAGCCAAGGAAGAACAAAAAAAAACTCTCAACCTCCTCCCCCAACCTCTTCCACCTCCAACAGGACCGCGCCCCTCCGCGCCGCTCGCGCCATCCGATCCTCGGCGTCCTCCGCCTTTGTCTCCAGCCCCCGCCGCCCCCGATCCGCCAGGGCGATGGCCGCTTCAGCTTCCTCGGACTGGGTCAAAGAGGTACGAGGGTCTGTTTTTCTTTTTCCTTTTCCCTTCTCTTTTCATGTCGCCACCTCAACCCCCCACCGCCTCCCCCTCCCCCTCCACTTCCTCCAGGACTCGCGCCGCATGCTCCACGCGGTCTACCGCGTCGGGGACATGGACGACTCGATCGCCTACTATCGCGACACGCTGGGGATGCAGCTGCTGCGGTTCAGGGACATCAAGGAGGTAAAAAGAATTAAAAAAAAAAGTGGAGGAGATAGAAAAAAAAGTTATTTTTCTTTTTTGTCTTTTTGTCAACCCTAAAAAAAAAACTCGAACAAAAAACCTCGCCCCACAACAAACAAACAGGAAAAGTACTCCAACGCCTTCCTCGGCTACGGCCCCGAGGACCGCAACTTCGCGCTCGAGCTCACCTACAACTACGGCGTGAGCTCCTACGAGATCGGGAGCGGCTTCGGGCACTTTGCCCTGGCCACGCGCGACGTCGCTGGCGTCATCGCGAAAGTCAAGGCGGCCAACCGCAAGGTGTCGAGGGACGCCGGGCCGGTCAAGGGCGGAAAGACCGTGATCGCGTTCGTGGACGACCCCACGGGCTACAAGTGGGAGCTTATCGAGCGGCCCGCGGTCAAAGAAGGAGGAGAAAAAGCGCAAGAGATCAACGAGCCCATCGCGCAGGTGATGCTGCGGGTCACCGATCTCGAAAAATCCATCAAGTACTACACAGAGTGCCTGGGGATGCAGCTGCTGCGCACCAGGGAGAACCCCGAATACAAGTACACGCTGGCGTTTTTGGCGTACGGCCCGGAGGAGGAGAACACGGTCTTCGAGCTGACCTACAACTGGTGAGGAAGAATTTTTTCTTCTTTTCTTTTTCTTTCTTCCATCTCGAACCCTTCTTTTTCTCTCTTTTTCTCATTCTGTCTCCGAGATCAACACACCACTCAACTCAACCCACTCAAATCAAAATCAACAGGGGCAAGACAGACTACGACAACTTCAAGGGCTCGGGCTACGCGCAGGTCGCGATCTCGACCAAGGACGTCTACAAGACCGCCGAGCAAATCAGGGCCGCCGGTGGAAACGTCACCCGCGAACCGGGCCCCGTGCCCGGGATCGGGACCAAGATCTGCGCGACGACGGACCCGGACGGATGGAAGGTGGTGTTTGTCGACGAGGCGGACTTCCTGGAGGAGCTGAAGTAGAAAGAAGAAGAAGAGAGGTTCAGAGTCGAGAGAGAGAGTTGAGAGAGAAAGAGTTTTTCTTTTTTGATGATTTTGATTTAGGAATGACAATCCTGCCCCCCCCCTCCTCCTCCGCAAGGTGGGGGGGCAAGCAGTTTTTTTTTGTTGTGGGTCGAAACGAGGATACGTCTGCCTCTTGAAAAAAGAAAGTTCGAAAAAGTTGAAAACCGTTTTTTTTTTTTTTTTTGAAACTCCTCTCTCTCCATTTCTCTTTTTCTCTCTCCCCGTGTTTTTTCTCTCTCCATTTCTCCTCTCTCTGTCTCCCCAAGCAGGAAAAAATAAAATTTATTGTGGTTGCGAGCTCTCTCTACTGCTATTGCTGCTGCTTATTCTCCTGGTCGCAGATTGCGACGGCCGGGGTCTTGGTGGTGGCCGCCCCGACTCCAGCAAGGCCGACGACAGCTGCCTTGCCCGCCGCCGCGCTTCCCGCTCCCGCTCCCATCCCTCTCGAGGCCGCCAGCGCCGCCTCTGCGGCCTCGGCCCTCCTCCTCAGCGCCTCCGAGTCCTTGGCCGCCCTGTTCCTCGCCGCGGAGAGGTCGTACTCCAATTCCCTCACCGACCTCAGACGGTCGAAGAGCGCCGGGTCTTTTCCCGACTTTTCGAAATCCGCGCGCACGCGGTAGAGGACCGACTGCAGGCGCTCCTGCTGCCTCTTGTGGGCGCGGAGGTCCTTCTCGAGGGCGACGATCTGGGAGGGGGCCGGGCGCTGAGGAGTGGTGGTGTTGGTGGTTGCGGTGTTGGTGGGAGCAGCAGCGGCAGCGGCAGCGGAAGCAGCAGCGACGGCCTCGCCGCGCTCCCTCTCGGCCTTGGCAGCGCGCGCCTCCAGCCCCTGCCTCTCGGCGTTGAGCCTGGCGACGGCGGCCGCGGCGTCGGCGGCGGAGTCCTCTGCCTCGGCCGCGCGCTTCTCTGCCGCGGCGAGGCGCGAGGAGAGCGCTGCGAGCTCGGCAGCAGAAGAAGCGGAAGCGGCAGCGGCGGCAGCGGAAGCAGCAGCAGCGTTGTCGTCGTCGTTCGATTTCTTCTCCTCCTCCTTCTTCGCCAGAGCCTCCTTCTGCTTGAGTGCCAGCTCGGCGACGGCAGAGGCAGCGATGCGGCGCGCGTCTGCCGCGGCCTGCTCGGCCTGGGTGGCACGGGCGGTCAAGGAAGAGGCATCGGCGGCGGAGGGAGCAGCCGAAGCAGCAGCAGCTTTCACCTCTTCCAGCTCTTTTTCGAGGACCGACACCGCATTCTCCTTCTCGGCCTCCAGCTGCGCTCTCAGCTCGCGCTCCAGCGAGACCAGCTTGGCCTCGGAGGCGCCCTTGAGCTCGGAGACTTCGGCCTCGAGCGTTTGCGCAGCAGCGGCGGAGGCAGAGGCAGAGGCGGTCGCAGCGGCGGAAGCCTCGACGCGAGCCTTCTGCAGCTCGGCGGCGTGCTTCGCCTCGAGGTCGGCGACGGCCGCCGCCACTGCCGCCGCCACTGCCGTCGCAGCCTCGGTCGAGCTCTTCTCAGAGGCCAGCTTGGACGCCTCGACGGCCTGCTGCTGAGCCTGGGAGAGCTGCGACTCCAGCTCGGCGATCTTGAGCTTGGAGGCGGCGTCGAGAGCCTCGAGCTGCTTCGAGGCCTCGGCGCGGGCGTCGGCGACCGCCGCCTCGGAGGTTTTCGATTCTTCTTTGGCGTTTTCCTCGAGCTCGGCCACGCGCGCCGTCGCGGTTTCCAGGGAAGAAACGAGTTCGGAAACGCGGGCGTCGGCCTTTTTAGAAGCCTCCTCGAGCTCGGAGACGCGGGCGGCGGCGGCGGCAGCAGCAGCAGCAGTAGCAGCAGCGGTCTCCTTTTCGGTCTCGGCGGCCTTGGCCGCCGCCGCCAACGCAGCAGCAGCAGCAACCTCAGCTTGCTGCTTCACCTCCTCCACCTCCTTCTCCAGCTCTGCGGCACGAGCAGCACCGGCAGTGACGGCCTTTTCGATCTCGGCAGCCGCCTTGGACTCGGCGCTTGCGATCGCGGCCTCGGCGGCGGAAGAGGACGCCCCCAGCTGCTGCTCGAAGGAGGCCACCAGCTCCTTGCGCTCGAGCTCGAGCGCCGCCGCCGCTTCGCCCTCGGCGGCGGCGGCGCGGGCCAGGGCGGCTTCGAGTTCTTTTTCGAGCTCCGAGCGCACGGCGGAGGCCATCGCGCGCGAAGAGACCAGCGCGGCCTCCGCCTGGGCGGCACGCGACTCGGCGGCGTCGACGAGCGACGACAGCTCGGCGGCGCGGGAGGTCGCGGCCTCCAGGGCCTCGCGCGCGCTTTCGACCTCGTCGTTGAGCGCTTTGGTCTTGGCCTCGACCTCCTCCGCTCCCGCCGCTATCGACGCCTTGGCTTCATCGCGCTCCTCGGCGGCACCGGCAGCGGCGGCCCTGGCCGCGTCCCTCTCGGCCTCGGCGGCGTCGCGCAGGGCCTCCACGTCAGCCAGCTGCTTCTCGAAAGAGGTCGAGACCTCGGCCAGGGCCTCGGCTTTCTCCTCCTCGGCGGTCGCAATCATCCTCTCGAGCGTCTCCTGGGCCGTCTCGAGCTCGCCCTCGAGCCTGACGACGTCGGCAGAGGCAGCGTTGGCGGCGTCGTTGGCGGCCTCGAGCTCGGAGGAAAACGTGTTTGCGGCTTCGCGGGCGGCGTCGAGCTCGGCGGAGAGAGCCGCGGCTTTTCTTGCGGCGGCTCCCGCGGAGGACGCGGCGGCGGCGAGCTCTGCCTTCAGAGACTCGACGAGCTTCGAGGAAGTCACAGCAGCGGTGGCCAAAGTGACGTTGGAGGCCTGCTCGGCAGCGGAGAGCTTGGCAGAGGCCGTAAGCTCCGCGGCGGCGATCTTTTCCAAAGCTTGCTCCTCGGCCGCGGCAACTTTCGCCGTCGCCTCCTCCAGCTCCTTTTTCAAGTCGTCGGCCTCGTCAGAGGCCCCGCGGAGCTTGCCCTCCAGAGCAGCCACTTCCTCCCTGGCCTCTCCCAGCTCGGCGGTGGAAGTCTCGGCCGTCGTCAGGGCCTCTTCGAGCTCCGAACGCAGGGCGTCGGCCTCTGCCTTGGCGGCCTCGGCCTCGAGTTTGGCGTTCTCGAGGTCGGTTGACAGCGTCGAGGTCTCGCTTTTCAGCACATCGACCTCGGCGACCAGGCGCTCCACCTCGGCCTCCGCAAGGCTCGCGCGCTCGTTCGCCGCCGAGGCGCTCGCGGCGGCCGTCGCGGCCCGCTTGTCGTCCGAGGCCGAAGGGCCGTGGACGGCGACGGCGCGCGCGACCTTGGCCCTCGCGGCCTTGAGCTCCCTCTCGAGCGACTCTTTCGAGTGCAGCGCCGAGTTTTTCTCCGCGATCGCCGCGCGCAGGCGGCTCTCGGCCGAAGAGAGCTTCTCCGAGGCGGTCTCGTTGTCCCTTCGGGCGCGGGCCTCGGCGGCGGCGGAGGCCTTGGCGGAGGCCTCTGCCGAGCGGAGCTGGGCCTGCAGGCGGGTGAGCTCCTCGCGGTGGAGCTTCCTAAGTTCGAGTCGGGGGTTTTTGGGGGAAGAAAGAAGAAACGAGAGAGAGAAAGGAGGTGAGGGAGAAGAAGAAGAAGAAGCGGAACGCCGCTCGCACGCTCGAGAGAGCCGTTTGCGATTTCCAAGAAAAGAGAAACTGCTAAAAGAAGAAGCGAACTTCTCAATGCTTCCCAAAACGCCACTTACTTGATCTGCACGACATCCTCGCGGCCGGCCACGGACGACGCCATGGGCCTGCCTGCGACGCGAGCCTGAGAGAAAGAGAGTGAATGGGGGAGTTACGGAGAGGAGGAATTGGATTTGAGAGTTCGAGGACAAACTGTCGCCTAAAAAGAAAAAACTCCTTCTCTCTATTCTCTCGCGCTCCCTCTTCCGCTGCCTTTCTCCGCTGCGCAAAGTGCTCGCGAGGTGCGCAGAGCAATTCACCTCGTCCGCGCGGGGGCGCACGGCGGGCCTGGGGCCCGGCGCGGCGTTGCTGAGCGGGCGCTTCTTGAGCAGCATGCCGCTCGAAGGAGCGGCAGCGTTCGGCTTGTTGCTCGAATTGGAGTTGGAGCTGGTGTTGTTGTCGGCCATTTTCAAAAGTGCGTAAAGTGGTGCCTGTGGCGGTGGTGTTCTTTCGTCCTCGTCTGCGGAAGAAGAAGAAGAGGAAGAAGGGTGGGGGAAAAGAGGGGGGGAGGGGGAGGCGTTTTTCGCGCGCTCTCTCTCTCTTTTGAATTGCTCTGGTCGGGGTCGAAAGAAGAAGTGGAGAAGAAGCAAAAGCAAGCAAGCAACAGTTCTTTCTCTTTTCTCTTTTTTTTTTTTTTTTTTTTTTTTTTTTTCTTTTTTTTTTTTTTTTTTTTTTTTTTCTTTTCTTTTTTTTTTTTTTTTTTTTTTTTTTTTTTTTTTTTTTTTTTTTTTATTATTTTTTTAAATTTGTTTTGTTTCCCCCGTCCCCTTTTCCTGTTTTTTTTTTTATACCCCCCCCCCAATTTATTATGTTTAACCCCCAAT
>Ga0114918_10002366_pt1 | contig 16919 bp, 22 predicted proteins | sample LantaG_FD_87015 | JGI IMG/M metagenome (GOLD analysis project Ga0114918, IMG submission 87015) | Deep subsurface microbial communities from Baltic Sea to uncover new lineages of life (NeLLi) - Landsort_02402 metaG | ecosystem: Environmental > Aquatic > Marine > Oceanic > Sediment | place... | reverse complement strand
CAAGAACCTGTATTGTTACTTCTTCCAGCTGCTATATCATATTATCTAGTTGTTGTACAACGAGTTTATAAAAAATAAACGGAGAAATTTATGGCGCAATATGGTGCAAAAGATGTAAGAGTTCTTCAGGAAGTTGAACATATTAGATTGAATCCAGGGATGTATATCGGGGAAACAAGCAATCCTGTTCATCTGGTCGAAGAAGCTCTAGACAATGCACTCGATGAAGCGCTGGCAGGCCATGCAAATATAATTGCAGTCCTTATTGATACAAAGACAAACGTCTACTCGGTGTTGGATAATGGTAGGGGTATTCCACTTGGCAATGATACCCCTATCACTATCTCAGCTAAGTTATTCTCCGGAGCAAAGTTTCAAGATAAAAAATCAGCATACCAGATCAGCTCCGGATTACATGGAGTTGGTCTTGTTGCTGTAAATGCTCTGAGTACAGATTATCAAGTTGAAGTATACAGAAACAACAAATACGCAATTTATCAATTCAAAAATACCAAGTTGAAGAAAAAGAAAATTGTCAAATACACGGGCAATATTCCATTCTCAACAAAAATTGAGTTCAAACCGGGAAAGAAGTATTTCGATAGTCTGGTTCCAGACATTGAAAGAATAAGGATGCGCCTGACAACAGCTTCAGCCGAGATGTCAAGCGATTTAACATTTGTACTATCAATTGATGAAAAACAAGAAGTGATCAAACGTGATATGACAACTCACTTTGCAAAAGAATGTTTATCATCAAAAGATAAAATTAGAGTTACATTATTAAGCTCCAACAAACCACCGGAGAAATTTCATACACTGTTTACATATGAACCAAATGGGCCAATATCTCCTAAGGTTATATCATCAGTTAATCTACTCCCCGTTAAATTAGGCGGGTCACATGTCAATGCATTTTATGATACATTAAAGGAGTTCTTTCAAAAACATGCAAAGAAGCACGGATATAATTTTCAACCAACAGATTGTTTGTATAGGTTGAGAGTATATTTCATGTTGAGTCTAATTGAACCCAAGTTTTCAGGGCAAACAAAAGATTCATTGATTAATGTAAAAACTTTCTATGAAAAGTTTATGAAAGATTTCCGTATACAACTTGAAGAATTTGCACAAAAATCACCTGATCAATTAAAAGATTATATGCAACGATTTCAAGATCATAGAATGAAATTGGATTCTAAGAAGTTTGTTAAAACTAAAGGGGTAGGTAGAAGAGCATCAACATCATTTACCAAACTTCGAGATTGTACCAGCCGACAAGGAGAACTATATATTGTTGAAGGTGACTCAGCGGGCGGTTCAATTATACAATCAAGAAATCCAGCATTACATGCAATTCTTCCATTGAAAGGAAAATCAATTCCTAATATAACAACCAAAAAGAACATATTAGCTAACAAGGAAGTTGGTGAATTGGTTAAAGCGATTGGTGCAGGAGTCGATACACATTTCAATATCAATGATATGAGATATCAGAAAATTATATGTGCAACAGATGCTGACCATGATGGAAATCATATAGCATGTCTTGTAACAATGGTAATTGCAACATTGATGCCTGAGGTTGTAAAATCGGGCAGATACTTTATTGCACAAACACCATTGTTTGCAATTAATGAAAAATCAACATTCATCCCATTATGGAGTGATGAAGAATTAGAAAAGGCAAGGGTAGAAGGACGAACAATAACAAGGTTCAAAGGACTTGGAGAATTATCACCGAACCAATTAAAAATATGTTTACTTGATGTTAAGACTCGAAATCTAATACCGATTGACTATAGTGCAAATATTGCAACACTAGAAAAGTTATTCTCAAGTGCTGAAGAAAAGAGGAAACTGGTAGTTTGAAAACTAAAAAAGATAATTGACGCAACCTTTTAGCAAAGGTAAATACAATGAAAAAATGGACAGAGTTACAAAAACAATATGTCAAAGACATTGAAGAAAATTTAAATATAGTTTACAACAGAGATAAATCAAAGAAAAGCGCATCAGCATTCATCAGAAAACATAAAAAAGCAAATCATGAACATCAAGTCAAACATGGTTTGATAAAACAAAAAAATAACTATCCAATTTATGTCAGTATGTCTAAAAAAGAATTTGACTTTATAGATTCATATTATGCAGAAGAAGCAATGTTTTCAGAAAAATATGTGGAAGGAGAATGGAAAAAATTTGTCGAAGGTATGGTATAAAATTGTAGATGAAAACAAATCAGGTATATTCAAAACATTATTCCATGGTGTAAATAGAAGTCGTGTTTTAGAATTTGGCAAATGGTTGAAAGCTGAACTAAAACCTGTCAAAGACGGCACAAGTAAAACTGAATATATTTCAGGGTGGCATATTGCACCAACATATGAAGAATGTGTTACTTATTTAAAAGCCTTTACACATAAGGCAAAAAAGCGTATAGTGAAATGCAGGGCGAAAAATATTCGTCCAAAATCACATAGTCGGCATGATATATATTTGGCCGAATATATCTTCATAGAAGGAGTCGAACAATGAATCAACCTCACATTAATGTACAGTTTGATATGTCAAAACTTGGTCAAGGAGGTCTTGATAAACTATTTGAGATCGAAAGAAAATTTCGAGAAATCGGAGTGCATTTCGATACAGGTGGTGGTTTCGGAGGCCGTGATTGGGAGTGGGATTGGAGTTTGAAAGGCCCTATCAAATTGACTTTATTAAACAATCCACAGGAGGTAGATCCAGGTGAAAACTAAAACAATAACAATTGATTGTGGTGGATGTGATTTATGTTCAGCGGGGAATGAAGGTAATTTCATATGTTCTTGGGGGAAAGGAAAACCAAAAGTCATGCTACCCGCAAAAGGTAAAAAAACTATCAGATGTAAATTGAAGAGTAGATAATGCCATATATCACGGATGAAGAAAAACGTGAAATGTCAGATGCAATCGGTGGTCTGAAAATATTTATTGAAAGTAAAGGCGATCTTAATTACGCCATATGTGAGTTAGTAGGAAGATTGATATTAGATGATGATAGATTATCATATACAACAATGTCAGAATGGATTGATGCAGTTCACGATGCTGAAGCTGAGCTAAGAAGACGATTACTGGATCGGTACGAAGATCTTAAGATGGATGAAAATGGCGATGTTCCCAGTTTTATAAGCATCATAGATCAAATAAATGGGAGCTATTAAAATGGAAAAAGCAGATTTTTATGTAGGTCAGGGCAGACAAGCAGAATGGATTGGCAGTGTAAGTAAATGTGGAGAGGTATGGGAAGTATCTCCAAAGATTTTTCTTCACGTCAATCAAACAATGTATGAAGAAGCAGTTATTGAATACATCAACTTCTGCGAGGGGATTGTAGCAAATCATTCTTGTCAGTGGCCGTGGGAATGGTCGGATGGTAGAATGACAGATTATTCATATTTCTTTCTCCCTGAGCAGGAAAAGGTATATATGTCAATAGAAGGTGGGATTTTATTAGATCCAATTAAAATTATCCAAGGGGAACCCATTAGCGAAGCAGATGCGTATTTAGGTTCGCCAATATTTCCTTTAATGATAGAGACAGTATGTTTTGAGGATAGGAAACTATATGGACAAACGCCTACCACATCTTTATAAAGACTACGGACAATATTCAAACTATAGAAACTTTCCATTAGATCTTGATGGACTGAAACCTGTTGAACGAAGAGTTTTGTTATCAGCTTATAAAATCGCGAGACAGAAGAATGTAAAATCGCGTCAAGTTGATGCTTATACAATTGGGCATTATCATCCACATGGTGAATGTTATGGAACTATTGTTCAATTAGTTCGACAAGGATTTTTGATAGGACAGGGGAATTTCGGAACAAACATTGGTGTTGAACCAGTAGGACCAGCAGCTCCAAGATATACAGAATGTCGGATGCATCCAAAAACGATAGAAATGGCATTCAAATATATTGATCATGCACCAATTGTTGAAACAGAGTTGGGTGATAAAGAACCATTGTATTTACCAACAATGTTACCGATATGTTTGATGGGCAATGAATATACTCAAGGCATTGGATTTGGTTTCAAAACATATATCCCATGTTATAAGGTAGAAGATTTACATCAACGATTATTGTGGTTGCTCGGGATAAGAAAAAGAAAACCAATAATCAACCCCATCACAGATTGCATAATAACATCTCCGCCTGCTGTAATAGAAAGTTTATTGACAACCGGAAAAGCCAAAATAGAAGTTGAAGGTGTTATTGAAGAAAACATAAGGAACAATACAGTTACTTTGAAATCATGGCCACCAGGAAAACGATTTGTGTCCATGTTAAATAAATTTTCAGCAGAATTAGATTCAGGTATGATTGGTTTTACAGATTTATCAGTTGGTGAAACAAAAATTGTCTTTCAGGTATTAAGAGAGCGAAACAGAGACAAGATTTATACAGACTTTCTTGCAACAATCAAGGAAGCTATCAAGGGTGCAATATCATTTGAAACAACGGTTGTTGACATTGATCGTAAGGTATTAGTAAAACCTATTGATACAATGTTGTTGGACACATATAATATGTTTACGCAGATGAATGAAAACATGTTAAAACATGAGATATCTAAATTAAGCGAAAGAATAAATGAATTTCAAGCACTTGAAAAAATCAGAGAACCATTGAGTGTTTGTATTCAGAAAAAATTGGATATCCCAAAAACCCTTGGTATAATTACGAAAGAAACAGGTGTGCCACAAAAACAAGTGTTAGAGTTAATCAATAAATATCGAATCAGCAAATTAATGACTCTAAACACAGACACATCTGAGTTAACACATAAAGTATCAGAGTTAAAAACAAATCTAAAAGATTTGACCGAGTACGTATTAGCACAATATAAGGAGATATAAATATATGTATAGAATCGAAAAACGATTTACGTTCCCTATGGGGCATAGATTGAGCAAACATAAAGGGCGATGCTTTTCAATGCATGGTCATAATTTTACCGTGTTAATTGGAGTCAAGGCAGAACAGCTTGATGATAATGATATGGTAATTGATTTCTCACATTTGAAAACTGTGGTTGGACGATTCCTTGATAATCTTGATCACTGTCTTCTATTGAATGCCACGGATAAAGAGTTGGGAGCTCCTTTGGAAGCACTTGATTTAAGGGTTATATATGTTGATCATGATCCAACAGCCGAGAAACTTTCAGAGGAAATTTATAATTCTATTGACGAAGCATTGAAAACAATGTATCCTAACATCAGCATGGATTATGTGACTGTCTACGAAAACGAAAATTCAAAGGCGACATATTCGATTTAAATGGATATTCTAAAGCGTTCAGGAATTCTAATCCCAACGAAATACCGAAACACACAAGAGTATGTAAATATCAAGGAAAAGTTGGAAAGAAGAACGCGATCATATGGCAACTCTGCCATGATAATAAATATATTTTATCTGGAGTCGGAGAAGTTTCTTTTAATCCCAAGGAACTTCCCACTCCAGAATTATATAAGAGATTATGAAATACATGATCACAGGCATCATGGTGAATTAATTGATATAACTCACAACATTACACCAAGAGGTGAAGTACAAGAAAGAGCCATTGAATATATGATGAATAATGAAAATGGTATTCTTCAATTGTCTCCTGGTGTTGGCAAAACAGTTATAACGATTTATATGATCGCTGAAAGAAAAAGGAAATCGTTAATCCTTGTACATCGTGATCCGCTTGCAAAACAATGGCAAAATAGATTCAAAGAGTTCACTGATTTACAGGATGATGATATTGCAAGATTGTCTAGTGCAACATTTGAAGATGATTTAGATAAACCTATCATCATTGCAACCACACAAACATTCTTATCATTATTGAAAAGAAAGCGTAAAGACTTTCTTATAAAACTCAATGAAGCAAATATAGAAATATTTGTTGGAGATGAGGTTCATACAACAGTCGGGACACCAACATTCTCCGAGTGCTCAATTCATATGCCTTCAAAATATACATATGGATTAAGTGCAACTCCATACAGATATGATGGTAATGCAGACATAATTGAATATCATCTGGGTGAAATATTTGCAGATGAAGATTCACAGGGAACAATGGATCCCCGAGTTACAGTTGTGTTATTAGATTATGAAATAGACACACCCTATCGGACGCAGTATATACGGTATGGGGGAGAGTTTCAGAGGGCAAGATACCTCAATCTAATAAAAAAATCAAAACCGTTCACAGAAGCGATTAGGGGGTTATTAGCAAGGTTTAAAACAGATCGACAAACGATTTGTATTGCTGAAAGAATCAAACTAATTGAGGAGTTATACGACTGGATGCCTTCAAATAGTAAGGCTAAATTTTGTGGAAGTGGAGGGTTGAAAACTCTTGATAGTCAACACACATTTGCCACACCAGGTAAATGTAGAGATGGTGTTGATGCTCCGTGGAAAGATACACTTCTAATGACATCCCCAATATCAAATATTGAGCAATTAGTAGGGAGAGTAACAAGAGCAAAGGAAGATAAAGAAACACCAATAGTTATTGATATGATTGATTACGGGTGTGATGATATATCAAGAACATACCATAGACGCAGAGAATTTTATCTTGATAAAGGGTGGCCAATTCAATACATCATTTACAAAAACAAAAAATTAATGCGTATTGATGAAGATGTTGCTTTATCAATTCTAAGGGGAGAATAATGAAAGCTAAAATAGACTTTGTCACAAACAGTAGTTCGACAGCATTTATAATCACAAACATGAGTGATAAAGATTTAACCCTTGTGGATTTCGTTGCTGAAAACCCTCAATTGATTGAGCAGTTTATTTCACAGTATAATTGGTATACACCAGAAGAAGGTTATACCCAGGAAAAATTAATTGAGTCAGCAGAAAAATACAACGAAACATTCAAGGCAGGCGAAAGATCATATGTTACATTTGGTGATGAAGACGGAACATTGATCGGGAATGTGTTCGATTACATTCTGCGAGACGGAGGGGTATCAGAAAACTTTGAATGGAGATTCTGTGAATATCTGAGGTAAATTATGAAAATAAAAATAGATCATGTTACAAACAGTTCAAGCGCATCATTTGTTATAATGAGATGTAATTTGACACCACTACAAGAAACTTTAATTATTGATCATCAAGAAGTTGCAGAAATGATGGTGTCGTCAGCAACAAAGTTTGATGTTGAAATTGATTTCGGGTATATGGGAAAACATGATTTTTGGGATATCGCTGTATATGATGATAGAATCGAAGGTGATACCTCAATGGATAATTTTGACATACTCGAATTTCTACGAGTGATAGGAGTGCCAGATGAAGCGATTGAATATGATCACTCGTAAAAATCCTCCAAGTATGGGAACAGCAATGAGGGATTTAGCAAAACAAGAAGGAAGCCCATGCATCGACTGCTTAGTCGATTCAGCATGTAGAAAATCATTCATTGATCAAAGTGCGTGTATTAAATTTGCAGTATTCATTCAACAATTAATGTTAAATGCGGGAATGAAACTCAATGAAAATAAAAAGTGATTTCGTAACAAACAGTTCATCAACAGCGTATGTTGTATTTGTCCCAAATGCATTTAAATTAAATCCAGTTGAGGCAGAAGAACAATACACTGCTGAATCATATGGAGATCCAGATAATATACCATATAGTCCAGAGATACTTCTAGAAATGGAAGAATGTATTGAGTCATTAAAAACCGGTGGGGAATTGTGGTTTTATGGGGACGAAGGAACCCCACAAAATGTCTATTATGCTGTATTAAATTTATGTGAAAGCCATAAGTTAATTATGAACTCTATGGAAGTGGGTTCAGAGGGAGGAAACACAATAATGGCTATCACAGAGGAACGAGTTAAGGAAGTTTTATTTAACCACATAGACATGGACAAAATGTTTAAAACCGTAGCTAAAGGAGAAGAATTATGTTGCGAAGTAAAAAAGGATTCACCCTGATTGAATTGATGATTGTTATAGCGATCATCGGTATTCTGGCAGCAATCGCAATTCCGAATTACAAAACGTATAAGGCACGGGCGGCAGCAAAAGCAGCGCAGACGCAGATGTTGGAAAAGAAAAAACAAGCCCAGCAGCAAAAAGCATATGATGGGCAATCCACAGCCAAAGGAAATTTTAAAGCATTATGAAATTCGCATATATAGCTGATATACATTTGTCAAGATACGGTCAGGATAAGATCGAAGATGATACCAATTTACCTGAGAGATTGCATAGCATCAAGCGAGCATTATATGAAGTGGCACATTATTGTATTAAGAATGACATTCGTGTTATTGTCATTGGCGGAGATGTGCTACATGGAAAATCTGTAATCTATGCAATCGCTCAGGAAATCATGTTACAATATTTTAAAGAGTTTGAAGATATTATATTTTACGTCATTGATGGGAACCATGATCTATCAGGAAAAGGTGATGATGTGGTTTCAGCATTACGACCGTTAGAAAACATAAATAATGTTCGATGGGTGCCTTACTCAGAAACATTATCAGTTGACAACATACTATTTGTTCCTTATTCTACAAAACTTCCCGAAATCATTAAAGATAATCAAGCAGATGTTTTGATTTCACATTTCGGTTTGAGTGAGGGAATATTAAATTCAGGGTTAAGTATTGTTTCAGACATATCAGTAAAAGATTTGACTGGACGATATAAATTAGTCCTGCTTGGTCACTATCACAAACCACAAGAAATAATCAGAGATGACATTGCTTTATATTATGTCGGTTCATTAATTCAATTGGACTGGGGTGAAAAGGGTGATGTTAAAAGGTTTTTACTTGTTGATTCAGAAACATTAGATGTACAAAGTATACCAATCAATGAATATAAGAAACATGTTGAAATTGAAATCAAAGCAGATAATGTTAAACAAGCATTGAAAGCTGCTAAGAACGCCAGAGATTCTGGCGATCATGTAAAAGTAATCATGAGAGAGAAAGTTGACCTTAGTGAATTAGGCAATGACTTTAATATAGTTGATAAAACTGAAGTTGATATTACAGATCGGGGCATTACAAGCACCATGAGTGAAGAAGACAAACTTTTAAAATATCTTCAGATTAAAGAAATCCCGGAAGATCAAAGGGAATTATATTTAAAAGAAGCCTTCGATATTATGCAGAATTGTGAGGTTTAAATGAGAGACATAATATTTCAAGAAGTTGGTATGGAAAATTATGGTCCATACATCGATCCTATGATCCATACATTTGAAAACGATACCATTACATTATTAACAGGACCAAATGGGATCGGTAAGACAATGTCGTTGGATGCTATACCATTTACATTGTTTGGGTCAACATCAAAAGGCGCTCGTGGTGATGATGTTGTAAATAATGTAGTTGGTAAGAATTGTAAGACATGGGTACGATTTAAAATCAATGAAGACCAATATATAGCAACACGCTATCAAAAATATACTAAGCGTGGGAATACTGTTGTTCTGAATAAAAATGGCGTTGATATTAAATCAGGTCATCGTGAGGTGTTACCTGAGGTTGAAAGATTGATATGTCCTGCCAAATCATTTATGAATACATTGATGTTTGGTCAAAAGGTAAAAGACTTCTTTACAGATCTAGTTGATTCTGATAAGAAGGAAATATTCAGAAAAATACTCATGCTTGAACAATATGTTGCCTTTTACAAAGAAACCGATAGCCGATTAAAAGAAGTAAAAAATCAAATCGCTAACTTATTAAGTCAAATAAAGATCAATGAGGGCATTCTACAAGACAATGGTGATCAGATTAAAATGTTAACAGCCCTACAAGTGAAATTTTATAAAGATCAAAAAGAAACTGTTGCAAGTTTAAATAAAGAGTTGGAAAGCATCAATCGTTTATCAGTTAATTGGCAAAAAGAATTGGAAACTCTTGGAAAAACTAAATTCAATCTTAGCACTCTTACAGACGAACTTGCAAAGATAAATGCCGAATTAGATAATCTTGATTCAAAGTATTATTTAATGGAGAATGATCTAAATAATCAAATGGGTCAAAAACAACGCGAATTACAATCTGCGGCAGATGAAGCAGAGAAGAAGATTCGTGAGACAACAGATGCATCACATTCTGCATTAGCAAGTTCGGCAGAAACTATCAAAACCAAATCCTTTGAAGTAACAGAAAAACATAGAAAAGAACTTCACCAGTTTGATATTCAAAAATCCGAATTGGTTTCAGAGAATGTTGGGTATGATCAAAGGATAACTGAAATCAAATCAAATGTACTTGATAAAGAGTTCTCATCGTGTCCGACATGTGAACAAGAAGTAAATGATGTAACTCGAAGATCGTTAATGACGAAAATCGAGGGGTATCAAATGAGTATAGATGCAAATGATAAAAAAATTGCATTGATAAATGAAGACATGTCTGCATGTAAAGCAAAATATAAAGAACTAAAACAATCTATGGATAAAACTCTTGATAGTATTCAAGAACAGATAAAACAGTTAAAACAAAACGAGCAAGACCAATATACAGAGATACAGGGTAGATTGGGAGAAACATATAAAAAGGTCAACCAAATATTCAAACAGAAAACAGCAGAACTTGAAGCACAAGCCAAGCAGGAAAAAGCAGAACTACTCATAAGAAAATCCGAAACATCTAATTTAAAAGATGAGGCAGTTGATCATCAACATCGAATAGATGAGATCAATGGTACCATTACAGACTTGAAAAGTCGATATTCTATGGTTGAAGGAAACATCAAAACTGAGAAAGAAAAAGAATATAATTCAGACCAGTTAATGAAATATCAACAAAGAGAACATGACTTACAATACAAAATCACTGATGATAAAAGTGTATCTGAAAAACTTCAAAGTCGTGTAAATGTATTGGAATTCTGGAAAACAGGATTTTCATCATCTGGGATACCTTCAATGTTAATTGATGAATCAATCCCTTTTATGAATAAACAGGTTGCAGAGTATTTAGATATGTTGACAAACGGTCGATATATAGTTTCATTTGATACGCTTGCAGAAACAAAAGGTGGCGAGTTCAGAGATAAAATTTCTGTTAGGGTATTAGATACATACACTCAAGCAAACTCAAGAGTTCAATTATCAGGAGGTCAAACTCGAATTGTTGATATAGCAACAATCTTAACATTGGGTGAATTACAAGCGAACATGCAAAATATGAAAATTAATATTCTGTTGTTCGATGAAATATTTGATGCACTCGATGATGAAAATATCGGTTATGTTGCAAAGGTGTTAAATAAATTAAAAGATGGAAAATCCATTTATATAATTTCACATCAACATCAGGATCAGGTTGAAGCTGATCAAACTTTAGCATTGAGTTAATACAATGAAAATAAAAACAGATTTTGTAACAAACAGTTCATCATCTTCATTTATAGTGGCTGTAAGTGAAGATGAGTTTCTAGCATTTGAAGAATCAATAGATGAACTTGGTGGGCACCCTGATGCACAAAATGAGGGTGTTTATATGGACCACTTCACAACAAAACAGCAGCTTGATGAATATACAAATGACGGTCCTCTAGATTGGGCACAAAAACCAGGTGGGCCAAGATTTAGAAATTTAGATGAGTACCGATATGGTTTGTGTATGGACATCATTCAAGATGGGGAAATTGCTGTAGCTTTAAATGTTGATCGTAATGTTGTTGAAGAGTTTGAAAATATGTGGAATGATCTGGTTGTTAGCGTTTCATATGGATAAGGAGTATCAATGAGCAAAATCAGAATTGTAAATTGGATATTAACAAGGAAGTGTAATTTAGATTGTGAGTATTGTGCAATCGTTAAAAATTATCGCAACATGCCGAGTTTCTATCCACAAATGAAACACTATAACAAATGTGAAATGACAACAGAAGTTATCCTTAATGCACTGAAAGAATTTAAGGATCATAATCCAAATGTATTTCATATATTCTATGGCGGCGAGCCTCTATTAAGAAAAGATCTTGCACAGATTATTAATTTTTGTAATGAGAATGAAATATATTACACCATCATAAGTAACAACACCCCTGAAATTCAACCATTAATAAAACGCTTATTTGATGAAACGGATTATGTTGAAGGGTTCACAAGTTCAGTAGACCCAGTCTTAAATGATCCAGAACATACAAATGAGGATCGTATCCGAAAAAGTGTTGAGGGAATGAAACGTCTGAAAGAAATTCAGGTGATGGGCGATGTAAAAGATGTTGTTGCTGAAATTACAGTGATGAATGAAAATCAACATCTGTTACATGAACTTGTTACAGAATTGAGTGACTATGGAATTTACAGTGATATTACATTTGTGGATAGTGCCAAAAGCGCATATTATGATTTTTCAAATATAACCAACAGGAAACAACTCGTGAGTCCAACATTAGAATTAGCTTCAATGCTTAACAAAATGAAGGATGATTCACGGTTGCTGATTCACATGAAGGATGTTCTTCTTCCAATGATGTTTGATACTCTACCATCAAATTATAATTGTGGTCTTGAAAAAGGAATCCATAATGTTACCATTGATGCAGATGGAACTATCAGACTATGTCTTCGGATAAGGGGAGTCGCAACACCACAACTTCATGTAAGTTCATTATTTAAAGACAATGAAGTATCAGATGCAGCTTATTATGCAATTTGTTATGATAAAAATAGATTATGTCAGCTATGCAATCATTCGTGTTTGATGATGAGTCAACACATTGATTTAAATGAAGAAGGTGAGGACGATCTAGTGCATGCTGATAAAAGGGAGGTTTAACCCATGCCACAGGCAGATGGTGAGATTATTCGTAGTGCAGTTGAGTTTTGGCAAAAAGTATATGAAACAAAAGAAGCGAGAATAAAGTTTGTTAAAAAAGATGGTAATATCAGGATTATGAAATGTACATTGGATTTTACAAAGATCCCTAAAAAACAACATCCCAAGAATGTAAACATACCGAAGATATTGAAGTTAATGCAAACAAGTGGAATCATGCATGTTTATGATCTTGAGAAAAAAGATTGGAGGTCAGTCCCGTTCCAAAAAGTTGATTGGCTGGAATTGGATGGAGATCAAAATAAACGATTTAAAATAAGACCATTCAAAAGGTAAATAATTATGGGAATATTGAAAGAGCTTTTATCTGAAATCAAAGAACCTGATTTGACGCACCAAGTCAGACTCATCTGTGATCAAATCATTGCAGAGGAATCGCCAAATTTTGAATATCCGGACCTGGTCCCCAAAGGACCACGTGTATTTCTGTCAGTTGAAGTACCCGGAAGAAACAATAAAGAAGCTGGATTTTTAACATTGGAAAGAGAGGATGAAGAAGAATATGTTGCTATATATAGCACATTAGAAAAACATCGAATTGTTGAAGATCCGGAAGAGTAATTGCCTCCACGTCGAAGAAAGGTCTGGGTTATAAGTGAAAACAAATCTGAAAAGATATTAACCCAATTTGCGAAAAAACTTAAAATGTTAAGGGGATAGCGAATGGCGGTAACACGAGAAGATAAACTGGTTGAAGAAATCAGATTCAATGAGAAGTATGCGCATCTATTTCTTTCAGAGTATATACCTGAAAAATATAAGAGCGATTCACTTCCAACTATCAAAAAGAAAACATTGTACACAAAGGATTTTGTTAAATCACTTACATCCGATGGAATCACAGGAACTATATTTCCTCCAAATTGTAGATATATCGAAGAAACCGAAAAAGGGTATCTTGTCATTGTTGAAGAGCCACCGGCATACAGAACCATAAAAACAACAATGAGTATGAAGAAGGAACTTGTCAAACTGAAAAAAGGTGGCAAGTTGGATATGTATGGATATACCAATTGGGAGTCGGAGAACTCAACTCCATATTCATTCACTTTGGCATTCCCGTATGTTATTTTCATTCTTTATATCACGAAGTATAATGAAGTATATGATGGTCAGGTTTATTTAAGGACACAACAAATGAGCGGTATGTCCGATTATCTATTGAAGATTCCAATGACAAACATTTCCGACTCCGGGCATATTTGCTTTGGTTCTACAATTTCACAGAAGGCACAGTCCTTTACCGCAGCCATCCAGCATGCTATTATGGTTTGGTGGTCCGCAGAATTTAATGTGGATTACACATACAACTACAACTCATATGAAAACACTCCAGTTGTTGGCAGTTATCTTGAATGGCAATATATGAGTCAAGCCAACCCCATGTTTATCTACAATGCTGATTGGATTCGTCACGATTTTACAATTGGTCAAAGATTGCAAATCACAAAAGAGCACCTTGGGGTTCGTGGCAAACAAGCAATGGGGTATAAAGAACTGACCGACATCTTTTCTGCTGCCAAAGCTACTGGTACAGCAATGAAAGTATCCAAACGGTCAAAAACCACCAAACCACTATTCTACGATATTGCTCAAGGGACATATCTTAACAGCAATCTCAATGTCAATGTTGGCGATTCATTTCAAACTAAAAATGGAAAATTGGCATTCATCAGTTCGTTTGTAGGATTTGCGGACGGAAGTGATGCTAAATACGTGCAACTTGATATTGATGGTCAAAACTGTCTTATGCAAATGGGCAACCAATGTCGTAAGTTTTTGGCAGAGAAAATATTAGAACAACGCCGAGCCGATAAAGTTGAATTGCCGAATAAGGTAGTTGTCGAACCTGGTCAGATTTTGATTGTAGATCAGGCCGGCACTGAAATGTATTATAAAGTTGACTACATTCGGAAGAGTCGGGGGTTTGACGATGAAACTATTTATGAAATCAAAATGGGAAATAATTATTTCCTTTCATCGAGTCTTGATGCTTCAATATTCGACATAAAGAATCCTGTTATAAATGGTATTAAAGTCAATAAGGAAGACGAGTATATTGCTTTATTTGATACAAGCAACAATGCGGCAGCAAATGCCTATAAAATGAAATTCGACTCAATTGATGTATCAACTAACCAAACTATCGTTGCCTCATTCAAAAACACTAACAAGAATTTGAAAAGTCACACCAAAAGTATTCAACTATCGAGTGGTGGTGGTAAACTATATGCTTTAGAAGATATGCGACCGATGCCCGGGATCTTCAGGATTGGCAGAAAAGTTTTCAAAATTGCTGATAACAAAGACAGACCGATGGATGGTGTTGCTTGGGCAATGAATGGGATTCTTCACCACGATAGCAATTTTTCAATGAATCAAGCAAAATACAACCATACAAAAAATCTCCTGAAGGATGATAAATTCTTTATTGCTGGAGCCGATTTTGATACGGAGTTTGTGATTGGTGATAAAGTTGTAGTGGCCAATTGGGAAAATCCGTTGGATGTATTGACTGTTAAAATGATTCAGGGATTCAAATATGTTGAAGATAGTGGTAGTATTTATTTCGTCCTTATTGATAAAGAAGGAAACCTATCAGAAAGCGAATATGTGAATGGCGGTAACGCTACTATCGCTACAGGTAAAATCAGGAAAGTAACAAATAAGGTCGGTAGAGTTTCAGCAGGAACTAAGATTTAAGCAACCATTGCCGGGATTCCATGCTTTCCGAAGAAAGACGTCAACATCATTGTCGCATTTATCATTGATACAGGAACAGATGCATTGGTATTGTGTTCAAATGGTTGTACATTGTGGTATAGTGATATGGTCGAGCATTTCAAACGAACGACCCTCAAAGCCAAAAAATGGCCGACCATGGAACATGCGCCGCTGGATCTTTCCAAAATCAAATTTCAGGCCGGAGATATTGTCAACGGCATGAAAGAATATAAAACAAATCATGGATATCTATTACATGGTCCATCTTCCACAAGAGCATTGCGAGCACTACCAATGGAATATCTGACTGGTTATCCAGAGTCCTATACTTTGGATCGATACATGATAAGAGATTGCCGATTAGATTGTATTCCGGCTCCACGAGTTACTCCATCGAAAATTGAAGACGTTGGTATTCTTAGAGGTTTGATGAATATTCATTCCTACGATGTGTATGAGACACCCAACCTTAAAATGCGATTCCTCAACCAAAGGAGAAGTTGATGTTTAAAGTTATTGTGAACGATGGCACACAGGAACTTCCGGATGATGATGTATATTATATCGTCGCCAAGGAAGGTATTTTTCTTAAAAAGAAATTGGGAGTAATGGAAAGTATTGCCCCAGTTGATAACATTTCAATTTTAAAGAGTGCCGATACTATGGCACGAATGTACATTAATAAAATCCCGGCTGTGAGTGGGGCAAAAATATTGGAGTTTTTCAGAGCAGTGTATGAAAAATTCCATAGTGAATCTATTGTCCTGTTGTTCTATAATGAGGAAACGGGAAAATATAAGATCATCCCGCCCCACCAAAAAGTAACGGGGGCTGCATGTGATTATAACAGAGGTGTTACAGTCGATGGGTTTACTATGATCGGAACTATTCATAGTCATGCAAACTTTTCGGCATTTCATTCGGGAGTAGATGACGATGATGAAAAAACCTTCGATGGACTCCATATTACATATGGGCATGTGAATGCTGGGGAAATTAGTATCTCAGCATCAATCGTGGCCAACGGGTATCGGTTTATTGTAGAGCCCGAAGAATATATGTCTGGGTTGGTGAAAACTCGGGATATTGACGAGCAAGAAACCTATTATACAACCAAGGTTTATAAAGTGGTTGATGGAAAAATGGTCTTAGATGAAAAGGCTAGCAGTAAAAGCGCCTATAGTAGAAGGAAGCTTGATAAACGGTACCTGTTCAAAGTACCGGCATCAAAGCGTGCCTTCAACATAAAATGGATGAACATGGTTGAACGTGGCACATACGTTTACAACT
>Ga0114918_10002363_pt1 | contig 16931 bp, 11 predicted proteins | sample LantaG_FD_87015 | JGI IMG/M metagenome (GOLD analysis project Ga0114918, IMG submission 87015) | Deep subsurface microbial communities from Baltic Sea to uncover new lineages of life (NeLLi) - Landsort_02402 metaG | ecosystem: Environmental > Aquatic > Marine > Oceanic > Sediment | place... | reverse complement strand
TCACGCCCTCCTCCCGCGCCCGCGCCGCCCGCGCCGCCAGCTCCTCCCCCGTCACCAGGCCCTGGATACTGCCTGGGCCCACAACCCCCCCGCCGCCACCGCCCGCGGCCACCGCTGCCGCCGCGTCCGCGGCTGCCCACAGGCCGTCCAGGCGGGCGGCCGCGCCGGCGAGCTCCAGTTCCGCCAGGGCGGCCCGGGCGGCGTCCCGGGCCGGGCCGGGCGCGGGCGGCCCCCACGCCAGGTCCGCCCAGGGCAGGCGGGCGGGCGGGATGTCCAAGTTCGTGACGATGGTCACCAACTGCTTGGCCAGGGCCGCCTGCGCCCGCCCTTCGGGGGAGGACAGCGCGGCGCGCAGGCCCGGGCGGGAGATGCCGGGCGCGGCCTCGAGGACGCCCTCCACCGAGCCGTGCTCCTGCACCAGGCGGGCCGCCCAGACCGCACCCACGCCGGGGACGCCCGGGACATTGTCGGAGGGGTCGCCCTGGAGGGCTTTGACGTCGATCGCCTGGGACGGGGTCAGCCCGCCCGAGTCTGCCGCCCAGTCGGCGGCGGTGTAAGGGACGAGGCCCGCCACGGTCAGGGCCGTGTTGCCGCCGCCGTCAGCCGCCTTCTTCTTGTGCGGCCCGGGCGGACGCAGGACCTGGACGCCCGGGCCCAGTAGCTGGAAGAAGTCGCGGTCCGGCGAGACGATGGCGACGGCCGCCCCCCTGGCCGCGCCGCGCGCCGCCAGCGTGCCGATGAGGTCATCCGCCTCCACTCCCGGCGCGGCCAGGTCGGCGATGCCTAGGGCCCGCAGCAGGTGGCGGATGCGCGGGGCGGCGGCGGCCACGCCGGGCGGGGTGGGCGGGCGGTGGCCCTTGTACTCCGGGAAGAGGGCGTGGCTGTAAGGAAAAAAGGGGGGAAATGAGAAAAAAATGGGATGGGGGTGGGTGGATGAGAGGCGGACGAGAAGAGAGAGAAACCAGACGCGCCTCCCTCTCCTGTTCTCTCTCTCTCTCTCTCTCTCTCTCTCTCTCTCTCTCTCTCTCTCTCTCACCGGAACGTCTTGCCCGGCACGTCAAAGGCGACGGCGATGTGGGTGGGCGGCGGGGTGACCTCCAGCAGGCGGATGAGGGTCTGGAAAAAGAGGGTGGAAAGGAGGCATGAGAAAGCGCAAGGTTTGAAGGTGGGAGGCGCCCCCCCCCTCTCTCTCCCTCTCTTCCCATTCTCACTCACATTCACAAAGCCGACCGCGATGGACGTGTCCTCCCCCGTCGTCGAGCTGGTCAGGGACGCGCCCGACGCGGCGAAGGCGTAGTGGGACCGGTAGATGAGGGCGGTGCCGTCGATGAGGAAGATGCTTCGGAGGAGTGGAGAGAGGATGGGATGGGATGGAATGAGGAGGAGCAGGTCGAGAGAGAGAGAGAGTGGGAAGCGGGCCGAACGATCTTGTTTGTCTGCTCTCTGCCAACTCACCGCTTGCCGGCCATGTCCTCGCCCTCCTCGCCGCCCGGGCTGCTGGCAGACGCCGCAACTGCCCGAACTGGCATGGCAGCGGACGAGGACGGCGCGGGCGAGGGCGCCGTCGCCAGGCCGCGGCGGGCGGCCGCGAGCGTGCCGGGGCCGAGCGGCGGGGGCGGGTGCAGGGTGCGCGGGGCGGGAGGCGGCGCCGGTGCTCCCGCCGACCAGGACCCGCTCGAGAGAGGGTCTGCGGTGGACATGGGAGCGTTGGCAGGCGCGGGAGCGCGGGGCGGGGGCGGCGGGGCTGAGCCAATGGGCGCGGGCGCAGCCGCGGCCGCGGCGCGGGCGGAGGTGGCCCGCCTCATCAGTGCGTGGGCGGCGGCGCCGAGGGCGCGGTGCATAGGCCGGGAGGGGGCACTGGTACGAGACCGAGCGTGTGTGACGCCGCAGTACCGTGGTGGGTGGGTGCGGACGCAGTGAAAACGAGAGAGTGTGAGGGGAGCCGAGGAACACGCCCGTGCACTCCGCCTTACGCGCGGCCCCGACGGTCTCATCTCTCTCGCGTCCCCTGAAAGGATGGCGACGCCGACGACTATCACCCCTCCACCCTCTCCCGCCGAAGCGGCCGTCGGCATCATCGCCTACGCCTCGCCCGACCTGCCCGGCTTCCCCGCCATCCTGAAACATAGGTTCACCGATTTCGTGGTGGCCGAACTGCATGCGTCCCCTGGCGGCGGCGCCTCCGCACCCGTCGGCCTGGCCGCGGGCTATGATTCAGTCGTGGCGGCGGCCGAGGCTGATGCCGCCGCCCGGGCGGCGCGTGCGGTGGAGGATGCGGCGCTGGTGGAGTCGGCGGTGGGGGCGAGCGCAGGCGCCGGCGGCGGCGGCGGCGAGGCTAGCGCCGCCGCCGCCGACGCGACCACCACCCCGCTCACCACGGCCATCGCGACCCTCGCCCGCCTGACGACGCCGGCCGCCGCGGCGGCCGTGGAGTCCATGCTGACCGCCGTGCTGGCGAGCCCCAGCACATCCCCCCCCCCTCCCCCAGTCGACCTCCCCCCCCTGGAGGACAAGGCCGCCCGGACGGGGGTGCACGCGTGGGGGCGCTCGTCCGCGGCCGCCCTGCGCCTGGGCCCCCGCCTGGAGACCCTCACCCAGCCGGGCGGCGTGGTGCGGGTCGTCGTCTGGCCGGCTGGTGGTGGAGGACGGGGTGGCGGCGGGCGTGGCGGCGGCCGCGGCGGCCGCGGCGGCGGTCGCGGCGGCAAGCGCGGGCGGGAGGAGGCGGGCGTGGCGGCACCGGGCGGCGCGGCCCGCGACCCGCGCACAGGCCGGGACGCTGCCTGGCCGGGCGGGCGCGCCCACCCGTACTGCCACTTTACCTTGGTCAAATTCAACATGGAGACGGGCGCGGCCCTGAGCGCGCTGGCCCGGGCGGCGGGCGGCGCCCGCCCGGATGCCTTCTCCTTTGCGGGCACCAAGGACAAGCGGGGCGTCACGTCCCAGCGGGTGGCGGCCTTTCGCATCTCCGCCCCAGCCCTAGCGGGGGCCGCCCGGCGGGCGGGCGGGGCGGGCGGCCGCCTGCGGGTCGGCCACTTTGTTTACGCCTCCTACCCCCTCTATCTGGGCGACGCGGCGGGGAACGAGTTCCGGCTGGCCCTGCGGGGCGTGCCCCCCGCGGCCGCGCCGGCCGCGGCCGCGGCGGTGGCCCGCCTGGGCACAATGAGCGGGTTCATCAATTTCTTCGGGCTGCAGCGCTTCGGCACGGGCGGCGCGCCCACGCACGCCATCGGAGCTGCCTTAGCCCTGGGACAGTGGGAGCGCGCGGTGCGGCTCATCATGGCGCCCCGCGGATGCGGCGAGGGCGACGGCGACGGCGGTGGCGGCGGGAAACGCGGCGGTGGCGAGAGCGGGGGGGGGGCCTCGGGCGACGCCGTGCGCATGGCGTGGGCCGAGGGCAAGGCCTCGCCTTCCGAGGCCGCGGCCGCCTTGCCCCACGCCACCGTCGCGGAGCGGGCCATCCTGACCTCCCTGGCCCGCCCCGGCGGCGGCGCAGACTTCGCGTCCGCCCTGGCGGCCCTGCCCCGCACGCTGCGCGCGCTCTACACGGCCGCCCTCCAGGCCGCGGTCTGGAATGCTGCCGCCTCCGCCCGGGCGAAGGCTGGCGCCTGTGGGGAGGGTGGGGGTCAGGGAGCGGCCGGGCCGGCCCTGGAGGGCGACCTGGTGCTGGTGGGCAGCGAGGGCGGCGCGGACCCGCTCGTCGCGGAGGAGAGAGAGGCCGGCGGCAGCGGCGGCGAGGGCGGTGGCGGCGGAGGGAAGGCAGACGTGCCCACGCCCTCCGCCTCCGCCACCGGCCCCCGCCCGTTGCCCGCCGTCCGCGCCCTGACCGCCGAGGACGCCGCCTCCGGCGCCTTCACCGCGCGGGACGTGGTCATCCCCCTCCCCGGGCGGTCGACCTGGCCGCCCCCGCCCGGGCCCGCGTCGGCCGCAGCCCGGGCGGCGGCCGCGGGGCTGGGGCTCGACCTCGACGCCCTCTTCCACGCGACGACAGCCCCCCCCTCCTCCTCAGACCTCCCCCCCACCCCGCCGCCGCCCCACGACCACCGGTCCTCCGCCTGGCTGGGCGGCGCCCGGGGCGGGTACCGCCGCCTGTTCCACGTCCCCGCCGGCGGCCTGCGGTCTGCCTGGGTGGCGCACGCCCGCCCGGACGAGGACCTGCTGGCGCCGGACGGCGCGGGCGGCGGCGGCGAGGGAAAGGGAGGAGGAGGGGGCGAGGCGGATGGCGGGGTCGGCCCGCTCGCCCCCGGCGCGCTGCCCTGGACCCCCGGCAGTCCCCTGCCGCCCGGCGCGACGAGCGTGGCCCTGATCCTGCGCTTCGCCCTACCGCCGTCCTGCTACGCGACCATGCTGGTCCGGGAGCTGACCAAGAGGTCGACGGCCGCGCCGCCGGCGGGCGGGGCGGTGGAGGAGGAGGGGGAGGAGGAGGAGGCTGCATGAAAAGTGACAGACAAAACCTTTGTTACACATCAACTTCTTTTCTTTCCCTCTCTCTCACACCACGCCGGGCCGGCCGGCCCAGCACGCCCAGGGCGACGCCCTCGGCGAGCGCGGAGCCCGGCCAAAAGGGGAGGAGGGTGGGGAGGCAGGGCCGAACAGGCGGGCCCACCAGGCGCGCCCGCCCGCACCGGCCCGCCCCCCGCCCACCGCCCGCGGCGGCGGCGTGGCATCGCCGGGCGAGGGCGTGCCGCCGCCGGCCGCCCGCTTGCCGCCGCCGCCCTTCAGGATGGCGGGCCCGTCCCAGGCGGAGTCGGACCGGACGTGGCCCGCGGTGGGCGGCGGTGACGACGGCGGCGGCGAAACGGCCAGTCGCGGGGGCACCGCAGGCAGTGGCAGCGCCGGGGCGGCCGCCGCACTCACCCCCCCCCCGGGCGGCCCGCAGCAGATGGCGGCCGACGGCAACAGGGACAGCATCCCCGACAGGGCGCGCGCGGCGGCCAGACCGGGCGCGACGGTCGTTGAGGGGGAGGAGGACGCGGGCAGCACCGAGCCACGCACCAACCAGAACGCGCGCCAGGCGGCGCCCGCGGCCGCGCCGTCGCCGGCCGCCGCGGCGGCGGCGGGGCTCGCGGGCCCCGCCGCAAACCAGAGGGCGGGGATCGGGTGCGGGGGCGGGAGGGGAGGCGGAGGAGGGGGGCAGAGGGTGGCGTCCGCCGCCAGCAGAGGGCGCACTGGCGGCGCGTTCTCATCGCCACCGCTCCCGCTCCGCACGGCGGCCGCCGCCGCCGCCGTCACCGCCGCAGTGGGCAGCGGCCGGGGCGGCGACACCGACCGGGACAGGGAGCGGGAGGGCAGGGGCGCGGGTGAGGAGGAGGAGGAGGGGGAGGAGGCGGGCGGCGCGCGGCCGCGGCGGCCGAGAGGCCAGGCTGCGGCGGCGGTGGCGCCACGCCACGCCTTGGCCGGCAGCTGTGGCGGGGCGCGCGCCGTCGCTTGCTCCTCCTCCTCCTCCTCCTCCTCCTCCTCCAGCAGGGCCGCGTCGTCCTCCCCGTCCCCCACCGCATCGAAAAAGAGGTCGCCGTCCACCTCGCAGGCGGCGGCGGGCGACGGCAGGGACGGGGGGGAGGTCGGGGCGCACCCGCCGTCGCCGCACCCCTCGCCCGGCGTCCGCGCCCCCGCCGACGCCAGGACCTCCTCCACCGCGGCCGCCACCCAGCCCACGCCCGCCGTCAGGGGGCGGCCGGACAGGAGCAGCTCCCCCCCGCGGGGCAGGGCCAGGGCTTCCGCCCGGAAGGCCGCCCAGGCCGCGCCGACGGAGGGCAGAGACCCGTACACGCGGCGCAGGTTGTCCACGACGCCCGCCTCGATGAGGCGCCCCATGCCCAGGGGCAGGCGGAAGGCCACGTCGCCCTCCAGGGTTTGGAGGGTCGTCCCCGGGGTCGGCCCCTGCGCGATGGTCAGGGTGGAGGCCACGGTCGCGGCCGACGCCAGGACGCGCGGCGGGAGGGAGGCGACGGGCAGGCGGTAGGGGCCGCCGGGGGGGAGCAGGGCCGGGTCGTACGTGATGACGTCCGTGTAGGCCAGGCCGGACTGAGAGGGGGGATGGGCGCCGAGGCGGGGGGGAGAGGGGCCGGCGGTGGAAGAGGGGGAGGAGGAGGATGCACCGGGAAGAATTGCGCCCAGGCGGGCCCGGTGGTGGGGCGCGACGAAGGCGAGCGGGTCCGGGCGGGTGACAAAGGTGTACGCCTCCACGAGCCGCCGGGCGGGCGGGCCGTCCGCCGCCGCCCCTCGCCCGCTAGTGGAGGGCGGCTCGGCGGGCGCCTCGTGTCCTCCGTTTCCACTGTCATCAGGCGGGTCGGCCGCCGGCATAGCCGGCACAGCCACCACCCGCCCGTCCACCACGTCCAAGGACCCCAGGCGCAGGCTCCGGGCCAGCAGGGCGCGGAAGGCGTCGGAGTCGCGCTCCAGGAAGTAGGCCGTCGGGTCCAGGGGCAGGAGGGCGGTGAACTTGAAGTGGACCATGAGGGGCGCCGGTGGAGGAGGGGAGAAGGGGCGAGAGCACCAGGAGGGGGGGCGGAGAGACTTCGGCGCTGCGCGCTGTCGCAGTCTGGCTCGGAAGAGACAGAATGAGGGCGAGCCGCTGTGGGGCGACCCTTCGGCCAGACCTCTCTCTTTCCTGTCTTCCCTGCCTAGGAGACCAGGTCTAGGCCCGCTGCCTGGGGTGATGCGAAGGGCGTGTATGCCTCAGTGAGCGTGTGTGCGCACGCAACGGGAAAGAGAGCTGTTACGACAACGCCGACCTTGCGAATGCCCAAAAAAAGAAAGACCGGCCAACAGAGGGGCCGTCTGACGACCTCGGTTCCGTGCACCTGGGGGCAGGTCTGTGGAATAGATGGCCTACACGTCCGTGTGAAGGATGGGTCAGGAGGGGAGCGTCCCTGCGCGGGGCTGGGTCGCGCGCTCTCTCTTTGCTGTAGCCGCGGCGGGCCAAGTTCGGGGAGTGAGAGGTGGGCTCTCTCTCCTCGGCCCTCTTCACTGCCTCGTTTCCCTTTCCCTCTCCTCACGATAGCGGCGCCCCGCCCCCGCACCACCATGCGCCCGCCGCTCGCCCCGGGCAGCAGCGGCCGCCCTCACCCAGGCGCCAGCGGCAGCGGGGCCGGCTCTTCTTCCTCTTCTTCTCCGCCCACACCAACTGTGTCGCCAGCCACGCTCGTCGCCCTGGCCGGCCGCGCCCTGCTCGGCGCCGCCCTCGGCTTCTCCGGTGTGGCTCTGGTGTTGCGTATCATGGCGGGCCTGGGACCGGAGGGACTGGTGCGTGTGTTTGAGGATCGAGAGTGAGGCGAGCACGCACAAGTCTCATGCCGCCGCTCGCCCGATTCTCATCCACAAGAACAACTCGCCATCTCATCATTCCATTCCCTCTCTTCTCTCCCAGGCGGCGGCCGTCACCACGACAACCGCCTCCCTGCGCCCACCCTCCTCCTCCTGGCCGCCCTCCTGCCCCCCGCACACCCCGGCCTGGCACCTGGCCGCCCTGGACTGGGGTGACGGCACGGAGGACGGCGACGCCGCGGGCGGCCGCACGTGCTCTGGCCTGGCCCCGTCCGGCGCCGGCAACCTGGCCGGCACCCGCCACGGCGGCGGGTGCGGGGCCTCCATCGGGTCGCCCAAAGTCGCCCTCCTCTTCCTGACCAAGGGCGCCATGCCGCATGACGCCATGTGGGCGGCCTGGCTGGAGGGCGCGGCGGGGCTGGTGGCGGCGGACTGCGCCGCGGACGCGGCGTGCGCCGAGGCCGGTGGGGGGACGCCGGGCGGGGCCGTCCTGAGCCGCTTGCAGGAGGAGTGCGCGGCGGGGACTGACCCCCTGTCCCGCCAGGGGCTATTCTCCGTGTACGTCCACGTCCCCAAGGGCGAGGCGCTCGTCTCCACCGCGCCGGGAACGCCCTTCACGGAGCGCACCCTCATCCCAGGGCGGGTCGCGACGGAATGGGGCGGCTTCACCCTGGCGTCCGCCACGAAAGCCCTCATGAGGGCGGCCCTGGCGGACCGGGCGAACGCGCGGTTTGCCCTGCTCAGCGAGGCGTGCGTGCCCCTGTACGCGCCGCAGGTGAGTGAGAGTGAGGATGGAGAGAGAGAGAGAGAGAGAAATTGAGAGAGAGAGAGACGGTGTGCGTGCCCTCCCTCTCTCCTTCCATCCATCCTCAACCAAACACTCTTTTCCTTTCTCTCTTTCTTTCTCTCTCGTCTCTTCCCTTTCTTTCAGGTCGTCTACGCCCAACTGACCTACAACCCGTCCTCTCGCATCAACGCCTGCCCGGACGGCGCCAAGCCGGACTGGCCCCTGGACCACTACCGGTACACGTGGCGCATGGAGGGCGCGACGGGCGGGGCCTTGACGGCAGACAAGTGGCGGAAATCGCACCAGTGGGTGGGGCTGACCCGGCGCCACGCGCGCGCGGTGGCGGATGACGTCACCGTTGCGGCCGCGTTCGAGAAACACTGCACCAACGCCATGGACCCGGACCGGGGCGTGTGGCGGTCCTGCTTTTCGGACGAACACTACTTCGCGACGCTGCTCGCCCTGAAAGGGTGGGGGGAGGGCCTCGGGCCGACCGACTGCGAGGGCGACATGACTCACACCGTCTGGTGCCGGGGCGGGGGCTGCGTCGGCGACGCCAAGCTGCACCCAAAACACTACAATGCCAGCGAGGCGGGCGAGCGGGGCCTGCTGGCGGTGCGGCGGGGTGGGGCGGCGCCCGGCGCGGACTGCCGGGACGCAGACGCCGCGGCCGGGGCGGGGCGGTTGGTGGTGGCCGCGGCGGCGCTGGGCGCGTGCAGGGTTCAGCCCTCCCCCTCCTCGCCCGTCGGCCTCATGCACGGGCGGTGTTCGCTCTTTGCGCGCAAATTCAATGGGGACGTAGCAGGCGAGGTGCGGGACGCGGTGGCGGCCGTGGTGGCGCGCGATGGGCGGGGCGGGAGCGGGGCGGAGTGTTGAACGGATGGCCCCATCAGTGTCAGGAGCAAAGAGAGAGCGAGCCCATTTTTTGTTCTCTCACCGGGCCGGCGCGCGCAGCGCCCTTTCTCTCCCCAAACAGCCCCGGGCGGACCTCCACATGGTGGCGCCCGTCGCGGCGCCCCGTGGGCAGCCGGCCCAGGGCCTCACCCTGGTGCGGACCGTGTCCACGCCGCGCTACCTGGAGGAGCGCCAGTCCGGCAGCGAGGCGTCGACGGTGAGAGAGAGGAGAGAGAGAGAGAGCGGCGGGCGTGCGGCGGCGGCGGACAAGCCCTGTCGGCATGCCCGCTCGACGCGGAGACGCCTGATATGCATGACTTCACCCCCTGTTGTACGATGAGAAAGCACCTTGCGTTGCCCTGGGGCGAAAAAGGAGGGTGTGCGGGCCGCTGCCTGCCCCCCCGCCCGCCGCGCATGCGGCGACTCTGTTTTTCCAACTGTCAGGCGGCGGCGCCGCCGGCGCCGCCGCCGCTCCGCCCAGCGACGACCGGATATGCCTACCCCTCCCCACCCCTCCCCGCCCCTCTTGTTTCCTGCCCTGACCCTGCAAGTGCACGCCTGGGGTGTCAGAAGGGCATGCACCTGGGCAGATCCGCCGAAAAGCGCGGTACTAGAGAGGGCACGCCGACGCTTTTTGCTGCGCGCGCGCTTCGGCTCCTCCCCATCGTGGAGCACCCGGCGCCCGGCCGGGCGGCCCTCCCATCCCGCCTCTGCCCCCCCAGCGGGCCGGATCTGGGGCGTGCTTGCCCCAGAGTGGTCGTGGCCGGCCTGAAGTGGGCTGGAGGAGTGGGAAAGTGACGCAGGCGGGGCGTTACAGCGCGCAGCGCAACCCCCCCCCCCCCATTGCCCGGGCGGCTGGCCTCACCTCAACCCTCTCCCCTTCCTTTTTTTTCCTCCTCCCTACCTCCACACCCACGACAGCCAATGGACAAGCTCCTCGCCCTCCTCGCCGTCCTGGCCCGCATCCTGCTCTCCCCGGCCCTGCTCCTGCGCTCCCTCCTGTCCGCGCCCGACCTCATCGTGTGGAACGAGCCGAGCGGGTACCGGAGCCCCGGCTGGCGCGCGTGGGCGGTCCAGGCCGCCGAAAAGGGGACCTCCGTCCGCCGGTCCACCGCCCGCGCCATCGGGTCGACCGTCGGGCGCGCGGTCGCCATGGAGCACGCGGTGGAAGCGGACGTCCGCCTCGTCCTGCGCCGCTTCTGGGAGTCGGCCCGCACGTCCGCCATGCTCACCCTGCAGGCCGCCCTGTACTACGCCTCCCTCCACGTCCTGTGGTTCTTCGGCGTCCACCACCTCATCTTCCACTTCAAGGCGGACCTGGAGTGGGCAGTGTGCGCGCTGAGCGGCACCTTCCACACGACGGCCAAGGGCGAGAAGGTGCCGTACACGCTGCTCAGCGCGATGGACCCGGAGTACCCGACCCCCTACGGCCCCCCCAACTTCCCTTGGGGGCCGTCCCTGGACGACCCCCGCAACGCGCACTTCCTGGCCCTGGCCTGCAAGGCCGTCTACGAGGACGAGCGCATCGTGCGCGACCTGGTGGAGGAGGTGTGGGGCCTGAAGCTGCTGCACTATGCGAGGGTGCCCGCCCACTGGACGGCGGAGTACTGGGTCCCGGACCTGGTCTGGCTGGCGGCGCGCGTCCCCGCGAGCGGGGCGGTCATCCTGGCATTCAAGGGCGCGGACCCGCTGTGGCAGGTCAGCCTGAAAGCCGACCCACCCATCTCGAAGCGGGAGCGGACGGGCCTGGCGGGCCAGGTGCACTGCGGCCTGTGGCGGGGGTTGAAGCAGGCGGCCCCGGGGGCGCCCGGCGGGACGTCCATCTGGGACCAGATCGTGGCCGTCCTGCGGCGGGTGCCGCCGGGGCCGACCGGCCGCCCCGCCCCCGTCTGGCTGGCGGGCCACTCCCTGGGCGGCGGCCTGGCCGCCCTGACCGCGGCCCTGCTGGACTCGCGGTGCCCGGACCTGGCGCCCCGCCTGGCGGCCGTCTTCACCTACGCGGCCCCCCGCTTTGGGGACGCCGCCTTTGCGGGCGCTTTTGATGCCGCCTTTGCGGGCCGCGCCTTCCGCTACGTCAACGGGTCCGACATGGTGTGCAAGCTGCCGCCCGGGTGGGGGTACGCCCACCCGGCGGCGGAGCGCTTCATCTCCAGCGTGCCCCTGCCCAAGAGCGGGGTGGGGTCGTCCGTGGCCGCTGCCCGCTCTGCGTCGGGCCGCATCCTGTGCGCCGAGGACGATCCGGCGGGCGTGGCCGCCGCCGCGGTGCGGGAGGACCGGTGGGGGTACTGGTACAGCTTCCGCAAGCTGGTGCGGGGCGGGGCGGAGGGTGGAGTGGAGGCGGAGGCGAGCGGGAGCGGGAGCGCTGCCGCCCGCCGCCGGCGCGCCGGGTCGGGCGCAGCGGCCTCCTCCTCCTCCTCCTCTGCTGCGTCCGCCTCCGTCGCCCTGCCGCCCGAGCGCCGCACCCGCCGCGTCGCGCGCGCGCTGCTGCTGGCTATGCCCGGCTTCTCAGACCACTTTCTGTGCGACTACGAGCGCGCCCTGCGCCAGGAGCTGCCGGCCGCGATGGCGGCCGACGCGGGCGGGCGGTCGCCCCGCCGGGCCGCTGGCGGGGTCGAGAAAGCGGCCGCCGCTGCGGCGCAGCCCGCCCCTGTGGCGACGGGAGTGGACGCCGCGGCCGCCGCGGCCGCCGCCGCCCGCCGCCGCTTTGGCGGCGCCGACCGGCGGTGCTCGACGGAGGCCGAGGCGGCGTACACGCCGGCCTCGCCCTTTGCAGTCGTCCAGGCTGCGGCCTGTGCCACTGTGCCTTGCTGCGATGACGCGAGGGGTGAGGCGGCGTCGGGTGGCGACATAAAGGCATCCGTGTCCCCCGACATCCCGGCCGTCTCCCTGACCGCCATCGCGGCCGCGGTGGGCGTGGCCGCCCTGCCCCGCCAGCCTTCCCTGTCGCCCGGGCGGCCGCCGCGCGCGCCGCGGCCGCACGACGAGTGACACGAGGTGAGGTTGGTATTGTTCGTGTGTTCCCTGTCCCTTTATTGGACCCCTTTTCCTCCAGTTAGGGAGGGAAAGGTTTTTTGCTGTTGTGCGAGTGTGTACGTGTGTGCGTGTGCGTGTGTGCGTGCGTGGAGAGAGAGATTGGGATACAAAAGAGGCTGTGCTGCGTGAGGGAGAGGGGGGGGATATGGGGAGGGGGGGCGAGACTAAATTGAATGGGTGGGGTGGAGTTTTGCGAGAGAAGAAAGGAGGGGAAGGGAGGGCGCGGTGTTGCCCTCGTCTTCCCTCATTCTTTCGTCGCACTTCCGCCACCGACGGGCGCGCCCTCCCGCGCCCTTGAGCACTGGTACTCACTTCACAGGTGAAGGCACAGCACCTCAGTATGTTATTGCTGACGTCCCTGCCCCTGGACTGCCTGGAGGAGATTTGCCGGGCGCTCGCACGAGGGGACGATGCGGCGTCATTCTCCGACCCGGCCGCCCTGGCGCACGCGGCAGCGGCCTGCTCGCCCCTCCGCGCCGCCGCCCACGCGGCCCTGGGCCGCCTGAAATTCCTGGATCTGACCCCGCCCCGCATCTGCGCCATCATTCCGCGGCGGACTTCCTCATCGTCTTCACCCTCCACCTCCACCCGCCGCCCGCCCACGCCGGCCGAACTGGGGGCGGCCGGGCCGCTCGTCGCGGCCCTCCTGGCCCGGTGCACGGCCGCCGTGGCTGTCGACCTCAGCCGGGGGCACGCCTACGTGAGCGACGGCACCCTGGCCGCGCTGGCAGCTGCAGCAGGGCCCTCCCTGCGCTCCGTCCGCGCCGCCCACTGCGCCCGCCTCACGCCCGCGGGGACCGCCGCCCTCTCGGCGGGTGCGCCCGGCCTGAGGGAGCTATCCCTGGCGGCCGTCCCCGCGGCGGGCGAGCCGGGCGCCCTGGCCGGCTTCGCCCTGGAGGAGCTGGACGTGGCCTGGGTGCGGGGCTTTGGGAAGGGTGGAGGAGGAGGAGGAGGAGGAGGCGCGGCCGCAGCCTCCCCGTCAACCCCCACCCACCCCACTGCAGGGGGCCCCCTCTGCCCGGGCCTCCTGGCCCGCGCCTCCCTGCGCGGGTGCGAGGGCGTGGACGACGCCCTCCTGCCCGCCATTCTGTCCCCGGCCCTGACCTTCTTAGACCTGGCCTTCACGGCCGTCAGCGATGCCGGGCTGGCGGCCGTCGCGGCGGGCGCCCCCCGCCTCCGCACACTGGTCGTCGCCAACTCAGAGAAATCCGATAATTTGTGGTCGTACGGTTTTTACTCCGCGGGCGGCCTGCGCCGGTTCCGGGCGGCCGCGCCCCAGGTGGAGGTGGTGCTGGTCGCGAGCTGAAGATACAGATGAGATGGATTGAAAAGAAAGACGGGCGCCCCGGGTTGTTTTGCAGCCCTTCTCGCTCCCCCTGCTCCCCCTCATCCCACTCCCACCTCTTCTTCATTGCTCTCACCCTCTCTCCCTCTCTTCCTCCCTCTCCCCCACCCACACTCGCCCTCTCTCCCCCTCCCCTCCCCCCCCCTCCCACCACCTCTCAAAAGGTGATGACAATCTCCCGCCCAGCCATCTCGTACACCATGTCCAGCGCCTCCAGCAGGGCCACCTGGCCAAACTTGCCGATGTAGTTGGCATTGACGCGCAGCTCCCGGGGCGCGGACGCCGGGTTGGCCTTGAGCGCCTGGGCCAGCGCGCAGGCGCCCTCGTCCTTGATCTCGTTGTAGCTCAGGTCCACTTCCACCAGGGCCTCGTGCCCGCACCCGCGCAAGGCGCGGCCCAGGGCGGCCGCGCCGGCCGCTTCCAGCTTGTTGCCCCGGAGGTCCAGGGTGGCCAGGGAGGGCGCGGCCAGGAGGAGGTCGGCCGCGGCGGCCGCGCCGGGGCCCGACCCGACCTTGCACCACCCCAGCTTCAGCGTGCGCATGGACGCTGCGTGCTTGGCGGCCGCCGCCAAAGCCGTCACGCCGCCCACGCCGATGGGGTTGCGCCCCAGTTCCAGCGTCTCCAGGCTGGGCAGGCGGGCCAGGGCGCCCGCCAGGGACGCCGCCCCGTCCGGGCCGATCCCGTTGCCGCCCGCGTCCAGGGCTTGCAGGGACGGGTGGTCGGCCAGGGCGGCCCCCAGGGCCGCCGCCCCGGCGTCGCCCACGTCGTTGCCGTCCAGGTTCAAGTCTGTCAGGCTCCGGGCCCGCTTGGCCAGGGCGGCCAGGGCCTCGCAGCCGGCCGGGGTCACCCCGTTCTCGCCGACGTCAAACACGGCCAGGGGCGGCGCGTCGCCGCGCCCCTCCCGCTCCCGCAGCGCGTCCGCCAGCACGCTCACCCCCTCATCCCCCAGCTCGTTCGCCCGCACGCGCAGGGAGGTCAGGGTCGTGTTTGTGGCTAAGGCGGCCGCCAAGGCGGCCGCGCCGGCGGGGCCCAGGTAGTTCCCTCCCAGGTTGAGCCGCTTCAGACCACTGCTGCCCGCTTCCGCCCCTTCACCGCCGCCGCCGCCGCCGCCGCCCGTCAGCGCGTCCGCCACGGCCGTCGCCCCGTCCACATCGATGGCGTTGCCCGACAGGTCCAGCGACTCCAGGCTGGCATTCCCGGCCAGGGCGGCCGCCAGCAGGGCCGCCCCCACGTCCCCAATCGCGTTGTTCGACAGGTTGAGCCGCCGGATGCCGCCGCGCCGCCCGCCGGCGCGCCCGCCGCCGCCGCCGCCCTGGCCCGCCGCCGCGCCAGACGCCGCCAGGACGGAGGCGATGGCCGCCGCGCCGTCATCTCCCAGGGAGTTGCCGGCCAGGGAGAGCGTCGCCAGCCCCTCGTTCTTCAGCAGAGCCTCGCACAGCGGGCCCGCGCCCGCGGGGCCAATCCCGTTGGAGGCCAGGTCGAGCGTGTGCGTGCGCGAGTTGAAGGCCAGGGCGAAGGCCACGTACGCCGTCCCTTCGTCGCCCAGGTTCTTGGCGGCCAGGTCCACGGCGGGGCCCGTCCGCAGCTCGTCCGCGAAGCCGTCCAGCCGGGCGGACGCGTCCCTGGCGAGGGAGCGCGTCTCCAGCACGGCGCGCAGCCTGGGCAGCGCCTTGGAGGTGAAGGCCCGGGCGGCCAGGACGACGCCCGCCAGGGCGGCCAGGGCGGCGAAGCCGGTGCCGCCCACGCGCAGGGCGGCGGGCATGGTGGAGGAGGCGGGAGAGGGGGCCGCCTGCTCGGCGCCGGGCGGGCGGACGCCCCTGGTCGGGGTGGCGGCCGCGGCGGTGGCGGCCGCCCCAACCTCCTCCTCCCCTCCCTCTCCTTCCTCCTCCCACTCCTCGCCCTCGGCCAGGGCCTCCTCCTCCTCGGCCTCGGCCACGCCGGACTGGTGACCGGAGTAGGCCGCCTTCTCGGCGGCGACCTCTTCCGCCGGGGAGAGCTCGTACGGGGCGTCATCCGCCGCCTCGCCCTCCTCCTCATCCGCCCAGTCGCCGTCTGCCGAGTCGCCTTCCCTTTCCTCCTCTTCTCGCCGCTCCTGGGCCCCGCCCTTGCCGCCCCGGCCCCACAGGGCGAGGCACGCGGTGGTGGGTGGTGACCGGGAGGGGGACGTGCGCGCCCGGCCGGCCCCGCGGTTGGGGCGCAGGGGCGGGCGCAGAGCGGGCGATGCATTCAGTCCGCGGGCAGCGGTGACGCCGCTGCGCTGCTGGGTCAACGGACCCAGCCGCGCGCTGGGCTGCAGCAGCATGGCGCGCGCGCGTGCGTTTCTGCAGCGGGACCTGGACCTGTGCGTGTATGTGTATGTGCGTGTGTGGCTGGCTGGTGCGGGCGGGCGGATGGGCGTGTGTCCCCCCGCGCGGCAGGAGGAAATATGACCGCGCGCTTTTGTTCGACTGAGACCGGCTAGGATGAGGGGGGGAAACTCGCGCACTCCTCTTCACTCACTCTCCCTTCTTCCGCCCTCCCCACCTCCCTCTCCCGAACCGTCACACACATACTTGCACCTCTGATGGTGGCCCTCACCATGCCCACGGCGGGCCTGAGCCGGGCGCCGCATGCGGCCCGGCCCTCGCCCCCCGCCCCCCCCGCCCGGCCGCGCGGCGCTGCCATGCCGCCGCTCCCGACGCTCCGCCGCTCCGTGGCCGCCTCCGCCGGCGGGTCCACCACCTACGGCACGACCCCGTCCATCAAGGGGTCCGAGTACATCGTCCTGGTGAGAGGGGTGTGGAGGGAAGAGAGAGAGAGGGGTTGCGCGCTGCGTGGAGCAAAGACGAGATAGGGGGGGGATGGACGGGCCGCCGACTCGACCCCGACCCACTTTCATCCCACCCCCCTCTCTCTCCCCCCATTCCCTCTCTCCCCCCCTCCCTGTCCCCACCCCTCAGGGCCTCGCCAACTGCTTCGAGAAGTCGGAGGACGGCAAGCTGACGCCCTGCCTGGTTGTGGAGCCCGTCTCCGCCAACACGCTGGAGTCGCTGGCGGCGGGCGCGAAGACGTCGTACACGGAGGTGATGGCCACGACGGCCGGCGCGGTCGCGGGGCGGGACCGGTCCACCCTGCCCCCGGCCTGGTCGGACGCCCGCTTCTGCGAGGACTGGGACGCCCGCCTGGGCGCGGTCGCCCGCACCTGGGCCCGCCCGCACGCGGTGGACAACCTGATGGACATCGTCCCCCTGGGGCAGGCCCGGGCTGGGTGGAACACGTCGACGGAGGACAAGCGGGTGCTGAACTTCGTGAACGAGGTGAATGATGATGACAACATCAAGCAGGACATCTCCATCGACGTGTACGGCCGGCAGACCGCGGAGGAGAAGGCCAACAGCGTGCGGGCCGCGGACGCGCCCGCCGCGGCGGCGCGGGCGAAGGCCGAGGCGGCGGCGGGAGGGGGGGCGAAGAAGGCGGCGGCGGCCGCGCCGGCGACGCCGCCGGCGCCTGCTGCTGCCGCTGCTGCTGCCGCCCCTGCGGCGGGCGATGAGGATGATGACGACCTGGACGCCCTGCTGAACGCATGAGAGAGAGGGAGGGGGGGGGGGGGGGGGGGGGGGGGGGGGGGGG
>Ga0114918_10002362_pt1 | contig 16936 bp, 15 predicted proteins | sample LantaG_FD_87015 | JGI IMG/M metagenome (GOLD analysis project Ga0114918, IMG submission 87015) | Deep subsurface microbial communities from Baltic Sea to uncover new lineages of life (NeLLi) - Landsort_02402 metaG | ecosystem: Environmental > Aquatic > Marine > Oceanic > Sediment | place... | reverse complement strand
CCGGCTGGAAAAGGCCCTGGCCGGGCGGGGCTTTGCCAAGGTGACGGTCGCGCCGTCGCTGGCGACCGCCTCTGCCGCAGCCGCCGACCGCGCCACCGGCGACAACTGGTGGGACGTGCTCATCGTGGCCGTCATCATCGCACTGCTCGCCGAAGCCGTCATCGCAAACCGCGCCGGTTCCCGTAGCGCTCAGTCTGTCGCGCGTGCGGCGTCCGCCCGGGCGGGCTGATGCATTCACCCGGCGGCGGCATTACAATGCCGGCTATGGCGCGTCCAGCCACCAAGTCGACCGCCCTTTGGGTCGTCCGCCGCTTGCGTCGGGCGGGGCACGTGGCGCTGCTGGCCGGGGGGTGCGTGCGGGACATGCTCCTCGGCAGGCGGACGCACGATTACGACGTCGCCACCGACGCCACGCCGAGGCAGGTCCGCAAGCTGTTCAGCCACGTGCTGCTGGTGGGGGCCCAGTTCGGCGTGGCCGTGGTCGTCCATCACAGGCAGACGGTCGAGGTCGCCACGTTCCGCTCGGACGCCTCCTACAGCGACGGCCGCCGGCCTGACTCCGTGACGTTTTCCTCGCCGCGGGAAGACGCCGAGCGGCGGGATTTCACGATAAACGGCATGTTCTACGACCCCCTCGCCCGGAAGGTGATCGACTACGTCGGCGGGCGGGCAGACCTGCGCCGGCGGGTCATTCGCACGATAGGCCCGCCCGACGAGCGGTTCGCCGAGGACTACCTGCGAATGCTGCGGGCGGTGCGGCTGGCGGCAACGCTGGGCTTTGCGATGGACCCAGCTACGCGACGCGCTATCGGCGCGCGCGCCGACAGGATTCGCCGAGTCAGCGGCGAGCGCGTGTTCGACGAGCTGTGGAAGATGCTCTCGCAGCCAACGGCGGGAGAGGCACTGGAGGAGCTGGCCGCGGTCAAGCTGGCCGGGCGCCTGTTGGCCGAGCTGTTCGACCGCAAACTTTGGCCGGCGGCCGTGCGGCGCGTCGGGGCCGTGGCGAAGCGAAAGGACGCCACGCTGGCGACCGCGGCGCTGTTGGCCGACCTGTCGGCTGGGGACGTTCGCAAAATCATCCGCCGCTGGGGCGCGCCGAATGCCCTGCGCGACGCGGTCGTGTGGATGGGTCAGCACCTGGACGATTGGCAGAGGGCAGCGGAACTGCCGCTTTGCGACTTCAAGCGTCTGATGGCCCACGAGCAGTTCGAGCGGCTGCGCGTGCTCTGGCGAGCGGCTGAGCGGCAGGCCACCGGCAAGACCACCCACAGCCTGCGGATCGCCCGCCGGGCGGGGCGAATCGCCCCTGGCCAGGTCGCCCCCGGGCCGCTGGTCACCGGCGACGACGTAATGGCCATGGGCCTGTCGGAGGGACCGGCCGTCGGCAGAATACTGCGGCGCATCTACGACGCCCAGCTCAACGGCGAGCTCACCACGCGGCGCGCGGCCCTGGCGGCAGCCGGTGAACTGGCGGCCCGACAGGGCTGACCAACAACTCCACGGCTTGGCAAGCAAGCCGTGCCACCCGTGCGCGCAGAGAAAAACCCCGCCGTCTGGGCGGGGCCTGTTAATCGTACTTTTCGGTTACCGGTTAGCCGGTGAAGCGTTTCAGCAGCAGGCAGGCGTTGTGCCCGCCGAAGCCGAAGCTGTTGGACAGGATGATGTCGACCTGCTTTTCCCGCGGGGTGTTGGGGACGTAGTCGAGATCGCACTCGTCGTCGGGGTCTTCGAGGTTGAGCGTGGCCGGCACGACGCCGTTTTGGATCGTTAGCGCCGAGGCGATGAGTTCCACCCCACCGGAGGCGCCAAGCATGTGGCCGGTGGCGCTCTTGGTCGAGGAGATCATCAATCCATTGTGGGCGTAGTCACCGAAGACCTTCTTTATGCCTCGGGTCTCGGCCAGGTCGCCCAGCGGGGTGCTCGTTCCGTGGGCGTTGATGTAGTCGACGTCATCGGTTGACACACCGGCCTCGGCGAGGCATCGCCGCACCGCGAGTATGGCGCCGTTGCCATCGGGGTCCGGGGCGGTTATGTGGTAGCCGTCACAGCTCGAACCGTAGCCGATGAGCTCGGCATAAATCTCCGCGCCGCGATGGGTTGCGTGTGTGAGCTCTTCCAGAACGACCACGCCGGCGCCCTCAGCCAGCAGAAAGCCGTCCCTCCCCCGGTCCCACGGGCGCGAGGCGGCGGCGGGATCATCGTTGCGGGTGGACAGACCCTTGAGGGCGCAGAAGCTCGCCAGGCCTATAGGCGTCAGCGCCGCTTCGCTGCCGCCGGAGAGCATGATGTCGGCCTCGTCTCGCTGGATGATGCGGAATGACTCGCCCATCGAGTGGGCGGCCGACGCACATGCGGTTACCACGCAGAAGTTTACGCCTTGCAAGCCCCACCGCAGGGCGATATTGCCGCTGGCGGCGTTGGCCATCAGCTTGGGCACGGTGAACGGGCTGACCCGCCTGGGGCCCTTGGTCAGCATCCTGCTGTGCTGCTCTTCCAGTTCCATCAGCCCGCCGATTCCGGTGCCGACGACCACGCCGCAGCGCTGGCGGTCTTCGGTCTCGAAGTCCAGCCCACTGTCGGCGACCGCCTCAATGGCCGAAACGAAGGCGTACTGGGCGAAGGGGTCCATGTGCCGCCAATCCCGGACGTCTGCACTCTCCGGCTTGGCGTTGTCCCAGTTCTGCACCTCCCCGCCTATTTGTGAGGCGTGCTCGCTGACATCGAACTTGGTAATCCGCCGGATGCCACTCTGACAGGCGATCAGCGCAGACCAAAACTCTGGCACGCTATTGGCGAGCGGATTAACACTCCCCAGACCCGTCAGGACGACGCGGCGGTCAGACATCGACTATCCTCTTCCCATCGTGGCCGGGCTAGCTCTTGCTGGCGTGTTCGCGGATATAGTCGACGGCCTGGCCGACGGTCTGGATCTTCTCGGCCTCTTCGTCGGGAATGGACAGTTCGAACTCGTCCTCGAACTCCATCACCAGCTCGACCGTGTCCAGCGAATCGGCGTTCAGATCGTTGACAAAGAACGTCTCGTGGCTCACTTCTGCCTTGTCCACGCCCATTTGCTCAGCCACAATCTCGATGACCTTCTCTTCAATGTTGTCTGCCACGTCATAATCTCCCAACTGGCTATCTTGGGTCACCTTACGAATTGACAAAGGCGGACCCGCATGGAATTCGGTGCGGTACTATATCGCGGGGCATCTGGCCACGCAAGCTTTACCTCGACCTGTCCGGGCAAAAAAATCCCAGGCTACGTGTGCATGCCGCCGTCCACGGAAAGCACCTGGCCTGTTATGTAGGCCGACTCGTCGTCGGCCAGGAACGCCACGGCATGGGCAATATCAGTCGGCTGCCCCATCCGCTTGAGCGGAATCAGCGAGAGGGCTATATCCTTGGCCTGAGGGGGCATGGCTTCGGTCATCTCGGTGGCGATGAAGCCCGGCGCGACCGCATTGCATCGTATGTTCTTGCTGGCCAACTCTTTAGCCGTGGTCTTGGTCAGGCCTATCATGCCCGCCTTGGAAGCGGAGTAGTTGGCCTGACCTCGGTTGCCCTCGATGCCGCTGTAGCTGGCCATGTTAATGATCGACCCGCTCCGCTGGCGGAGCATATGCTTCGCCGCCGCCCGCGTGCCATAGAACGCGCTGAAAAGGTTCACTTTCAGCACCATTTCCCAGTCGGCGTCTTCCATTCGAATCAGCAGCCCGTCGCGGGTGATGCCGGCGTTGTTGACCAGCACGTCGATACGTCCGTGCTTTTCGGCCACTTCATCGACCATCGCGGTGAAGCCCTCGCTGTCGGTGACATCCAGGACGCGAGTCTCGAGCTTCTCGCCGGGGGCGCCCAGCTTGGCGGGAAGCTCGGTCAGCAGGTCTTCCTTTACGTCCACGGCCACAACTGTCATTCCGCGTGTCAGCAGGGCGCAGGCTATTTCCAGCCCGATCCCTCGCGCGGCGCCGGTAACGATCGCTATTTTCGTGCCTTCAGCCATCTCATTCTTTCGCCAGGCGGCTAGTTGGACTGGGCGGCGAGTCCCCTCACCGCAGCCAGGCTGTTGACCGAGACGACCGTTGTTTGGCGGTCGATCCGCCGCATCAGCCCGGCCAGAACCCGTCCGGGGCCGATTTCATAAGGCCTCTGGGGCCCCTGTGCAAGCAAATATTCCATCGACTCCGCCCAGCGGACCGGCGAGGTGAGCTGAGCAAGGAGCTTGTGCTTTATCTCGCCGGCACTTGCGTAGGGGGCGGCGGCCACGTTGGCGATGACGCCCGCGGTGGGTTCGTTGAACTCCACGTCCGCCAGAGTCTCGGCGAATTGCTCGGCCGCCGGCGCCATAATCTCGCTGTGAAAGGCCCCCGCTACTTTCAGCGGCACAGCCCGGGTGGCGCCGAAGCGTTCCGCCTGCTCGGCGGCTCGCAGGCAGGCTTCCTTTTCGCCGGACAGCACGATTTGCCCAGGGCAGTTGAAGTTGGCGCACGTAAGGACTTGTCCTTGCCCGGCCGATTCGCACAACTGCCGGGCCTGGCCCTCGTCCATGCCCATCACGCTGACCATGCCCGAAGGCACGGCCGTGGCCGCCTGCTGCATGAGCTCGCCGCGGCGGGCGACCAGCTTGACGCCGGTCTCGAAGTCCATCGCCCCGGCGGCGTAGAGGGCTGTGTACTCGCCGAGGCTCAGCCCGGCCAGGAAGGCGGGCCGGATCGCCTCCACCTGCGCCGGCGACAGCAGGCTCCTGAGCGTCTCCAGCAGCGCCGCCGAGACCGTGAAGATCGCCGGCTGGGCGAAATCGGTCCGGTTGAGCCACTCTTCGGGCCCTTCGAACGCCAGCTTCCTGATATCCAGGCCCGTGGCCGCCTCCGCGCGGTCGAATATGTCCCTGCCGACGCCTGAGTCTCGGTAGACGTCCTCGCCCATGCCGACCGCCTGGGCGCCTTGTCCGGGGAATAGAAATGCCGTACGCATAGTATCTCTAGCGCCAGATCCCCCCTCACAGGCGAATGACGGCGCCAGCCCATGTCAGTCCCGCCCCGAATGATACGAGCATCACAAGCGATCCCGGTCCGATCCTGCCGGCCTCATACGCCTCGGTCATGGCCAGCGGAATTGATGCTGCTGACGTGTTGCCGTACCTGTCGATGTTAAGGGCAATCTTCTCCATCGGGAAGTCGAACTTTTCCGCAGCCGCCTTGATGATCCGAATGTTGACCTGGTGGGGAACGACCAGGTCCACATCCGCCACCCGCAGGCCGCAGTGCGCCATGCAGTCGCCCATTAGCCATTGCATCTTTTCCACGGCGAAGCGGTAGACCTCTCGGCCTTTCATCTTTATGTAATGCATCCCTTCGTCCACCGTCTTGTGGGTGGTGGGATGCAGGCTGCCGCCGCCGGGGGTGTAGATCAGGTCCCATCCTGATCCGTCGCTGTGAAGAACCGTATAGACAATTCCCTTGTTGGGCTCGGTGGTCGGCTGAAGGATGGCAGCGCCGGCTGCGTCGCCGAAAAGGATGCAACTGCCGCGGTCAGTATAGTCGGCAAAACGAGTAAGCGCATCCGCTCCGATGATCAAGATGGTTTTGTACACGCCGGCGCGAATGAACTGCACACCGATAGACATGGCGTAAAGGAATCCACTGCACGCCGCTGACACGTCAAAAGCCGGTATATCCGTGATGCCAAGCGCCTCCTGGATGAAACACGCCGTGCACGGAAAAGGCATGTCCGGAGAAACGGTCGCACAGATGATCATTTCGAGCTCGTCAGCGGTTATGCCCGCATCGGCCAGCGCACGCCGCGCCGCTTCGGTGGCCAGCGTGGATGTCGATTCGCCGTCGCTGACGACATGCCGTTCCCTGATGCCCGTCCGCTTGGTGATCCATTCGTCGGAGGTGTCGAGGAACTTCTCGAAGTCCGCGTTGGTGAGGACCTTATCGGGAGTGAAGCTGCCCATACCTTTTATGAACGCTCGGACAGGCTCAGCCATTGGGTGTCCTTTGGTTTCGCGCCAGCAATTCGATGATCCGATCGTTAACGTGGTGGTGAACGAAGGCCTTGGTCTGTCGCACGCCGTTTTTGATGCCCCGCGCGTCGGACGCACCGTGGCAGATGATGCACGTGCCCCCCACGCCCAGCAGCGGCGCCCCGCCGTACTCGTTGGAATCGTACTTGTGCTTGGTCTCCAGGACGGCCTTTTGGGCGGCGTGGGCGGCCGCGGGACCGACCGACAACCTGACATTCTGGAGAATCTCGCGGAGCAGGCCTTCGCCCATGCCTTCGATGAGCTTGAGAACGACGTTGCCCACGAACCCGTCGCATATCATTACGTCGCACGCTCCGCGGAAGAGGTCGCGGCTCTCGACGTTGCCGACGAAGTACAGCATGTCATCGGCCTTGAGAAGCGCGTGGGCGTCCCGCACGAGGATAGTGCCCTTGGTGTCCTCCTGGCCCACGCTGAGCAGGCCGATTCGCGGGTTGGATATGCCCGTTATTCTCTCGGCGTAAACCGAGGCCATCACCGAGTATTGGTACAGATGCTGCGGGCGGCAACTGACGTTGGCGCCGACGTCACAGACGATGACCGGCCCGTGGAGGGTCGGCACGACGACGGCGATGCCCGGCCTGTGGACGCCGCGCAAACGACGAAGCCTGACGGTGGCGGCCGCCACGAACGCGCCGGTGTTGCCGGCCGATATGCACGCGTCGATCTCCCCGGCCGCGTGGAGCTCCACCAGGGCCATCAACGAACTGTCGGGCTTGGCGCGGATTGCATCGACGGGGCTTTCGTCCATGCCCACCCGCTGGGCGGCATGGTGAATCTCTATGAAATCCTGCCACCCGTTTCTGAATTCCAGGACGGCGCGAATTTTCTTCTCGTCACCCACCAGCACGATGCGATCGTCCGGATCGAGCAGACTGCGCGCAGCGAGCGCGCCCTTGACCTCAGCGGCCGGAGCACGGTCGCCGCCCATCGCGTCGATCCCGATCCGCAACGGTTAGCTCTCTTTCTCAACTTTCAGGCTCAGGCCGGGCCTGACGTAACCGCAGTTCTCACAGGCTGCGTGCGGCAGCTTGGGCGAATTGCACCGGGGACAATCGGCGAAGTTCACCGGTTGCAGGGCATGGTGGCTCCTGCGGATTCGTGTCTTGGCGCGGCCCGACTTACGTTTGGGCTGCATGGCTTATTTCCTTCACAGCAAGCTTCTTACTCGCCCCGACCGGGCGCGAACACGCCCGGCCTTACCGAGCGGAGGCAAGAGGGTAGGGACCTTTCCGGCGGTTGTCAAGCAAAAGTGGGCATTGCCCGGCCGCCCGGCGGGGCACTAGGCGAGCCGCTCGCGGGCGTAATCGGCGGCGGCCGCGAGGGCGTCGGGGAGTTTCTCCGGCTGCTTGCCGCCGGCCTGGGCAAGATTGGGCTTGCCGCCTCCACCACCGCCGATTACGGGCGCTATGGCCTTGACCCACTCGCCGGCCCGGAGCTTGCCGGACCCGACCAGCTCGTCGCTAACCATCGCCACAAGCATGACTTTCGCGCCATCCACGCCGCCGACGAACACGCCCGCCGCTCCCTTTTGCCGTTGAACGTCGCAGTACGTCCGCATCGCGCCGGCGTCGCCTGTGGGCGACTGGGCGACCAGCACCTCGCCCGATGGCGTCTTGACGGTAGCCGTCACGGTGAAATCGGCCCCGCCGGCGGCCGGGGACTTACCGCCGGCCTTGCGAAGCTCTTTGATTTCTTTGCTCATCGCCTCAATTCGCTCGGGTAGCTCGACTAGCTTGACCCGCAGTGACTTGGCGGCAGCCGACGCAGCCGCTGCCATCTGCTGGACGTAGGCCACCGCGACCGGGCCGGTCAGAGCCGTGATCCGCCGAACGCCCTTGGCGACCGACTCCTCGCCGATAATCTTGAACAGGCCGATCTGCCCGGTCCGCCCGACGTGCGTGCCGCCGCACAGTTCGAGCGGGTGCTTGCGGCCCTGGCGCTTCCGCCCCTTGCCCACGCGAATGACGCGGACGGGGTCGGGGTATTTCTCGCCGAACATCGCCCGCAGGCCGTCGATCTTCAGGGCCTCTGCCAGAGGCAGCGTCTGGGCGGCAACGGGCTCGTCAGCCACAATCCACCCGTTGACTATCCGCTCGACCTCGGCGAGTTGCTCGTCGGTGACGGCCTGGCTGTGGGCGAAGTCGAACCGCAGGCGATCCGGCGCGACGACGCTGCCGGCCTGGTTGACGTGCTCGCCCAGCACCTCCCGCAGCGCCCAGTTCAGCAGGTGCGTGGCTGTGTGATTCCGCATCGTGGCCCGCCGGCTGTGGTCTACGCGGCAGCGGACCTCATCGCCCACGCGAAGCGTGCCCTTGACGACAGTGACCTGGTGCAGAACGCACTTGCCGGCGAGTTGGCTGTCGCTGACGGTGCAACGCCCGCCCGTGAAGCGGAGCTCGCCGGTGTCGCCCACCTGCCCGCCCTGCTCGGCGTAGAAGTTCGTCCGGTCCAGCACGACGGCGGTCTCCCTTGGCGCCGGCAATGGCGCAGCCGAATCCGTGACGAGTTGCCCTTCATACACCCATCCGAGCACCTTCGCCGAGATGGCCTTGCCGCCGTACTTGGCTGAATCGTCCGTGGCCGGCAGGTCCGGCGGCAAATGGACGTTGAAGGCCTTTGCACCTGCACTGCTCAACTGCTTGTGACGATCCATCCATTCCGCGAACCCCACCGTATCGACCGTCATGCTTCGCTCGGCGGCCATGAGCTGCGTCAGGTCCACAGGGAACCCAAATGTGGCGTAGAGATCGAAAGCAACATGCCCGGGAATCTGCTTCTTGCCGTCTTCTGCCAGCAGACCAACTTGGTTGTTGAAGAGCCGAATGCCGCGGTCGAGCGTTCGGCCAAAGGATTCTTCCTCGCCGCGGATGGTGTCTACGACGTAGTCCTGCCGCCGGCGGATTTCCGGGAAGGTTTCGCCCATCAGTTCCACGACGGTCGGCACGAGACCGGCCAGGAACGGCCCTTCGATGCCGAGGTTCTGCCGGCCGTAGCGGGCGGCCCGGCGAAGGATGCGCCGCAGCACGTAGCCGCGACCTTCGTTGGACGGCATGACGCCGTCGGCTATCGCGAAGGTCAGCGTGCGGGCGTGGTCGGCGATGACGCGGCAGGCGACGTCGGCGGGGTCGTCCTCGCTGGTGACGTCGAATCGGTCCGCCAGGCCGCTGGATGTGCCATAGCGATGGCCGCAGAGCGACTCGATCTTCTCAATCAGCGGCACGAACAGGTCGGTTGCATAGTTGCTCTTTTTGCCGGCCAGCATGGCGGCGACGCGCTCAAAGCCCATGCCGGTGTCCACGTGGCTGGCCGGCAGGGGCGACAGCTTGCCCGCCTCGTCGCGGTCGAACTGGATGAACACGAGGTTCCATATCTCGATCACGCGCGGGTCGCCGGCGTTGACGAGCTGGCCGCCCGAGCCGTCGTCGGTAAGGTCCATGTGGATTTCGCTGCAAGGCCCGCACGGGCCCGTCTCGCCCATCTCCCAGAAGTTATCCTTCCTGCCGCCGTGGAGGATGCGCGACGGGTCGATGTCGGTCTTCTCCCGCCACAGCCGCTCGGCCTCTTCGTCGGCGGCCAGGCCGTCCGATGCGTCCCCGCCGAACACCGTCGCGTAGAGTCGATCTTTCGGCAGGCGCCACACGTCCGTCAGCAGTTCCCACGCCCACTGGATGGCCTCGGCCTTGAAGTAGTCGCCGAAGCTCCAGTTGCCGAGCATCTCGAAGAACGTGTGGTGGTAGCAGTCGTGGCCGACGTCTTCCAGGTCGTTGTGCTTGCCGCCGGCGCGGATGCACTTTTGCGTGTTGGCTGCCCGAACGTAGTCCCGCGTTTCGCTGCCGAGGAAGATGCCCTTGAACTGGTTCATCCCGGCGTTGGCGAACAGCAGCGTGGGGTCCTCAGCCGGCAGGAGCGAGCTTGAAGGCACGAACGTGTGCCGCCGGGCGGTGAAGAAGTCGATGAACTCGCGTCGTATGTCGTTGCTGGATTTCATGAGTCGGTTGTCCGCGTCTGTCGCGCCGGCGGGCGGGGCAAGACATGCGCCGGCGGCGAATGCGGACATTCTATCGGGCGCGCCGAACGCTGCAAAGCTGCAATTCCGTGGGGTGTTCGGACGCGACAATTCAAGAGGGCGCAGGAGTCCACGTAAACGTCCCCCGGTCCGGCGTCACGGGACGATGCAACTACGCGCTGGTGAACTCCGCTTTGAGCTGTTTGAGGGCCTTGCGGTTGGCGAGCCTGGCGACCTGGCTCATGCGGTCGACAAGCAGTGTGCCTTCGAGGTGGTCCATCTCGTGCTGAACGACGCGGGCGGCAAAGCCCTCCAGCTCGTAGCGAACGCTGCCCCCGCTGAGGTCCAGCGTTTCGACGGTAATGTCCCGCCGCCGCCTAATCTTGCAGTAGATGCCCGGAAAGCTCAGGCAGCCCTCCTCCTGCTCGTCCCAGCCGTCCTCGGCGATTATTCGCGGGTTGATAAGGCACAGCCGGTCGGTCCGCTCGAACGTCGGCGAGGCCACCAGCAGGCGGACCGTCACGCCGACTTGCGGGGCGGCCAGTCCAACGCCGGCGGAATCGAACATCAGCTCGAGCATCCGCTCAGCCATCGCGCGGACGCTATCGTCGACCGCCTCGACCGGCGTGCATATTTCCCGCAGGCGGGGGTCGGGGTAGCGAATGACGCGCAGGGCAGCCAAGTCGGCAGTGGCTGCGACAATTTTCTCGGCAGGCCTCATCTACCTCATTCTAGCCGCCGCCCGCGGTCGCCTTCAAGGCAAGGCCGTTGACACGCCCCCTATCCGCCAACTTCTGCCGAGAGGGCGATGCTCGGTGGGTGAGGAACCGTCGCTATACGCGCGACACACAAGTGACAGGCCTCAGGTCTCGAACTTGCCGTCACGCGAACACCACCGACGCGTAGCCTACGGTGGTGTCATCGGCGTGAGCGGGGTACAGCCGGCGGGTCACTTCGTAGGAGTTGTCGTAGGCCAGGCATCGACCGGCCGTGGCGCCCATGACCCGGCAGGCGGCGACTGTCGCGGCGACGGCGCCCGCCCCGCAGGCGTTCTGGCGTTTGACGGCCTCGGCCACGACCTGCTCAGCCGCCATCCGCTCCATCAGGTCTATCATCCGCCGGTCGTTGGCGACGGTCCACTCTGCGCCAACCCGGCCTCGCCCGCCGGGGGCTGGGAAGTGCCCGCCGTGGTGCGTCAGGTCCGTGCTGCCTACGATGACGACGGGGCCTTCCTGCCCGGCGGCCGCCCGGCCGACCGCCTCGCCTATCGCCACTGCGTCGGCCGAAGGCGCGACGAGAATCGGCACGATCTTCACGCCGGGCCAGAGGAGCTGGATGAACGGCACCTGCACTTCCAGCGAATGTTCGCGGGCGTGGGCGGCGGGGTTGGCGACCAGCAGGCCGCTGGCTGCCAGCAGCGCCTCGGCGAGCGGCTCGTCGATTTCCACCTCGCCCAGCGGGCTGGCCCACGCGCCGCGGTCGTAGACCTCGCCGACCCTGGCTGTGCCGCAGTGGTCGGCGCCCAGCAGGACGACCGTGGGCGACTGCACGGCCCCGGCCAGGGCCTTGAACGTCATCGCCGCCAGGCGCCCGGAATAGACCCACCCGGCGTGGGGCACTATGCCGCCGACGAGCCCCGCCGGCAGGTCGCCAGGCAACTCGACCGCGTTCAGCAGCGCCGACGCCTCAGTCCGGCAAGCCGCCGGCGACGCCTCGTAGAAACTCCCCGCTCGAAATGGCTGACGCACGCTCATGCTCTTCGACTGTTGCAAAACAGCTCGGAATGGTAGATTATACGGCTGCTGATGCCGTAAGGTAAGACGTTCCATGGCCAAACCGAGAAAGAAGAAAAAGTACTCCGACGCGATGGACGCGCTGTCGGCATTCGGCGGCGGTGAGCCCCCCGGCGGCGAGCAGCCCGCCGCCCAACAACCGGCCCAAGCGCCCCTGCCGCCGGAGCCCCCTGCACCCGAGCCCATCCAGGCGCCCCCGCCGCCCCCTCCGGCGCCACAACTGCCCGCCGACCAGCCCGCTCAGCCGGCCGGGCCTCCGCAGCAGGCACAGGCCAGTCCCGCGCCGCCCGCGCGGCCGCAACGACCGATAAACCCGGACCAAAGGCCCGCCATCGCACCGCAGATTCCCGATATTCCCAAGGTCCCCCAGCCTGCTGCCCAGCCGCCGCAGGTTATCCCCGCAGGGCTCGCCGCCGCGGCTCGTCGTCCTGTCGCCCGCCGAACGGCCCGGCGACCCGCAGCCCGCAGGCACGCCGCTCGCGGGCGACAGCCCAAGGCCGTCGACCCAGCCAGCTACACTCGCATGCAGACGGCCATTCCGCCGCTTCTTGCGACCGGCGTATTCGTGCTGATTCTCGCCACGATCCTGGCTGTGAAGCTGCCGTCGGGTCACGCCGACGACCCGACGCACATGACCATGCCCCCCCACCCGATGCTCGTCAACCCGGCGACCAAGTGGATAGTCCTGTCACTGTTCCCGGTCGGCGCAGGGCTGCTGTTTGGCGCATTCATCCTCGCGCTGCAAGTCGGCAAGTTACCTCCATCGCAGGATCAGGCCGGCCCACGGCCACGCCGCTATGACAGAGCCAGACCTACACGACGACGCTAAGTCAAACCAATCATCACACGGGGTGTGGAGCGCGCTTAGCTGGCCCAATCGCATCACCATGCTCCGGCTGGTGCTGGTGGCGCCATTTGTGGTGGCGCTGCTGCACCTGCACCAGTATGAGCCGGCCGCCCGGTACATCGCGTTGGGCATCTTCGCGGTGATGGCGGCTTCTGACTTTGCAGACGGCGTCCTGGCCCGCAGGCTGAACCAGCACACGCGGCTGGGGGCGATACTGGACCCGCTGGCCGACAAGGTCATGATCGTCTGCGCAACGGTGCTGCTGGCGCTGCCGGACTCGTCCGTAGACGGCGCCATACTGCCCAAGTGGCTGGTGGTGGCCGTGATAGCCAAGGACCTGTGGGCGACGATTGGCTTCATTGTGGTGTTCCTGGTGACCAACCGCATTTGCGACAGGCCCACACGGACCGGCAAGGCCAGCACCATCGTCCAACTGACGATGGTTACCGTGGTGTTGCTCTCGCCGGAACTGAACCGCCTGACGCAGCACGTACCGGTTGCTGGTCACGAGATCGGCTGGTGGGCGATGATGGCATCCGGTGTGGTCGTTGCCGTCTTGTGCACGTTGTCCGTTATGAGTTACACTCGTTTGGGCCTGAGGTTCATGTCCCTCGAGGCAAAGCCGCTGGAAGACGACTAAGGTGATGGCTCCTGACCAGACCGACAACCTGGAGGCGATCCTCGACGATCTCCGCGCCGGCAAGATGATCGTCCTGGTGGACGATAAGTCCCGCGAGAACGAGGGCGACCTGGTGTGCGCAGCAGAGAAGGTCACGCCCGAGGCCATCAACTTCATGCTCACCCATGCCCGCGGGCAGATTTGCCTGCCGATGACCAACGAGCGCGCCGACAGGCTCGGCCTGCACCTCCAGACCACCGACAACACGTCACCGTTCGGCACAGCCTTCACCGTGTCGGTGGACGCAGCCGCGGGCATCACGACGGGCATATCCGCCTTTGACCGGGCCAGGACGATCGAGGTCGCCTGCCGCGACGACGCCAAGCCGTCCGACCTTGTCCGCCCGGGCCACATGTTCCCCCTGCGGGCGGTCGACGGCGGCGTGCTTGTCCGGGCCGGTCAGACCGAGGGCTCGGTCGACCTTGCCCGCATGGCCGATCTGAAGCCCATAGGCGTCATCTGCGAGATCATGAACGAAGACGGCACGATGGCCCGCCGGGACGACCTGGAAGCCTTCTGCCGCAAGCACGACATCAGGATGTGCTCGGTGGCGGACGTCATCCGCCGCCGGCTGCGGTCCGAGCGGCTGATCAACAGGGAGGTCGAGCTGGACCTGCCGCTGGAAATTGGCGTCTTCAAGCTCATCGCCTACACGTCCGTGGTGGATGTCGATCCGCACGTGGCGCTGTGCTGCGGCGGGGTGGGCTCGCTCGACGCCGACGGCCGGCCTATCGTCCAGGAAGAGCCCGTGCTCGTACGAATTCACAGCGAGTGCTTCACCGGCGACGTGCTCGGCTCGCTCCGTTGCGACTGCGGGCCACAGCTTCACACGGCCCTGCGGCGCGTTGCTGAAGCGGGCAAGGGCGCCGTCGTCTACATGCGGCAGGAGGGACGCGGCATCGGGCTCATCAACAAGCTCCGGGCCTACAAGTTGCAGACCGAGCAGGGCATGGACACCGTCGAGGCGAACATACATTTGGGCTTTGAGCCCGACCGGCGGGACTACGGCATCGGCAACCAGATACTCCGCGACCTGGGCCTGACGCAACTGCGTGTAATGACCAACAATCCAAAGAAGATATACGGGCTGGAGGGCTTCGGCCTGCGGATCGTCGAGCGCGTGCCGCTGGTGATTCCCTCCCAGGAAAACAACCGCCACTACCTCCAGACCAAGAAGAACAAGCTCGGGCACTTTCTCGATGACGTGTAGCCGGCAACAGTGCCCCCAGACCTGGCGCGGCGGGGCTCTTGTTCCGCCGCGCAACGCATACGGAACAGGCTGGCGGGACAGGCTCATCCGGCGAAGCTTCAGCGAAGCCGGGCGCCACGCCAGCCCAAACTATTGAAGCAAGGACACCCACAATGCCAAAGATCACCTTCATGGGAGCGGGCAGCACTGTGTTCGCCAAGAGCGTCCTGGGCGATTCAATGTGCACTCCCGCCTTGCAGGACTCCCACCTCGCCCTTTACGACATCGACCCGATCCGCCTGCGCGACTCCGCGCGGATGCTGCGCATCATCAACAAGAACGTCAACAAGGGGCGGGCCAAAATCACCACGCACTGCGGCACGCGCGAGCGGCGTAATGCACTGCGCGACGCGAACTATGTCGTCAATGCCATTCAGGTCGGCGGGTACGAGCCCTCAACGGTGATCGACTTCAAGATCCCCCGCAAGTACGGCCTGCTACAGACCATTGCAGACACAGCCGGCATCGGCGGGATATTCCGCACGCTGCGGACCGTGCCCGTGATGCTGGACTTCGCGCGCGACATGCAGGCCGTCTGCCCCGATGCGTGGATGCTCAACTACACCAACCCGCAGGGCTCGCTGGTGACGGCGATGGCCATGGCCACCGACATCAAGATGGTCGGGCTGTGCCATTCCGTCCAGGTGTGCGCAGCCGGTCTGTTGGCCGGCGTCGGCATGATGGACGACGTCAAGAAGCTCCAGTGGAAGGTGGCGGGCATCAACCATCAAAGCTGGCTGCTGGAGGTGACCGACGGCGGGGTGGACTTGTATCCCGAGGCCAGGCGCCGCGCGAAGGCCCTGCTCCGCGAGGCCCGTAAGAAAGGCGCAAAGAAGCACTGGGACATGGTCCGCCTGCAAGTGATGCTGAGCTTCGGGTATTACGTTTCCGAGAGCTCCGAGCACACGGCTGAGTACATGCCCTACTGGATCAAGCGGCTTTACCCCGAGCTCATCGAGGAGTTCAACATTCCCATCGACGAGTACCTCTTCCGCTGCCGAAGCCAGATCGACTGGTGGAACAAGCAGAGCAAGGACCTGACCAAGAATCCCGACCTCAAGCACACCCGCAGCCACGAGTACGCCTCCTACATCATGGAGGCGATGGAGACGGATGTCCCCGCCCGCATCGGCGGCAACGTAATGAACACCGGGCTCATCACCAACCTGCCGAGGGAGGTGGCCGTCGAAGTGCCCTGCATGGTCGACCGCAACGGCGTGCAAGGCTGCTACGTGGGCGACCTGCCGCCTCAGTGCGCGGCCATGACCCGCACCCACGCCAACGTGCACATACTGGCCGCCCGCGCTGCCGTCACGCGGAAGAAGGAGCACGTCTACCAAGCGGCGATGATGGACCCACACACGGCCGCCGAGCTGAGCCTGGATGACATCGTCAAGATGTGCAACGAGCTTTTTAAGGCACACGGCAGGATGTTGCCGCAGTTCAAGTAGTCCGCCCGGATAGATCGCGTCGAGGCGGCCTACACCTTTTCCAGCGCCTGGTCGAAGTCGGCGATGATGTCGTCGATGTCTTCCAGGCCGACCGACACGCGGGCGTACGCGCCGGGGATGGCGTTGGGCTCCCACTCGTGGCAGACGCCGACGAGCGTTGCCACGTCGCCGAGGCTGGCTCGCGGCTTTGCGAGCTTGACGTGGGTCAGGAAGGCGTCGGCTGCGGCCTGGCCGCCAGCGAAGTGAAAACCCAGCATCCCGCTGAAGCCGTCCATTTGCCTCGCGGCCGTGGCGTGCTCGGTGTCGTTGGGCAGGCCCGGATAGCGAACGCGGGTGACCTTGGGGTGGTGCTCCAGCCACTCAGCCAGCTTCCTCGCGCTGCGACAGTGGGCATCCATTCGCACGGGCAGCGTCTTGAGGCCGCGGATAATCAGCGCCGCGTTGACCGGGCTGAGCGCCCCGCCGTGAATCGTCATCACGTGGCGAATCTGCCTGGCGATCTCCTCATCGCGGCAGACCGTCACGCCACCGAGCACGTCCCCGTGGCCGGAGAGGTACTTCGAGGCGCTTTGGACGACGACGTCCGCGCCCAGCTCGAGCGGCCTGCACAGATACGCCGAGGCGAACGTGTTGTCGATCACCATCTTTGCGCCGGCCTGGTGGGCGATCTCGGCGACGGCGCGGATGTCGAATATCTCCATGTTCGGGTTGGTGATCGTCTCGCCGTAGACCAGGGCCGTGCCGTCGCCGAGCGCCCCCGGCAGGGCGTCCAGGTCCCGCAGGTCGGCCAGGTCCGCCCTGACGCCGAAGCGGTTGAGCACCTCCCAGAAAAGCTGGGCCGTGCTTGTGTAAATGCAGCGGT
>Ga0114918_10002360_pt1 | contig 16944 bp, 14 predicted proteins | sample LantaG_FD_87015 | JGI IMG/M metagenome (GOLD analysis project Ga0114918, IMG submission 87015) | Deep subsurface microbial communities from Baltic Sea to uncover new lineages of life (NeLLi) - Landsort_02402 metaG | ecosystem: Environmental > Aquatic > Marine > Oceanic > Sediment | place... | reverse complement strand
TGTACCAGCAATGCAAGCTAATATAGCTGCAAATATAGAATCTCAAATTGCACCAGTAAACGAAGATTTATATTTCACATGGCAAAACCCAGTGCCTCCAACACCACCAGTTGAATAACTAAAGACTATTAAAAAATAGTTGTATATTTGTTAAATAATATTAATATAATTAAATCAAATAAAATGTCAAAGCAATTAAGTAAAGAGCAATTAGAGTTATTGCAAGGATTACAAAACGAATTTAATCAAGCTAAAATAAACATAGCTGACACTGAAATTAAAAAAGCGTCACTATTAACTGGCTTAGCTGAAATTCAGAAGAAATTCGCAGAACAAGAGAAAATTTTAATGAGTGAGTTCGGGGAGAATGTCGTAATAAACTTACAGACTGGAGATGTGCAAGACCCAGAGCCGGTTAAAGAAGAAACAGATACCTTGACTGAGGTAGTAAAATAAAGTACAATGGCAAAAATTAGCAACACAGCGGCATACCCTAACATTACAAGTATTGACTCGGCAGATTATTTAATCTTAACTGACAAGGAAAATAATTTAATGACAAAATCTTGTACGGTTTCAACACTTTCAGGGTTTATTGTAGATTCAGGGGTTGTGAAATTAATCGCTCCAGGAGGTAGTGTGTGGCAGTTGTTTGTTAGTGATGCAGGAGTTATAACAACTCAAGCTCTCAGCTAAACACAGAAATGGACATAAGAAAAATTTCTATAGGATCCGATTATAAATCAGGGGCAATGCACTATATCGTTGGCCAAAATGTCCTTGGCGCATCTTATATAATTCAACATATTTTACATGATAATGATTCGTATAAAATTTGGATTATAAAAGACGATGAGGTTTTGTTATGGAAAGAATTTAAATGTACGCTTCCTATATCCTTAGAATACAATATAAATTTCTAGTACTTAAATGAAATCAAATGCAATCACCCTATTCGTTTATTGTAACTCCTTTTAATGATAAAAGGTACGATAATACAAAAACTTATGGTAAAGTAGATTTTATCACAAGCACCTCAGAAGAAGATCATAGTGTCGCAAATAGATATGCTATCGTGGTAGCTACTCCAATTAATTATACTGGACCAGTAAAAGAAGGTGACACCTTATTAGTTCACCACAATGTCTTTAAGTTTTATAATGACATGCAGGGCCGTAGAAAAAGTGGGAAAAGTTACTTCAAAGACAACTTATTTTTTGTCGATCCAGATCAATTTTTCTTATATAAGCAAGACGGACAGTGGAAGGGATATAATAAATATTGCTTCATTAAGCCTGCTCCCGTAAAAGATTCTTATATTAAAAAATCAATAACAGAAGAACCATTGTATGGAACTATAAAATACATTAACGATCAGCTATTAAGCATGGGGTTAAATGTAGGTGATGAGATATCTTATCAGCCAGAAAGTGAATATGAATTTGATGTTGATGGAGAGAGATTGTACAGGATGTTTACTGATAATATAACTTTTGCAGTATGATCTACATCATAGATGACTTTGTTGAGAAGAACCTTTTTAAATTGGCTAACCAATATTTAGATGAGAATAAATTCAATAAAGTAATAGTTGGTGAAAAAGATTTTTATATTCAAGACTCAAATAAGGATTTTGATGAGTATATTGCTACAAAGCTTTCTATTATAGAGGGTAAAAAAATTGAAAAAATTTTAAGTTTCTTTAGGGTGGCTACAGACGAGATAGATGTAACATGGCGTATTCATTCTGATTTAAATATAAATGGGCAGAAGCCAGACAGAGCAGTAGTTCTTTATTTGTCTCCAAGAGAAAAAGAAGAGCTGCATGGAACGGCGCTATGGGAACACTATATTTACGGGAGGGAACTTCCAGCAGATATTAGTGATCAGGAGTATGATCGAATGATAAAAATAGATGCTGACGAATTAGAGAAATGGAGATTAAGTACGGTTGTTGGATATGAAGAGAATAGATTGGTTTCATACCCGTCTAGTTATTTTCATAGCAAATATCCTAATGTGTCTTGGGAAGAAGGTAGAAAGGTTTTTGTAATGTTTTATAAAGTTTCAGATTATGAATGAAAAAAATATTAGTAAAAAAGATTTAGACTGGCAGAATAAAGTAGACGAGTTGAAATTAAAATATAATCAAAATAAAGATGGATGTCGTAAACATAAAAAAACAGATAATAAAAGCTGGTGAAAAAGCGGTTATGCAGTTAATAAGAGTAGCGGAAGAACATATCATTAAGTATGGTGAGGATGATGAGCTTGCTGCTGATAAATTAAAAAATGCTGCTGCTACAAAAAAGCTTGCGATATTCGATGCATTTGAGATTTTAAATAGAATAGAAGAGGAACAGGATATAATAGATGGAGTAGATAATAAAATAAATAATACACCAAAAGGATTTGCTGAATCAAGGTCAAAATAAATTATATGTAGAACTTATTAATATAGTTCCGAAAATAGCCTTTGCTAATAAAAACAGGGCCAAATCCTGGGCTTATGGATATAATGAAAAATATAATTTTGTAGTGATCTCTAAGACCGGAGAAATTGGTCAGATAATAAATATCAGTGGTTTAAATATTGCCCTTCCTAAAGTTTCTAAAGACGTCTTAAAAAGATCTGATAAAAAAGATAAACAGTTTTGGGAGCCGAAAAGACTTCCTAAAGAATTAAAAAGAATTAAGTCTATATTTCAGTGGCATAGCACCTCAGCTAGTTTTAAAAACCAGTGGGTAGACTATGTAGAAAATGAATTTAACTACAGGGAGCAGGGGCGTTGGTTTATGAACAACGGAACTCCCTCGTATATTACAGGTACTCACTATATGTACCTTCAATGGACTAAAATAGATATAGGTCTACCTGATTTTAGAGAAGCAAATAGAATTTTTTATATTTTCTGGGAAGCCTGTAAAGCTGACAAGAGAAGTTTTGGAATAGACTATTTAAAAATTAGACGTTCTGGATTTTCATTTATGGCATCCTGTGAAGGAGTGAATACAGGTACGATCACAAAAGATGCCCGTATAGGTATTTTATCTAAAACAGGTTCGGATGCAAAAAAAATGTTTACGGACAAGATTGTTCCTATCTCAAATAACTATCCTTTCTTTTTCAAGCCGATCCAAGATGGTATGGATAAGCCTAAAACGGAACTAGCATATAGGGTTCCAGCATCTAAGATTACTAAAAAAAATATGTATCTAACTGAAGAGCAGGAGCTTGAAGGATTAGATACCACGATTGACTGGAAGAATACTGGAGATAACAGTTATGATGGAGAAAAATTACAATTACTTTTACATGACGAATCAGGTAAATGGGAACGTCCTGATAATATTTTAAATAACTGGCGTGTTACAAAGACATGTCTACGTTTAGGGAGTAGAGTTATTGGTAAGTGTATGATGGGATCAACGTCAAATGCTTTAGATAAAGGTGGTGGTAACTTCAAAAAATTATATAATGATTCTAATTGTACTGTTCGTAATTCAAATGGGCAGACAAAAAGTGGGCTATATAGTTTGTTTATTCCTATGGAGTGGAATATGGAGGGGTTTATAGATCGTTTTGGAATGCCTGTTCTTAGAACACCTGATAACCCAGTGTTAGGAATTGATAATGAGCTTATTATTCAGGGAGCTATAAATTACTGGGAGAATGAAGTAGATTCTTTAAAACAGGATCCAGATGCTTTAAACGAGTTTTATAGACAGTTTCCTAGGACTGAGTCTCATGCTTTTAGAGATGAAAGCAAGCAATCAATCTTTAATCTTACTAAAATATATCAGCAAATTGACTATAACGATTCTTTAATTACCGATAGATATGTAACCCAGGGATCATTTTCTTGGGAGAATGGAATTAAGGATACTAAGGTAATATGGACGCCTAATAAAAGAGGAAGATTTTTTGTAACTTGGTTACCTGAAAGAGCATTGCAAAATAATGTTATAACAAAAAACGGAAAGAAGTATCCTGGCAATGAACATGTGGGGACTTTTGGATGTGATTCTTATGATATTTCTGGTGTAGTTGTTGGTAAGGGATCTAACGGTTCTTTACACGGATTGACGAAATTCAATATGGATAACGCACCGAGTAATGAGTTTTTCTTAGAATATATCGCTCGCCCTCAAACGGCAGAGATATTTTTTGAAGAAGTTTTAATGGCTATAGTATTTTATGGAATGCCTATTTTATGTGAAAATAATAAGCCTAGGTTATTGTATCATTTAAAAAACAGAGGCTATAGAGGGTACAGTATAAATAGGCCGGATAAGACTTTTAATAAATTATCAAAAACAGAAAGAGAATTAGGTGGGATTCCAAATTCAAGTGAGGACGTAAAACAATCTCATGCTTCTGCTATTGAATCATATATAGAAAAACATGTTGGGTTAGATATGGAGGGGTCTTATAGAGATAAAGATGATATGGGAGTAATGCATTTTCGTAGGACTCTGGAGGATTGGGCGAAATTTGATATAAATAACAGAACCAAATTTGATGCGTCTATAAGTACAGGGTTAGCTATAATGGCTAATCAAAAACACCTATATACCCCGACTAAAGAAAAATCGAAAATAAGCATTAACTTTGCTAGATATAATAATACAGATTCCGTTAGCCAATTACTTAGATAAATGAAAGATGTAAAAATACAAGTTAACTCTGCTGCTTTTCCCGATCAATTTGCGTCAGATAAAGTTAAAGACACAATAGAGTTTGGATTACAGGTTGGGCAGGCAATACAATATGAATGGTTTCGTAGGGATAGTGGGTCGTGTAGGTTTTATAGCCAATGGGCCGACTTCAATAGATTGAGGCTATATGCAAGGGGTGAACAGTCTATTGCTAAATATAAGAACGAAATATCAATTAATGGCGACTTAAGTCATTTAAATCTGGATTGGACTCCAGTTCCTATTATCCCAAAGTTTGTGGATATCGTAGTGAACGGAATGTCTGATCGACTTTTTAAAATTAAAGCGTATGCGCAAGATGCAATGTCTGCTGAAAAAAGAAATACGTTTCAAGATATGGTACAGGCTGATATGGTTGCTGCGCCGTTGTTAAAACAACTTGAAAAGGATTTTGGTATTCCTGTCTTCAGTGTAAAAGAAGAGGAACTTCCAGGAAATGATGAAGAGCTAGAATTATACATGCAAATGAAATTCAAGCCAGCAATTGAGATCGCTGAAGAAGTAGCGATAAACACTCTGTTGGATGAAAACCATTATGCAGATACTAGAAAAAGAGTTGACTATGATCAGACGGTTCTGGGAATAGGGATGTGTAAGCACATGTTTCTACAGGGAACAGGAGTTCAGATTGAGTATGTAGATCCAGCTAACGTGGTATATAGTTATACTGAAGATCCTTATTTTAAAGATAATTTTTACTGGGGAGAGATTAAAACTGTGCCAATTGGAGAGTTAATAAAAATTGATCCTTCATTAACAAATGAAGATCTACTTGAGGTTTCTAAGTACAGTCAAGACTGGGCGCAATACTATGATGGAGCGCAAGCTTACAATGATAGTATGTTTAGTAGAGACACTGCAACATTACTATACTTCAACTATAAATCTACACATTCTTTTGTTTACAAGAAAAAAGAAATGGCTGACGGGACTTTTAAGACCGTTGAAAAAGATGATGAGTTTAATCCAACAGCAGAAATGCAAGAGGAGGCGAAGTTTAAAAGAGTAGAAAAAAGAATAGATGTATGGTATGATGGTATAATGGTGATGGGTACTAATATTGTCCTTCAATGGAAGATGAGTGAGAATATGGTTCGTCCAAAGTCTAGTAACCAATATGCTAGGCCAAATTATATTGCCTGCGCTCCACGAATGTATAAAGGAGCAGTAGAGTCTTTAGTTCGTAGAATGATTCCATTCGCGGATTTAATTCAAATGACTCACTTAAAAATTCAACAAGTAGTTTCACGTTTAGTTCCAGATGGTGTATTTATTGATGCTGATGGTTTGAATGAAGTGGATTTAGGTAGTGGTGCTGCATATACTCCGGAAGACGCATTACGTTTGTATTTTCAAACAGGTAGTGTTGTTGGTCGTAGCTATACGCAAGACGGTGAGTATAATAACGCAAAGGTTCCTATTACACAGCTGACTGCAAGTAGTGGAGCTAATAAAATGCAAATGCTAATTGGTAACTATAATCATTATTTAGATATGATTAGATCGGTTACTGGATTAAATGAAGCTCGTGATGGTAGTATGCCAGATCCTAATTCATTGGTTGGTATTAATAAGTTAGCTGCTTTAAATTCAAATACAGCAACAAGACATATTTTGCAAGCAAGCTTATATATGACACGAAGTTTAGCGGAATGTTTATCAATTAGAATGGCTGACATACTAGAGTATGCGGACTTCAAAGATGAATTTGCGATGCAGATTGGTAAATATAATCTTCAAATTATTGAGGACATAAAAGACCTATATCTATATGATTTCGGGATCTTTATTGAAATGTCTCCTGATGAGGAAGAAAAAGCAATGCTTGAGCAAAATATTCAAATGGCTTTATCTCAACAAAATATAAGCTTAGAAGACGCTATAGATATTCGAGAAATCAATAATCTAAAAATGGCTAACCAGTTGCTAAAACTTAAGCGTAAGCAGAAAGAAGAAAAAGAGCAGGTGCAACAAATGCAGGCTCAAGAGATGCAGGCTCAACAGCAAATGCAGGCTCAAGAGGCAGCAGCTATGCAGCAAATGCAAATAACACAAGCAACATCCACAGCTAAGATGGAGATTATGACGGCTCAAAGTCAGATGGAAATTCAGAAAATGCAAATGGAGGCTCAGTTGAAACAGAAATTAATGGAAGTAGAGTTTAGCTATCAAATGCAATTAAAAGGTGTGGAACAAAGTCAATTAGATGCAAGAGAAGAAAATAGGGAGACAGAAAAAAACAATAGATTAAATAAACAGTCTTCTAATCAATCGCGAATGATTGAGCAGAGAAAACGTAATTTACCTTCTATATCTTTTGAGTCTAATGAGGACAGTTTAGATGGTTTTGACCTGTCTGAATTTAACCCACGATAATTAAATAAAATAGTATTAACTTTATAAAAATTAAATCAAATGGAATTTCAAGTAAAAGAAGTAACTAAAGAAGAAAAGTCTCGAGTGGAAGTTGAAACAGAAATGTTGAAAAAACATGAGGAGAAGTTTGAAAATTCTTCACCTAAAGGCGATGGTATAGATCGAGTAGATCTTAGAAACGGATTGGATACATTAACTGATGGAAACTTAGAAGATAAAATAAAAGAGGAAGAACAGGGTGTCATTGCTAAAGAAGCAAAACCAGAATTACAAGAAGATGACATTCTTTCATATATAAAGAATAGATATGATAAAGATATAACTTCTATTGATGAACTGTTTGCGGAAAAAGAGGCAAACGCTGAGTTACCAGAAGACGTATCTGCATATTTAAAGTATAAACAAGATACCGGGCGTGGAATCAATGACTTTTACAATTTGCAAAAGGATATTGAGGGAATGGACGATGATGTTGTACTTGCTAACTATTACGCAGCAACCGAAGAAGGGTTGGACGAAATAGACATTCAAGATCTGATTGAGGATAAGTTTAGTTTCGATGAGGAATTAGATGAACCTAGAGAGATTAAGAAAGTTCAGTTAGCGAAAAAATGCGAACTCGCTAAGGCGAAGAAGTTTTTGAATGATGAAAAAGATAAGTACAACATTCCTCTTGAGTCAAGTGGGGGTGCATTATCCGAAGATCAGGAAAAAAGCCTTAATGCTTATAAGAGTTACATAGAGGAATCTAAAAGCGTAGAAGAACAAAACAGGAAGAAGCAAGCGTTTTTTGTGGACAAAACAAACAGTGTGTTTAGCAGTGATTTCAAAGGTTTTGATTTCAATGTGTCTGATAGTAAACTTACCTTTAAACCTGGTACTGCGGAAGAGTTAAAAAACGTTCAGTCAAATGTTGGCAATTTTATTGGTAAATATTTGGATAAAGATGGTTTAATAACAGATGCAGTAGGTTATCATAAGGCATTGTCAGTGGCAATGAATCCTGATAAATTTGCTCAATATTTCTATGACCAAGGTGTGGCTACTACTGTAGATAATGTTTCTAGAAAGTCTAAAAATATTAATATGGATATTAGATCAGCTTCTCAATCTGTTTCAAAAGACGGAATTAAGATACGCCCTGTAAGTAGTAATGATAAATACGAAAATGGTAGAGGACTCAAAATTAGAAGTATTAAAAAAAATTAATTTAAAACATTCAAAATGGCAGTAAATGTAACACCAGGATTTGACTTGCAGCCAAGTGCGCAACAAACTCCATTATCAACAAACTATATCACTAACTTTGATTTTTTGAATCAGTATCTTCCTGATACTTACGAAAAAGAATTTGAACGTTATGGAAATAGATCAGTAGCATCATTCTTAAGAATGGTTGGTGCTGAAATGCCTTCTAACTCTGACCTTATCAAATGGGCTGAGCAAGGAAGGTTACACACTAAATACCAATCTTGTACTTCTGCTTCAGCAGCAGCAGCAGTTGACGGTGTTTGGACAATTCCAGGAATTGGAGCAGCTCCAGGAGTAGGGACAAATAACCCTACTAACTTTAACCCGCAAATAAATGCCAATTCTGGTACTTTAGCTACGCTTAGAGTAGGACAAACTGTAATGATTTCTGACAATACACCAGGATCTACATTGCAAAATAAAGCGATTATCAAAACAGCTCCGACGCCAGCAGCCCCAGGGACTTTTACGGTAGCGTATTATGATGCAGGTGGGCAATCAGTAGCAGCAGCAGTAAGCTGTGATATCTTTATCTATGGTTCTGAGTTCGCAAAAGGAACTAACGGAATGGTAGGTTCTAATGAGTCTGATGACTTTATCTTCGACAACAAGCCAATTATTATCAAGGACAAATATTCTGTTTCTGGTTCTGACATGGCTCAAATTGGATGGATTGAAGTTACAGGTGAAAACGGTGCTTCTGGATACTTATGGTATTTGAAATCTGAACACGATACAAGACTTCGTTTTGAAGATTACTTAGAAACAGCTATGGTGGAAGCAGTTCCAGCAGCAGCAGCTTCTGGTGCAGCAGATTTCTTACAAGGTGTAGGAGTTGGTGCAGGTGCAGCAAACCTTTCAGGTTCTGACGGTATTTTCTATGTAGTAGGAAATAGAGGTAATATATATGGTGGGGGTAACCCAACAACTTTAGCTCAATTTGATAGCATTATTCAAAGACTTGACAAGCAAGGAGCTATTGAAGAGAATGTTATGTTTGTTGACAGAAACTTTTCTTTTGACATTGATGATATGTTAGCAGGTCAATCTTCTAATGCAGCAGGTGGTGTATCTTATGGTTTATTCGACAATGATAAAGACATGTCTTTAAACTTAGGTTTCTCAGGATTCCGTAGAGGTTATGATTTCTATAAGTCTGACTGGAAATACTTAAACGATCCTACAATGAGAGGTGGTCTTGTAGCTGGAAAAATCAACGGGCTTTTAGTTCCTGCTGGTTCAACTACAGTTTACGATCAAATCTTAGGTAAAAACGCTAAGCGTCCTTTCTTACATGTTCGTTATAGAGCTTCAGAAACTGAAGACAGACGTTATAAAACTTGGATTACTGGTTCTGCTGGTGGTGCAAGAACTAACGATCTTGATGCAATGGAAGTCAACTTCCTTTCTGAAAGAGCTGTATGTACTTTAGGTGCAAACAACTTCTTCTTATTTCAAGATGCATAGACAGTAAATTACTAAGGAGGGGTGCTAACCCGCCCCTCTTTTTTTTATATAAATCAAATTAAATTAAATCATATTATAATGGCAAAACAAAAAGAAAAGTACGAGAACAAAGCTTATAGACTTTCGGGTGACAAACGTCCGCTTTCATATATGCTCTCATCAAGACATTCACAAAGATCTCCTTTATTACATTTTGATGATGAACAAGGCATTAATAGACCTCTTCGTTATGCAAGAAATCAAAAATCTCCTTTCGAGGATGAGCAAGATGGAAATGCAATCCTAGAGCCAATTGTGTTTGAAGATGGAATGTTGATTGTTGAAAAACAAAATCAAGCATTACAACTATTTTTACATTATCACCCTAGTAATGGGATGGTATTTGAAGAAATAAACAACTCTCGAGATGCAACTATAGAGCTAGAATGGGTAGAGAAGGAATTAGAGGCTCAAATAGAGGCTAAAAAAATAACAACTGACGTAGACAGGTTAATTTCTGTGTGTAGAGTTTTAATGGGCAACGGTGTGGATAACATGACTGTTCCGGAATTAAAAAGAGACATTCTTTTATACGCTAAAGCTAGGCCAGAGGATTTTATGAATACCGTAAATGATCCTATGTTAGAATTAATGGATACTATTCATCAGTTTATGATGGCAGGATTCTTATCTTATAGAAACAATAATAAAGATGTGTACTATAACCTTGCCAATAACAAGAAGAAAATGCTTACAATTCCTTACGGAGAAGATCCGTATTACATTATAGGTTCTTTCTTGCAATCAGATGAAGGTTTAGAGGTATACAAGCTTTTAAACAATAAGTTAAAGAACAGTAAGTAATTATATTTCCCTTAACTAAGAAAAGAGCTGCCTGAAAATGGTGGCTTTTTTTATGTAAATACGTAAGCATAGTAGTGGTATAGAACAGTTTAAGAATAAATTACAATAGGAGGTTTACAAAAAAAGTAAGCCTCTTTTTTTTTACTATCTTTGTAAAAAGAATAAATTATGCCTATTAACGATGTAAGAAATACAGTGTTGGCTATAGCTAATAAAAACAACTACGGATATATCTCCCCTGCTGATTTTAATCTATATGCAAAGCAAGCTCAATTGGACATGTTTGAGGATTATTTTTATCAATATAATAATCAATTAGTAAAAGAAAATCTAAGACAATCTGGAACAGGATATGCTGATATATCTAAAGGACTAGCTGAGGTAATTGATACCTTTTACGTAAATATTCCATTATTAAACTCTGCTACAACTCAGGTAGGAGATATACAAACTAATTTATACACACTACCATCTAATTATTATTTAATTAATAAAATGATGGTATATACTAAGGAATTAGCGGCAGGTATTACAACTTCTACCAATGGCGGTGCTGTAGCGGTAAACGACACTACAGTAGATTTTATTGCGGCAGGAGTACAGGTTGGAGATATAGCTTCAACTATTACAAATGGTGTGGTTTATAATACAGTAGTTTCTTCAGTTGTAAGTGCGACAAGTCTTTTAGTGTTTTCAACATCAGGAGCAACAGTATGGAGTTCTGTGGGAAAAACATATAACATATATTCAGCAAATTATATTGTTGAAGCAGAAAGAGTTGCGCAAAGTAAAATTACTATGCTAAACAACTCTGTTTTAACAAAGCCAAATATAGGATATCCAGCCTATACTCAAAATGCTCTTGTAGCAGAAGCTTATCCAATTACTATAAACAATATAGGTCAATTTACTTCTCAATATGTTAGATATCCTAATCCACCGCGTTGGACATACGCTCAGCTACTTGGAGGAGAACCTTTATTTGATGCAACTCAAGCTGATTATCAAGATTTTGAATTACCATTATCAGATGAGCCAATTTTAATTGCTAAAATCTGTCAATACATAGGAGTAGAAATAAGAGAACAGGCCGTATATGATTTCGCAAAAGCAGCAATAGCAGAAGATAACCAATAACAATATTTATTATGGCATATATAACAGATTACGAATATTATCAAAACTCAGGGACTATACCAACTGATGCGAATTGGGGATCATATCAATTTCTTTCTTTGGCAGACATAGTTAATAATTTTATGTTAATGTATCAGGGGAACCATGAATTAATAAATAACATAGACCGATACCAGATTTTATTCCATGCAAAAAGAGGAATACAGGAGTTGAATTACGATGCTATGAAGGAGATTAAAATTCTTCAATTAGACATTACTAATCAATTGCGATTTGTTTTACCTCCAGACTATGTAAATTGGGTTCGTATTTCTCAGTTTAGAGATGGTACATTGTACCCTTTATCAGAAAATATACAGACCAACTGGTCCTCAGCTTACCTACAAGACAATGACTCTAATGTGTTATTTGATCAAAATGGAAAAGCATTAAGACCACAGGACTCTGAATTAGATTTAAATCAGATGTCCGCAACAGCTAAAAGCATCTATCTAAACTCAAGTAGCCCTTACAATAATTCTGAAGGTTGGTGTGTAGATGGGAACTGGTATTTTGATTATGCTGTAGGCGCTCGTTTTGGGTTGAATACAGAGACTGCAAACTCAAATCCTACTTTCACAATCAATAAACAATCTGGGGTAATAAATTTTAGTAATATACTAGGGTCTTCTTCAGTGGTTTTAGAGTATGTGTCAGATGGAATGGCCGGTGGTATAGACTCAGAGATTCATCTTAATAAACTTTTTGAAGAGTACATTTATGCTTATGTAAAATACTCTATTTTAAACACTAGGGTTGGCATAACAGAATACGTTGTTAATAGGGCAAGAAAAGACAAGTCTTCTTTGTTAAGAAACGCAAAAATAAGGTTAAGTAATATACACCCTGGCAGACTCTTGATGAACATGAGAGGTCAGAATAAATGGATAAAATAATATGCCAATAGTTACAACAAATTTTATTGTAGGTAGGATGAATAAATCGGTGGATGAAAGACTTCTTCCTCCTGGTGAATACATTGATGCCTTAAATATTAGGTTAGGGGCTACAGAGTCTACAGAAGTAGGAGCTATTGAAAACTCTAAAGGAAATGATCGTTTAACGACCTTAGAATACGGAGGAGTCCCACTATCATCAGCAACAAAATGTATTGGGGCGTATGAAGATGGGATGAGGGAGACTATTTACTGGTTCGTACACGATTCAGCAAATACAGTTGCTCCTGGAGGAAAGGTAGATTTAATTATATCTTTTAATACTTCAAATCAGACTCTTCAGTACCATGTAATTTCAACCTCAGTTTTAAACTTTAACGATAAGTATTTAATAACGGGCATAGATCTTGTAGATGGATCGTTGTTATTCTTTACGGATGATTTAAATCCGCCTAGGGTAATAAATGTTAGTAGAAATTATGCAGATCCTATAGCAAATGTAGATCAGATAAATGAAGAGGCTATAAGCGTTATTGTAAAGCCACCTGGGTTTGAAGATCCTATTGGGACTAATATTCCTTTAGCAGTTCCTACAGTACAAATGGTAACATTACCGGGAAATGAGAATTATATAAAAGAGAGGTTTATCTCTTTTGCTTATAGATATAGATATTTAGATAATCAATATAGTGCCACTTCTTTATTTACTAAACCTGCTTTTTCAGCAAATAAATTTATTTTTGACACCAGGAATTATTTAAATACAGGAATGATTAATCGCTATAATGGAGCTATTATAGGATTTAGCACTGGAAGCAGCTTAGTTAGTGAGATAGACTTACTATACAAAGACTCTACGTCTAATACTATTTTCGTTATAGAACGATTTAAAAAAGAGGATTATGGATGGGCTGATAATACCACTAAAAGTTATTCTTTTACTAATAGTAAAATTTACACTACAATAGGTAGTGCTGAGCTGTTACGCCAATATGATAATGTACCTCGCTTAGCAAAAGCTCAAACAATAATGAGCAACAGGTTGATTTATGGGAACTTCATAGATGGATACAACTTTAAGAGGACAGACTCTACAGGATCGAATATTTCTTTAGACTATACAACTAGTTATAGCTCTATTCCTCTTGATTTTATTGCAGCACCAGATGGGTTACCAGGGAATGGTATATCATATACTCTTTCAGGAACCTCAGAGGCAATAGTTAATTCTAAGATAACATTTGATCTTAGTGCTGTTGCAGACAAATTAGTTAAAGGAGCAGTGTTATCTTTTGGGTTTGCTTTTGAAACTTCAAAAATAACAGGTACAACAACAACAGCTTGTTATATAGCTAATGAGAATTTTGAAAATAATACGTTTTCACTAAGCCTCTCTATAACTTTAGACGCAAATTATTCTTCTGTGTATGATTTCTTAACCTCTACTTTATTTGAGGAGGCTATAGGAACGGGAACATTAGCTGACGCTAGATTCATGCCTTTGGCTACAGCAGATACTGGGTCTTCTTTAACAGATTTATTTAATAATTTTCTAATAACACCTGCTCTATCATGTGTTTTTACTAAATTTAATAGTAGTATTACAGACGCAACATCACAACAAGGTTTTGCTTTAACTGGAGTATCTCCAGGATCAAATACTTTTGAACTGCAAGTTATTGCTATGCAGTATCAAAATATTACGGGTGCAGTTACTACAAATATTTTTGAATTTTTTAGATTTATTTCGGGAACAGTATTTTTCTCAAAAGACAATGACACCAGTAGCTTACACAGTAATAGGGATTATGAAACTGGTATAGTATATATGGATGATTACGGTAGAGCATCTACTGTTTTGGTTTCAGAATATAATACCATATACATAGAGCCTGCTGATTCAGTTAATATAAATTCAGTACAGGTTCAAATAACAAGTACGGCTCCTTATTGGGCAAAGAAATATAAGTTTGTTCTTAAACCAAGTTTAGGTACTTATAATACTATTTTTAGTAACTTTTACTATATCCGACCAAGTGATAATATGGTCTTCTTTAAATTAGAAGGAGATAACGCTAATAAGGTTTCTAAAGGAGAAACATTAATTGTAAAAGCAGATGTTAGCGGTGCATTAACAAGAGTTGAAAAAGTAAACGTTTTAGATATAACTTCTGAGTCCTCTGATTTCTTAAGACTTGCAGGAGAACAAGGGTTTGATGCGGATAGTAGCCAATTAGCAGGGCTATATATGAATGTTAAAAATCAAAATTTCAACATTTCTATCCCTAATGATTCAATAATAGAAATAGGAAGCCAAGAGGCTGCAAGTAGTGCTTTTGGATGTACAACAAATAGATCTATTGGATATCCATGTTTCACTACTCAGTATGATTCTGCGGGTGCAATTACAGGAACAACTAATTATAGTATTCCTGGAGGATTTGTTATTAAGCTTTATATTAGAGCAAACAGAGCAAATGTAAAATTAGGATGTGATGCTAAAGAGTGGTTATGGGAAGAAAGTTATGTAGCAAGTACAGATTATGCTGACTTAAAAGCATGGTATGATGGAGATAATATAAATGTAGCAACTGCTAGCCCAGGGAATATAACAGGTATGGAGAATGATGGAGATCCTTCAGGAGATTACTATCCTTCGTACTATACTCCAACAACACCATCCCCATCCCCAGCACCAACTCAAAATCCTTATAATTTTGCAGGGACTGTTCCTTGTAGAGTTTGGAGAATTGGTATTGGGTTTGCTCAGGCTGTTCCAGGAGACGTAACTTCTCCTTTATACTTCGGGGTAAATAGTGGTGTAAAAGGATGTGAGAGACTAGGTAGTAACAGAAAAGCTTCTATTGAAGTTGACCTTGTTATCTTTAGAGCTAATACGCTAATGGTTTTTGAAAGTGAGCCTTTAGATGCTAATCCAGATTTATATTACGACTCAAGTGAGATGTTTAATATAGATTCAAATGGATTCCATTTATCAGGAGCGAAGACTGATCTTGGAGATCAAAACCAAACCGCTTCACAAGATGCCGTTGTAAATTTAGATTTTGCAGATGTGTATTCTTTTGGAAACGGAGTAGAAAGCTATAAGATAAAAGATCAATTAGCCGCTAAAAGCTTCCAGCTGGGAGAAAGAGTATTAGCTGTTTCTAACCAAGACTATAAAGAGGCGGATAGATTTGAAGGATTAACTTATAGTGGTGTTTATAGTAGTAACTCAGGAACCAACAACTTAAATGAATTTAATTTAGGGTTAGTAAACTTTAAAGACTTAGAGACTTCTTATGGGCCTATTCAGAAATTGCACTCAAGAAAAACTGATGTGCTTGTTTTACAAGAAGATAGAATATCTTATGTATTATTGAGTAAAAATTTGTTATCTGATTCTACAGGTGGAGGTGTTGTAACATCTGTCCCTGAGATATTAGGAACTCAGATAGCTCGTATTGAAGAGTATGGAATTAGCTTTAACCCGGAGAGTTTTATCTCTTATGGATATGATGTTTATTTCACTGACTCAAAAAGAGGATCGGTATTAAAATTAACAGGCCAGAGTACAGGTGGTCAAGGTGATCAGTTAACTGTTATTTCTGAATCGGGAATGAGATCTTGGTTTAGAGATGAGTTTTATAATAATTTAAATAATCAGAAATTAGGGGCTTATGATCCTTACATGGATGAATATGTATTAGCAATGAATCAGATACCTGTTCCTATTCCAGCACAAATAACTCCTTGTGGCTCACAGGTGAGTAAAAATAATTTAGCAAGTGGAGCAACTTTTGTTTCAACGGTAAATTATGGAAATGTAATAGGAGATGTTCCTGTAGGATATAATATAAGCTCTGGATCAATTACGATTAATGTCGTTTGGAATGGAGTTTCTGTAACAAGCGGAACCTTAACTGGTGTTGGAAGCTATACATGGTCTAAAACACAGAATACACCAAATAATGCGGTAGTAACTGTTACATCAATTGGAGGAGCCTCAAGTTTTATTATGAATTATAACTGTCCTACTCAAGAGACAATTACAGTTGTAAAGGTTGTTATAAATTCAGAAACGAATGCAAACAAATATATTCATGCGGAATATTTCTGGGAAGACTCAACGAATATAAGTCCTGTAGACAGTGATTTATGTGAGTTTGGAAACTCTCATTTAGTTGCATCTACTTATGACTCTCAAGTTGGAGTT
>Ga0114918_10002359_pt1 | contig 16959 bp, 34 predicted proteins | sample LantaG_FD_87015 | JGI IMG/M metagenome (GOLD analysis project Ga0114918, IMG submission 87015) | Deep subsurface microbial communities from Baltic Sea to uncover new lineages of life (NeLLi) - Landsort_02402 metaG | ecosystem: Environmental > Aquatic > Marine > Oceanic > Sediment | place... | reverse complement strand
CAAAAATACTCGTTCGACTGGTCTGGCAGGTACCACTCTCCTAAACTCATATCGTTTTGTTCCGTCCAAGATCTCGCTCGCGTGTTTTGGGTGGATTGATAATAATATGTCCATCTTATGTCACCCTAAGCGCTTTTTTCATTGACGCTATTTTTTTATCGGCTACTCTCAACATCACTTCATCTGCTGTTTTTTTCGTCACAAGGATCACACATTCTCCTGCTCTGGTTCTTCCCGTCCTCCCTTTTCGTTGGATTGACCGAATCGCCGATGGCACCGGTTCGTAGAACACGACCAAGTCTACTTGGCTGATGTCGATACCTTCTTCTCCAATCGACGTGCACACAAGCACATCGTATTTGCCGTCTTTGAATTGTTGGACCGTTCGTTTTTGTTCCTTCTGTGTCATTCCCTTATTTTGTCCAACGAATCTGGCGGCTTTTATGCCATGCCCAATTCTATTTATTTCGAAGTATCTGGTTATCGCTTCGACTGTTGCGCGGTATGTACAAAATACCAATGCTTTTCCTCTGAACTTCCTGAACACGTCGTCCAGTTCGAATATTTTTGGATCGACGTCGGGTTGTGCCGTGCACATGTGTCCAATATGATCCCAGCGTGGGTCTGCTCTTATCCGTGCTGCTGCTTTTGTTTCGTCGTCGTGTATTTTTCGTACGTACTCGCCGAGCGAACTAAACCCTTGCGTTTCGACTAATAGAATTGCATGTGACAGTTTTAGTACACGTGCAATTGTCGACATTGCTCGGTATTGTTTTGTTGCTGCTGCTTTTTTTTGTTTTGCCAATATTTCGGATTTCGATATCGCGTGACGTAGTCCAAGTTCGTCTAACGCATCGTTGTACATGTCTGTTAACATGTCGCGTACTTTTTCCATTATCCTTGTCAGTTCGACGTATCGAATCTCGACCGGCACGGTTTGAATGTATGGAGCCACGTCTTCACTCTCTTCGGTTCGTACCTCGGCTTTGGTCAGCCTCAAGTTTTCCATCACTTCCTGCAACTTCTGTGTTGTATGTCCAGGTGATGCGGTCAATCCAAGACTTCTACCATCGTTTGCCCTGTACATTTTATAATACATAGCAATGTCACAATACGCATAGTTACCTACGGCACGATGACATTCGTCGTACACAATCAATGAAACGTTGGCCAATGATATTCGTTGTTTGACTAGGTCGTTCCTGATTGTCTGTGGGGTGCTCACGATCACCTGGTGCCCGACAAACGCCATTTTCCGGTCTTCTGGCTTAATAGTACCATCCAGTCGCGTAACGGCGTCTACGGCGATTGTGTTTTTTATTAAATTGTAATGTTGGTCCACAAGTGGTCTGGTTGGCGCAAGTACGAGGATCTGGCCTTTGTCCAGTCTCGTCAACATCACCAGCATTGCGATCTGTGATTTACCGAGTCCTGTGCCGACGACTACCATCGTATCATGCTCGGCCGCGGTCGTGGCGATACTTACCTGAAATTCCCGGTATTCGACAACATCTCGTTTTAGTAGTGGGTGATTTACGAATTTTTTTAGAGCCATATCTTTTCTCCCATCCTGAAGTTTATCTCTGGGTTCATAGCCCAGTGATTAAACAAAAGACTAAACCAATACCATCGATTGAAGTTTGTTTTTGCATGACACCTTGTGCATAATGGCAACAGATTCCAGTCTTTGGTCTCACATCCTTGCATCTTATTGTAGTCGAGATGGTGCACAGCATGCCTCTTGCCGTTCTCTTCTGCACCACATATGAAGCATTTCCTGCCATACTTGTCTCGAATCTCTTCTTTTTTGGGTCTGTTGAATTTATGACAGTATGGTTCGAACGATTTACCGCCTTGCCAATTCGGGTGGTTTTCTCCTATATGTGCATCACTCATTTTTTGTTTTGTTTTTTCTGAGTGGTGTTTGCCATAATTGTTGTTTTTTTCACCACGCTGTGCCTCACTTATTTTCTGTCGGGTGTCGTCTGATGGGTGTTTGCCATAATTGTGGTTTTTCTCACCGCGGTGTGCTTTACTCATTTTCTCACGGCTCTTGGTGGAAGGATGTTTGCCACGCTTTGCTTCGCTGTTTGTTCGTATGTAGATACCAAATTTGCGTAGCCAGACGAACACTGTCGATGGGTCGCAGTTCGCAAGTGGGGCCATCTTGCGTGGCGACAGCTCTTCGATCTCATATTTTTGTAGCATCCAAGCTTCGTTCTTGTATAACATTTGATTTCTTCACACCTTCCTCTTTACACATGACCAGAATGAACAGTCAGTATCGGGAAAGGAGGATGGAACCCATCCGACTGTTCATTTGTCTGGTGTGTGCAGGGAGAGTGTGATTACTCTCCATTGATCTCAATTATCTCAGCAGTCCTGCATCTGTCGCCCGATTGTTGCATATTCTGTACTGGGCGACTGCGTCGGTCAACACGTCCTCTGCATCTAACATCGACTGTTGTTCTTCGGCTGCAAGCAAAGTCAACGCGTGCTTTCGGTTGAAGTCGTTTTTCCCTACCTTTGCCTTTTCCATGCTCTTGTCCACTGTACCCAGCATAACCTCGATTGCCTGTGCTTTTGCTAATGCTGCGTTTGCCCTACGCTGTACCTTTTCGGCACTCGCCTTTGCGAGTATGGCTCGTTCAAGGTCCAGTTCGATCGTCACCCTGAACAACATGGCAGCGTTTTGTGGTTCGTGTGTGTCCATGTCGTCGAATTCTGGTTCCACTTCGTTTTCTCCACCGGGTTCTCCAAGTTCCGGTTCCACTCCATCGTTTTCTCCACCGGGTTCCGCAAATTCTTCCATTACAGCAGTGTCAAATTCATCTGGTGTTAGTTCCATTATGTTTCCTCCATTAGCTTCGTATTCCTGCGTTAATTGTTAGCAGTCCAAGTCCCAAGTGTTTGCAGTCCAAAGTATTAGCAGTCCAATCATACAACAAGAACCACCAACGACAATTGCATATACATTTGATGTGCACATTCCATTGACACATGTTAATGCTCCCCACGCAAATGCGATACATCCGATCGCGACGGCAAGTATGTCGCCTCTCATAATCACCCCCCCATATAATGCAGTGCGACGTGGGCCACGCCCATGCCCAATACAAATCCAACTACAACGCATATGGCGAGTAATGCTCCATCCAACATGTTAATCATCTCTTGTTGTGTATTCGGTCGATCTCTGCATTTTCGTGCTCAATTTCGCGGGATTCTCGCCATTCTTGTGGTGTTTCGTCTCGGTTCAACAATTGCCGGGCGATGATTGATTTCACCTGGGTCTGCAGAATCCTGGCAGCGAATAACCATTCTGACGACAGCTCCATCCAAAACCAAACGGTCGCTGGCCTTGATTTTAGCAATGAGCTTCCGTCCACGTTCATCCGCACTTTTACGGTTGCGTCCGGGTTTATCTGTGGGAATCCGGTCTGGGGGTCAACACCCAGAATCAGGTCCGGATTGTCGTCTATCCGGTTGTTGATTAAGTTCCATGCTTTTGTGCACAGATACTCGGACTTGATTACCGATTGGGTTGCGTCGATTGACTGGTTTCCAAGCGTCCCTCGGAATGTCACTTGGATATAGTTTTCCGTGTGTATGTGTGCAAGTTCTTCTAGACTCCCCCCAGATTCGTTGAACGCACGCATAGCAAGTGCTGCGGTCGGTGCGTCTTTTCCGCCCCGCACTTTGTACGGCACAGCTGCTTTGTCCTGAATAACTTGCAGTTGGTTCGCAGCCCCACCACTCGTCGGTTGTCGTTTGTTTGTGGCAGGGGTGGATTTCACGGCAGGTTTCGTGGCAGGCTTCGGTTTCGCGACAGTCTTCACGGCTGTTTCTGGTTTCGCGGTCGTGGTTGGTTTCACAGGCACAGGAACTGGCGTGGTCGCAGGCACTGGCGGTTTCGCTGGGATCATCTTCCCCTCGCGTTTCGGCGGTTCACTTGGTTTTTCTTCTGTGTTGTCTTTGCTGAGCAGATCAATCACAGCGTCGCTCATCAGGCTGCCATGCTCTCCTGTACCGTCTACTGCCCAGCCATCGGGCATGTCCTCGGATAACCAGAATTTTACCATCCCGTTCTCGTTCCCGGCCCGGATCATGTCATCCGTTCTTTTTGGGGCGAGGTTTTTTTCTCTCGCCCATTCTTCCACAGTATCCAGCAATTCTTTTCCAGTCATAATATCATTTCTCTTGATTCCATACAAGTGTTCGTGCGATCATGCGCACAGCGCATATACCGCCGCGATCCGCGGGCAGTTCCGTTTTGTAGAACAACGCACAGGATGACGTGCAGTCGCGGTGTGCGCAGAAGGGGCACGTGGCTACCCGTGCATTTCGGGCAGCCCGTATCCAACCAGCGCGTTCTTCTTCGGCGTTCATTCACACATCACTTCTGACCCCTTGTTCTAGTTGTCGATCGTACGCTTCGTTTCCGCTTAGTTCTCGTGGTTCGTTGTCACACAGTTTCTCGGCTATCACTTCCAGCACGGCTACTGCTTCCTTGACGTCTTCGATCTCTTCTTCATACTTCCTGGTCTCGGTGGGCGATACATCTGTATCTTTATACGTTACTGTTATCTTCTTCATTGTTTATCACGCTCCGTCTCGTATTGCACTCATTTCATCCCATTCCACTATCAATGCGTCCAGCGCATCGTCCTGCCTTGCGAATTCGTTGTCTCGTTGGTACTTGATCAACAGGTTTTTCGCAACCAGTGACACATATACGTTTATTTTCCGTATCTCATTCACAATGTCTCACCTCTACCGCCATACATGGCCGTCATAACATTTATATGTTGTGGTCATCTGGGAAAATGTCTGTGAAATCGTCTATTCGATATTTTCCGGGTTCTCGCACGGGTCCAGGGTACACAGCTATTTCTTCCTGCTTAAATGGTTTGTCGTCGTCACAGAACCGTTTGATTGCGTCTTCCCAGGGAATTGCGTGGGCTGAATTCCCCCGCGACCCCCAGATCTCACACAACACAAAACCTCGGCGCCCTGATAATTTTAGGTACTTGGTCTCTGCGATAAACTGGTCGCCAGTCGATTTCCTGGTGAATTGGTCCCTGACTGACAACGACCGGTTCCCGGATCGTTTGATTGACTTACATTCGATCCCCATATAAAAACTGGGGTCCCCACTGTCCACAAAAATGTCTATCGGCTGTGACCGAAATTTGCTTTGCGGGAACCTCATCGCGATGGCATTTGTGCCGTTTTTTTCGAAGTAATCGTTGAGTGCTCGTATCGTTTGTCTCTCAAAGTTTTGCTTAGTTATTTCGATACCCCCTCAGCGCCCAATAGCGTGTCCAGGCCGAGTAGTTGTTCTTTCCGGAACATTTGGTCTGGTGTGAAGAATTCGTTCCCTACTTGCAATACCGGCGCAGACACCACAAATACTCCGTGTATTCTCAGTTCTGCCATCCATTTTGCGGACGACATATCAACTTCGTCGTATTCGACGTCGTTCTTTGTTAGCCATGCCCGGACCTGTGGGCATCGCGTACAGTCTTTTGTGGTGTACAATCGCACTGTGCGTTCTTCTCCGTGGTCCTCGTTTGGTAAAAAGGACGACAGGTCGGCCATGTCAGATCACCCATATTGTCAACGTTGCTATTGCTATCCAGAGCGTCACTATCAATCGCCATACGTCGGTCATGTCAGAACCACCACAGTTCCAACGTCACTGTTATCATCCATATCGTCAGTGCAACTTGCTGTACCAGTCCTAATATATCGTCGTCCATATCAAAACCCCAGGATTCCACACAAAACGCTGCACTTTTTTTCCAGAGCCCAATATTGGTTTTCGTTCCAGTCCGGACTTGCCAACAGTCTGTTTATCCGGGCTGTCAATCGATCGAGTTCCTTCATTTTTCGGACCCAATTTTCATATGCAAGCGGGTAGTTGACATACACGTTTTCGATATGGTCTCGATTGTAGTCTTCGCGTGTATATTTCTTCATTTATCTATTCCCCATATACTTTACAGAGTTCCGGGTACGCCCCGGACTCAAGTTGCCAATACCAAAAGGCCGCAGTCGCCCGGCCTTTCAGTGATCTGGCTTTGTCGTTCACGATCCGTGATCGGCCTAACATATACCGATTTTTGTTACTCGTTGCTTTTGATGCCATCTTTTCTCTCTTGGTACCATTGGCATCTCCAACGTCCGTTGATCATCTTACGGCGTCTCGGTTCGATTTCAAACGGACATGAATTTTGCATTGGGCCACAATCGCGTTTATACATTTTCCCTCCGAACGCCACGCTTGGTGTTGTCATCAGTCCGTTTCTCGTACGAATCTTTCTGCGAAGAGATCACAAGGATCACCTTCACCGGATACCATGTACGCATTGATTGTGTCTAGTTCGGCGTCGGCTTGTTCGTACCATCGTTCGTCTTCCATCGCTTCTTCTTCCGTGACGTTGCTACATGCATATGGCATATAATACTTGCCGGATGGTGCCAGGTCAAAAACGGTGCCCAGGAAGACCCGTTTCACAATACAACCGTCCTGGTCGTCCTGTTCGTCTGCTTCGTCCAGTGCTGCTGCCAGCACCTCCAAATTGAATATTTTATCTATTTTATCCATTTATATCATCTCATGTTGTGTTCACGTTTCCAGAGGTTCCGGTAGACTATGAGGCATTGTTTGTGTCCACAATCACTGCCGCGGAATGTTTCGACGCAATCTTGGTCGTGTATCGATTGGTAGTATCCTTCTGTGTCTTTTTTCCCGCATATGTCACACACTCCTTCGTAATTTGGCAGGGTGTCCATTTTCGACAACCAGAATATTACTACCATCTTATGTCACCCCTCTTAATATATGTCGCGGGGACTTGCGTGGTAGGTTGGTATACTACCACATACCCAGTCTTCGATGTGCGTGCCAGGGAACCGTTTGATCACTAGGTCGTGTAGGGTTTGTTCCTCGTATTCGGTGTCGTCGAATGCACATCTACATTCTGCACATATTTCGTAATGGGCTGCAATTGCTTCGAGCATTGGTTCGTATTCGGGTGGTATGCGCGATCCGCGCCACCCGTGGATAACCCCCATTCTCGCGTCTTTGATCAGTTCATTTGCTTTCATTTATGTTTCCTCATCTTCCAATTCGTCTTCCCTCATCATGAAGTCGTCCTCGTCGAGTACGGGATATTCATCCAATTCATCCAGCATGTCATTGGCCATGTCAATGTGTTTTCCGTCCGATTCGTGTACTAGTATCACTTCAACCCAACCACATGCCCAGTGGTTTGCTCTTGCCACGATGACGGTTTCAGATTCTCCGCCAAGTCTGTCCAGGGCGACATTGAAGTTGCTCTGTTCAAGTGGCTCGCTGTCCCGAGACTGTCCTAGGAACACGTAATATTCGTAATACGTTTTCCCAAAATAGTGTTCTGGGTGCTTCCAGTGTTTCATTTTCATTTTCATCCCTGATTCCTCAATGTCATCCACAGTGTCCACGTGTTGTCTATTCCGTCTTTTAGTAGTTGTGTTGCTTTCTGTACGGCAGATTCGTCTGATTCGTGTATGATCAGCATAAAAATGCTTTCGATCCCGATGTACGTTTTGATCACTTTGATTGTGTCTGATTCACCGCCTAATCGAGCAAGTCCGTCACAGAATCTGTTGCGTGGATTGCCCGTTGCACTATCAGACAATGTCAGGAATGTATACCAATCGCTATATTCATCCAATGCGCTGTCCTTTGTTGATATCAACGAATCTCTCAACAATATCATTCATATCTCTCCTCATTCTTATGTGGCGATAATCCTATTTATTTGTGTTGGTCAGTCAAATACAGGTCGTACTGCGTATACATCGCCGTCTTGGTCTATGCTCAAGTATGTGCCATATTCATCAAACCCGCAATATATTGTTCCGATCCGGATTTTTTTTTCTTTTGTTCCGTCGCCGTTCACGTGTACTTGAGCAGTGTCGAATGCTGTATTTACGAATTCTCGGTTAAAGTACATATCATATCACCTTTTTTCCGGTATTCCTAAAATCTCTCTGGCCTCCGCCTTGGTCATCCCGCCTAGAATGAATACTGCTTCATCGGACATTTCTAGTGTCCGACGAGCAACTGCTCTCTGGTGTCTGTTGAATACGTCTACCATATTCGTACCTCCATTGCATCGTCGTACACTGAATTCGTTGTTCCGTTTTCGGCGAATAAACGCTCGTAGATCTCATTCAGGAGTTTATAATTTTTCCCATACAGGATGCTCTTTGCGATGTCGTACCATTCCATGTACACATACTCGATCCGGTGTACTGAAAAATCTGGGTTGGTGTAGAACCTGAACTCGTCGCTCGGGCCACCAAAACTCAGTTGATACCGAAAGTATCCTTCAACTTGGTCTGGAAACGTGCATGGTGCAACGTAGTCGAAACAGAGTCCGTATTCTTCCAGATTTCCGTATTCTTCGGTGCATGCGTCTGGATCTTCGTAATACTGGGTTAGTAGTTTTTCCAGTATTTGGATTTCGTGGGCTAGTTCACCGTCGATCTTTTCCTCACATGATGGTTCCATTTATATCATCCTCTTAGTGCTCTTTCTACGGTCGCTTCACCATATGTCTGCTGGCCTCGTTTCTGATTCCATTTGATACGATATAACCCGGATTTCCTGAAAATCCGGTCAATCTGGTCGAAGTCTCCTGATTCCGTGGCCAACATACCACAGAACGCAAGATCGGCTTCACTGTGGCTCGGATAACCCTGTATGTTCCCCATCCACAATGACATGAATGCATTTGAACGGTCAATCCCATGCGATTGTGACGATCGCAGTAGTTTGCTCACCATAACGACGTCACTCTGGTGTAATTGGGTTGGTCGTTCGGTTGCGGGCGGTTCTGGAGGGAACATTATCCGATACAAAATGTCAAGTTCGTCTTGTCGTTCGTGGATGTTCAACGAAGACCTCCGCTGTCCGGTCATGACGAAATATCGACCTTCGCCATATATTTCAACGTTGTTCGCACGACACCGGGGTCCTGGTTTTTTCCCTTTCACAATGATGTGTATGCCGTTACCCGATTGCGACACTTCGGTGTATGATCGCATCAGTTGTGCGGTTTTTTGGGCATCGGCGTTCAGGATACCGTCCTCCACACAGTTGTCGATGTCTATTCCCGTATAAGGATCGTGCGCTGCGAACACAAATCCTATGCCGCGGTAACCGTCGGCTTCGCTTGCGATCACGAAACTTGCCCAGGTCGTTGGGTCAGTCGTGCTCGCCGGTTTGCCTGTTATTGGATCATACGGTATTTTTTTGTCTCCTTTCCAACACACCCATTGTTTCTGGTGTACCAGCTCAGGAGGAACTGTTATGAATACCATTATTCTTCCTCCACCATTCGTTCGATCACGTGTTCTCTTATTCTTGGTGGTAATTCGTCGAATGGTATTTCTTTGTCTTCTGGTCCGTACACATAACCATGTCCCCACATCGATACTCCGCGTGGGCTGTCACAATCATCTGACAATGTCAAGTAACTCTTATCTTCACACACCACTGTCCACGGGTCTGCACCTCCTTTGGTGTAGTAGCATTTTATGTTGTCAATTTGGGTTGTTTTTTTATTGGTCATTATCACCAATCTCCTCAAGTTTGTATGTCACTCGTAGTCCGAAGGGAAGCAACATGTGTATATCTGCACCGGTCCCGGAGTTGTTGTATTTTATGACGACGTGGTTGCGATGATCCACAAATTCTGTCGAATACATCACATAGACTGCGGCACAGTGGATACTGATTTCGGTGAACGCCATCACATGTTCAGATCCTCCGGGTCGTCGTAGTGCATAGTTTTTCTTTTTCATATCATTCCTCTCGCTTATCGAAGGCATGCCAGTTCCCCCGGAATCCTCGCCGCGCTACGATATTCCTCCTCTTTAACTTGGTCACTCGCACAAATATCTCTACCCTGACCAATATAGATCGCACGTTCCTTATCGATGGGGATACCCATCTGCCTCATGTAATCGACCACATCATGAAGGGCGGAGGTCGTGATCGGGAGGCCTAGGTCCTGAGGCCAAATTTCAATAGGTTTGTAACGAGGGTCTCCTATCTCATATACCCCCTCATCATCGAACTTAGCGACGGCATACTCCTGGATGAGCTCTATTATCGTGCGCCGCGACAAACAATTTATTTGTTCCGTAATATACTTCCTGTATTCGATAATGCTCATATCATTCCCGCCATTTGATCTATACAATATAGGTCATCATACAGTTCAGACAAGAAGTCCAACTCTGCCTGTGCTGCGACCTGCCGTGCTTGGGCCCATTCGTCTTCTGAATGATTGACCCAATATTTCATGTCATTAATTCTTACAAACATGGTGTACGGAGTACGATTACACCCACCAATAACAAGTCCGGTTTTCCATTGTACTGCGTGGCAAATTGGACAGTTTTCACAATAGGTCCTGTGGCGCATGAATCCCGTGGGCCGACGTACTGTAATACACAATGGGCAGTCGTTTGTGCCGTGGTTCGTTCCTCCATTGTATATTCGCCGCCATTTCTCGATCGATCCGAAGACTGCTGCCATATCAAAAAAGAACATTACAAGTAACCTCCATTATCGTTCAAATGTTACACAGTTTCCGTTACCAATCGTAACTAGGAATCGTGTGTGGCACACCGCACAACGGAATTGTGTGCTGGCAGGGCCGCTCCCTCTCGGGACTGGTGCATCGATACTTGCCCCACAAGAGGGGCAGTGGGTATGATGTGTCTCCCCGAATATACGTTTCAGTATGTTCATCATCTCACATCTTACATATTGCTTTTATGAGTGTGTTGTGTGTTCTATACACGCGGTGCCAGTCGCTGTTGGTGTTTTCGCATAGTCCATGGACCTTGGTATAGTCACACGCATTGCAGTCGTCGTCCATCAAGCAATACGGACATGTGCTATCATAGAGTGGGACGAGGAGCGTACAAATGCATTGTACTGCCCTTTTGTATTCCATGAAGTCGTCTATCGTTTCCGCTTGTTCCATGTTGCGGATGCACAGTGCCATGTTACTGTTGAATGTCTTAAGTTTCGCACGGAGTTCACCCGCGATCCGGGCTTTAACGTCGTCGAATTCTTTCATCTGTTTACCTCCTACTAGTCAAATGACAGCTCATGTTTTTTCAGGACGTCGTTCAACATTTCCTTGAATATAGCCCCAGGAACTCTGGCTTTCTTGTTACCCATGTCCAACCAGTTGAGATGTTTTCCGGTTGTCGATCCCCAGTCGTTTTGTCTAATTACGAATTGCATATCGTCTCGGAACGCGACTACGGTATTGTACGAGAAAAATACTTCGAACGTACCGACACGAAGTGCCATCGTGTTTACTCCATAGTTCTTGGATTTGTACTCTCCATAACTCCATTTCTCTACGTCCATGTTAATCATCTCCTGCACACAACATACCAGGTGCCGTTGACTTCGACATCATCCTGACCACCGTCCCAGTGGTTTAGAATCGATCCGACTCCATCGATATTGATGACCTGTTCGGCCCACTCTTCCAGACCGTCGATAGTGTTACCGGCTTCTACTTCCATTTGCCACATCTCTGGATCATCGGTTAAGTATTCCATTGCTTCTTGTTCGGCGTCGTCTTGGTCTCCTACGAAGTAGTTGTACCCGCCATAGCTCAGGTCGTTTCCGTTGTGTTCGACGTCGTCCAAGTCTACGTCGGTTAGATCCAGTACAAGCCCGAGTGCTACTACTCTTTCGTGATAGTTATCGAGCAATACTTCTATGTCGTCGTCGTTCATCATGGTTAAGAAACAGTCTCTCACCTCATCGACTTCGAGTTGTTCGATGTGATCACAGACGGTATCCAGCAAGTTCTCGATGTCGGCTGGCAACTCATGTCTTAACCACGCGGTGCCGTATTTGTAGCCGGGAACACGGGTGTGGTCGACATATAGTCCGACTGATTTTAGGTGTGCCACAACATAGTCGTATTCATATACGTTTCCTGATTTTATCCATGTGTCTACCGCATTTTCCTGTTGCATGGTTCCTGCGTGCATGTCGTTTAGATGCCACCGATCCCAGATATCAACCAACTTTTCTTGGGCGTCGTTTGCCGGGTTGACGCACTCCTGGATTTGACCACAGCCGCGGCCACATTCGCCCACCATCGACAATACACCGTTTTTGATGTTCATTTCGATATTGAACATATTCTTGTCCGCATCTTTGAATTTTACGATTCTTTTGTACATTTTTATTCATCTCCTTCGCGGGCTCTAAACTGTAATTCGATTTCAACCGCGTTGCGCAGTTGTTCTAGTTCATCAATGTTCAGCCTGTATGCGTTCATATGCACGATGTCCATCAGCATTGCCTCCTTCGCTCTGCTCGTTCTTTTTTGGTTTGTTCGTCCTGTCGTTTATCCTTGTTTCTGATCCTGGCGTATTCGTCGGCCGTAACAAGTACAGCTCGTCCATGTGTGATTTCGTCAAGTACCAGGTCTCCGATTGATATCGGTCTGCCACACATTGTGTTGCCATCCTTATCCTGATATGACCACACAAATTGATCTCTGATTCCCAGCTTTCGTACTTCGTCCAGCCAGGTTTGAGGGACTGCTGTATCTATACCAGATGTGTCTTCTCTGCAAAAGTCCAATACATTTCCTACGGAAATATCTCCAGTTAACATTTTTTTCTTCATTCAAATCACCCTTCCAGCCGATACCAACAACCGGCGGTTCGTTGCGCCTACCAGATTGCCGTTCTCGTCAAACGTTCGGTATGTGGCAAGTTCAATGATATCGTCTTCCCAGGCGCGTATTCGGTGGGCAAGTTTATCGATATCTGGTTCCCTATCATACAAATCTTCAATGCAGTATGGGTGTGGAATGTATTCTAGGTCTTGGTATTCCGGTTCTTCTATAAGATATTGATACCATCCAATCACAGCATCAATCAGGTACTTCCACGATTCTGTGTGGTAGTATCCGATGCCATCGGTTGCAATATACATGATTATTTTACCTCTCGTCTTACAATGATTTTCGTTCTTCCCATCCACATTACTTCATCGGTGTATGTTTTTATCCCGAAAAATCGTTTGATTCTGTCAGTCATGTGTTTCATCTCCTGGTTAACCAGTCGTTTGTGTTTTTATATGATTCGGTCGTGAGGACATTAGACGGAAAAATGTTATACGTGCATGAGGCATCGTCAGCACGTATTTTCATCTTTCCGTCTTCGAATAGTTGTTCAACCGTTCCCACCATGAGCGGTGGTCTAAAAATCATTTTATCACCAATTTTCATCTGCATCATCTCCGAAACTTACACCTAAAATGTTGGAGCGGCTGAGCTGATATCCTTGGCGGTCCGGCTCAGGACCGACTAGGTTATCTGCTCTGACGCGGTTCATTATCTCCTACGGTTTGTATATTATTCCAGGTGTATCCGAGTCGATTGTTAATTGAATCGAATGTGCAGTACCTTTGGACATTCCGTCCCAGAATGCTACTACGTAATCTGCGTCGGATATTATTCGATGGTTCCGTCGGAATCCGGCCGACTTTCCATATTTATTCCAATCCGGTATGTGTTCTTTTAATTGGAGGCTGTGTTCGTTGGCATATCTGGCGCCTAACGAATCTGCACCTCGTGCACCTCCCGATACGATTCCTACGATACATGGTATTTTGTCCAAGCATCGTGTTACTTTGGCGTAGTCGGCCATTGACCTGCTGCCGACTACGGCGACTATTACACCGTCTTTGGTGCTCATTATTAACCAACTTTTCCGTAGAATCTGTCTGTCTGCACACTATCTCTCATCACTACGTATTCACCGCATACGGTGGGTCCGGTGGCGATTCTATCGTCTTGGAAATGGAAGAATTCGTCTGGGTCGTGATGAACTCCAGGTTCTCTGTACTGAATAACTGGTTTTTCGATCAGTTTCAAGGCGATTTCTTGCAATTTCTTGGTGTGCTCGGTACACTGCGGAACGGCAGTGTGTCCTGTTTTGGCAGGACGTGGTTCCGTAGTTTTCGCAAACTCTGGGTGTCGTGATCCGGGTTTATATTGTCGGACCAGTGGTCCTGGTACACAGGAATTCAGGAACATTACATCCCGTACAAACGAGTCTCTTGGAGTCCATTTGCGAATGCGGTTTGGTGTTCTTGGCTGTGGTTCTCCGGGTGGTTCCCACTGCCAGTCTCGGTCAATTCCGATGTCGCCGTGGGCTAATGCGCTCATTTCTTCTAGAGTGGTCATTATTTATCATTCCTCCTTTTAAAAAGTGTTTACACAGTCGATGCGATTTTAAATGGTTGTGTCTAGTAGCACATCACTGGATCACTAGAACGATGCCACACCATGGCTGGGTTTGTCGGATCTAGTATGTAGTTCCACATTATCGTGATGTTGTAGTCTTTCGGGTCGTTCGTGAATGTTTTGATGTATAGATCAAGAACGATGTCATCATTCGATGGTTCGTATGCTTCGGCATTTCCGTTGTCGAATTTAACGAATACCAGGTAATGTCCTTCAGATGGGCCAATTGTACCGTTTCTGTATACTCGATTGTCGGCGTTTAGCAAGTAGACATTACTAAAACCTGCGGCAGTTGCGTTTTTGATTAGGTCGTCGCTGAATTGAAGGCACATATACGATCCAACCACGTATTCGTGTTCGTTGGTGGTATCAATTGCTAACCACGCCTCAAATTCTGTTTGGTTTGTTGCTGTTGCTGTTGTTATTAGCAACAGTCCAACTAACAATGTCAAAAGTATTTTCATTGTTCATTCCTCCGTTGATTTTGTTTGTCTGTTGTACATCCACACAATCCCATTGTATGTTGCGATGATCAGGTAACCTATTACACACAGTGCGACGGCCAACAACCATACCACGATGCCAATTAGTATGGCGTAGCTGACAATAACGACGGTCAGTAGTAAAAATTGGATTATTAATAGTGTCAGTGGGTCCATTATCAATCAATTCCTTTTAGAATACAAGACGGTCTACTACGTACGATACGGTTATTGTCAATACGATGAATGCGCTGGTTATCATCAATGCAGTGAATATACAATCCATACAATTCATGATGTTTTTTTTGTTCATATTCAATCAACTCTTGGTTGTGCATTCACGTTTACACAACGGACAGGATGAATCCCATTCGTCGTATGCGATGGTGCCGTCGTCGGTGTATCTTGGATGTCCACTGTACATCATGTGTTCCATTACAAGACAAAGTAGTGTCTTTGACATTAGATACCAACTCCTTGTAGTATGGTATCCACGCTGGTTACTATTACGAAACATACACCCATGATGAATGTGTATATCATCAGTTCTGCTGTTCTGTTCATGACATATTCAAATTTGTCCATCGTATATCAACTCCTTTTAGTATGTTATTCATTTGGTTAATACAATTAAAAATACAATCACAACATGCTACACAGAACTGTAGCTGTCATGAAAGTAGTTACGAATGTAACAATGACAATTATCACAAAAAGTGTGAGATCTGTTGCCATCTTTACCAAGCTAGTTGTTTCTTGTGTTTTGTTTGTCATTGTCAATCAACTCCTTTTAGCGGTGGTCATTCGTTCAATAAATAAGAAAGAACGACTTAGTAAGGTCGCTCTGTGGATCGGGCAGCTACAACTGCTTGAAGGGCGGTCACGAACTCGGTTAACTGATCTGGGTCAGTAATCGAGTTGATTGCGCTCTGTAGCACCTGTTCGGGTGTAAGGTCTGCGAACGTCATGGATTATCACCTCCAAGTGATAAGGTTGGGTAGGGTTGGTAGTCATTCGGTCGATTCAAGAGGGTTGTAGTCGGATAAAGAATAAAGAAAGTATACTGGGGGGAGGGGAGGGGGCATGTTTCGGTCTGCCACTGGGTGGGCAGTACCCTGCATGCCCCAGGGGACATGCAGCTAACTATACAACTAAACTTAGTAACTCAACTGAATAATTAATCAAACTGTAAAACTTCTACTTCAAAAGTTGAACGACAGAGTTGATCATGCTGGCGGTCCGGCTCAGGACCGACAGCTTGATCTGCTCTGGCGTGGCTCACAGAGTACTTAGATCCGAATGTAATACAATCAATTGAATAATAATAGTATGGGAGTTACTTGTTCGGAGAAGGAGAGAGCGGGGGGCCTATAATAGCACTTACAGTTGTATGTATTTCTCGTCTTTTGTTTTTATCGTTCTATTATTGATTAATGTCATGGTCTTGCGGCGGCGGCCACGCCGCAGCTGCGTGCACGCGCACCTCCCTCCACCCTCATACACCAGGCGCTCACCAGCGCCTCACAGAAGCACCTCAGCACAAGAAGAGTACGAATACTCCCGTGCACCAGACAATACGCGCCCAGCGGCCTCTGAGGCAATCCTCAGCTGAACTAGACAACCACCGCGCATACCAAACCAACCCACAACTACTACGCCCACCAAACCAACACCAAACAACTACTACAAGACTACCCCCACAAACACCACACCACCACCTCTCTCCTATTCACAGAGATAGAACAAAAACGAAAAACGAAAAATACATACAAACCAAACCGCTATAATAGGCGCCGCCCTTTTTCACGCCCATCCCCACACAACCTGAGCACACAACTATACCAGGGAGTATTATAATTACTCATTTGCCCTGTACGCTACATTCCCTGCCAATAACCTACAAACACACCAAGTTCCCCCTTACCCGTTGATTCCGGTGAGCTGTGCAACGCCTTGCAACATGCCCACCTATCCCTTCACCCCCGTTTGTCATGTTCTACTCGGCGGCCACCATATCTCATCCACTCCTTCGAGCCATCCACGTTCTGACAACAGCTTACAAATGTACCACGATTTCTTCCCCCATTCTTTCGCCTCATCGTCTGGTTTTATTGGCCTCT
>Ga0114918_10002357_pt1 | contig 16960 bp, 21 predicted proteins | sample LantaG_FD_87015 | JGI IMG/M metagenome (GOLD analysis project Ga0114918, IMG submission 87015) | Deep subsurface microbial communities from Baltic Sea to uncover new lineages of life (NeLLi) - Landsort_02402 metaG | ecosystem: Environmental > Aquatic > Marine > Oceanic > Sediment | place... | reverse complement strand
TTGCCCGTGGCGGACAGCAACCCCGATACCCGGATAGGCTTTGCGCCCAATGGGTTGTCTTGGGTGTACACACCCTCGACGCCGATAATCGTTCCCATGAACGTCCGCGTCTGCGGCGGTAGAAGCTCCTGCTTCTCGGCGCGCGTCGTTAAGGATGTCCCGCTAAACGTCGGCGTGCTCATTGTCTATTCTCCCGGCGCGGGGCCAGTGCCACGATTGGATGTGTCGGCTGTCGCGGGGTCAACGCCGTTTATGATGTTGGTCTGGCTTGAGATGTTATTGACAACCTGCCCCGCAGTGACAGGTGGGATATCCGTTCCGGCTACAGAGGCCCGCTGTGCTGCGCTGGGCGTCGTGGTGATATCGCGAGTAAAGGTAGTGCCAAGACCACCGGATACCGCCTCTTCTCTTGTGAAACTTTTCCCTAATTGGATGCTGCGCAGGAATTGGATACAATCCCTGATATGCACATTGAAGCGTTCATAGAAGTTCTTCTGCGAACCGACAATCTCCCAATCTTGTGCCTCTTCTGCCAAGTGGTCGCCAACAACGATTTTGGCTTTCGCTGCATTGGCAATATCGTTACCTGACGAAGCGACACCTTCAAGAGCAGGCTTTACCCTCTCGCTCCACACCTTCAGAAGAAGAAAGAGTTGCCTCGCCTGATCGGGCGATAGCCTTTCTTCGTCGCCGAGTCCAACATCCCTCATCCGTGATTGGAACTGAAGGATTCTCCCCTCTGTTTCTTCCGGGTCTTCCATCCCAACAAGAGACGTAAGCCGAAGCGAAATGCGGGCGGCTTCCAACTCGCCGCCCGGCTCTCGCCCAGTAACCGCAGTACGCATGGATTCCCGCTGTGCCGCAATTCGCGTTTGCGCTTCTGGTGCTGATATTCTCTGTGCGGCTCTCGACCGTACATCAGAAAAAGTTTGCCGCCTGCCCGAAGCAAGCGTCTTGTCATATACACGAGAGAAGGAAGACTGCGCGGTGAACGCAATCTTGTCCAGCACGCGAGGCGGGATGCTTGTGCGTTGTGCCAGTTGGCGAACCCGTAGTCGCTTCTCATCAGCCGACTTCCCGCCTTGCAGGAATGTTTGGTACGCACTTACCAAATCCGTGATCGTATAGGTTTCCGGGTCAGCGCCAATATCGCGTAACAACTTCCGCGTGAACCCATCGGCGGGCATTCGCGTCAGACGTGTAAGCTGTTTCAGTGCCGTCTTTGTCAATTCCGGTGCGTTCGGGTCTTCAAACTGAGCGAAGGCCGCTGCCAGTGCGGCTTGCTCTGTTGGATCATCCATGCCCGCCTGAATCAGACCAGCAGAAACCGGCGTCAGGATTCTTTGCAGGTTCTCTGGTGTGACGGCAGACTGCTGGGCCACACCTGCAAACTGGGCTGCCGCTTCCCTTCTCGGTGCTCCAGTGAGTTTGAACTGTTCAGTCAGGACAGAGAAGAGTTGCCCCGCTGCTGGCCCTGACATACCCGTGCCGCGAGCAGTTGTCAAGACATCGCCAATTGCTCCGCCGCCAGTTCGCGGGATGATATCGAGCAACGTCTGAGCGACTTGCTGTTGGGGAAGGTCGAACTGCGCACCGAGCTGGCCTGATTGGCGGAATGCATCCACCTCAGATACTCCAAGCTGCTGTGCCAAGTTCCTATTCAGCGGCGACCCGATAGCGAATGCCGCCTCTTTTAGTCTGGCCTGCTGCTGTCGGATTGCTTCGGCATTTGCCGCATTGATTGCCAACTGATTCTCGTGGACCTGTTTCATCAGCCCCACTACACCCGCCAGGCCCACCCCGACACCCGCCAAACCAGCAGCCACTCCGACAGCGGACTTCCCGAATGCCGCAAACCCCGAAGCGCCTTGCTTGCCAGCATCTTCAGCTTCGTCGCCGACCTTACCAACAGCCTGTTCAAGACCGAGCGCGTTACGCAACGCCTTGGCCGTCTTCAGGTCAAGTTCTATTGGTATCTTTTCAACAGCCATTGGCCTAATCTCTCACGCAAGGTACGCTTCGGGGGTGGGGGCGGGTCGAACAATTCAGTCTCGGCGGGTACGTCGAAGATGTGCGAAAAGTCAAACGCGGGCGGGTCCGGGATGGTCGTCTCGCCGCCCTTGGCCCACTGGTCAATCTGGACAAGCCACGTCGCCGATTCGCCGTCCAGCACAAGCAAATCAGACAACTGCTCGTCCGAGAGGTCATACTTGCCTCTCAGGGCCTCAGCAGCAGCCGTCAGGGCCGCTGTAAGCCATTCTGATTGCTCAAGGGCATCAAACCGCGTCGTCTGGTGCCCGCACGTCTGGCACGTCTGTACGTCCACCTGGGGCGTGACGTTCAGCATCGCCTCGGCGGCCGGGTACTCGTCTTCATTGGCCGCGAACGTGGGCACACCATCCACGAACTTTGGCTTTGCAACGGCGGCGCGCGACGGAAGCTGCCACAACGCATTGTAAATGCGCAGGTGCGGCCCGTCGCTCGCCTGGTTGCGGAACTCGACGCCCTCGCGCCGGGATTCCACCTCCAGCCGCTGTGCTACGTGGGCGCGCATCAGGTGAAGCTTTCAGCGGCAGTCGTCCCGTCGCTAGAGCCGAACGAGAACGGCAGGGAAGCCGAGCCGCCCGCGTCCTTGGCGACATTGGCCGAAGCCGAGCCGACGATGACGTTCAAGAACGTCTTGGTCCCGTCACTGGCCCCGCCCATGCCCTTGACGGCGACGGTCATCGTGCCCGATGTGCGTTCCATCGCCTCGGCGAGAATGGGATTGTCGAAGGTGATCGTGCCGGAATACCCGCCCTCGCTTCCGAGGTAAGGCGCGCCCGCTCGCGTGTTCCCGTCCGCAGCAGGTGAAGGGATGATCGTGGAAGACTTGTTCCACGAAATCGACTTCACGCCGGTATACGAAACGCTGCCGACTGTGACGGTCTGGGGGTCTGTGATTGATCCGGTTGCTGCCATGTTAGGTGCTCCTGTCTAATGAGACGTAGGTGTCAAGATCGGGAAGCCGAGGGTCATCGGCAGGGTGAACGCGATCCACGGAGGCCGCGCTGTTTCAGTTTCTACATCGCTCATCACGCCCCATCGGGGGCCCTTGGGATGGAATGTGTCGTTGTCAGAGATTCCAGTGGCCGTTACGCTGATCGTCGCGTCGGCCTCGATAGCATTCTTCACAAGATTCGCCAGTCGGAACTTCTCTTTCGTCTTTTCGGTTTCGTCCGTCTTGCTCGCGCACTGCTTGCCGACGTAAATCGTCAGTTCCAGCGTGTTGTGCCGCTCGGTTGGGATACCCCGTATCTCTTCACCCATCGTCGCAAGAATCGCACAGAACGGCGTCTTGTTCTTGAACATCGTCTGCTCGATTTGCGCCGCTGACGTACTGGCCACGACGCGCTCGAAAACCTTCTTGCCCTTCAGGAACGCATCGTCAAGCGCAGCGATAACCGCGTCAATCAGCGTTCCCTCAGTATTGGTTACGGTGATGGCTTCAGTGGTCATAGATTGCCGCCTGAGAGTATTTTGGTTGTGAGGGCCTTGAAGACTATCGTGTACAGCTTGGTAACGGCTTTCGCTGACGCCACGTTCCGAACGTGCATCCACTTTCGCATTGGGGTTGTGGCGTTGCCCATCTGATGCACGTTGGCATAGTTCGCTGTCTTCGGGTCAACCTTCGGCGTCCATACGAGAAACAATGCGCCGCTTGCGCCTATCTCATAGTCGAAGTTCGCTGGGTCGAGCATCCCGCCTGCACGCCCGGTGTTCCCAACACCTCGAAGCCAGAACGGAACGCCCTTTTGCCCGGCCTTGCCCTTGCGCTTTGCATATTCAGGTGAGTAGTTCGCGTACTGCTGCTGCATGGGGCCGAGGCCCGCCTTAGCCTGAGCGATGATGACGTTTATGAGTTCCTTGCCAGCGGGGCTCTTCTTGATCGCCTCACTGACCGTCTTCCGGTCAACCAGCTTGCGGATATTCTTGAACCACTTTCGAAACTCTTTCGACTGCTCAACCTTGGCCATTACGCCCTCTTGAGCCGCACCGTGGCCGATGAGTTGGATTCCTCCGCCGTATCACCACTACCCGACTTGAAGGCCAGGCGAATCCCGCCGATGGCCCGCTCATATTGCTCGGACCAGTGCGTCGCGCCTTCGGAATACATCGTCGGGTCGGCTCGGAGATGGTCCTTGCGCAAAGCGATGTCCAAGGCCCGATACGCGCACGCCTGCCGAAGCTGGTCAGGGTTCGCGATCTTGCGCAAGTCAGGGTACGTCCGGTCGGCGTCCGTGATGAACCATGCCTCTTGCGCACCGTACCCGGCCAGTTCGTCCATGAACGTCTGCATTACGCGCGCCATGACATCGCCGTGGGCAACGCGAATCACGTCAGCCATGCCGTCGGTATCATCCCACGAACTCAGGTTGTCCAAGTCGCCGAACAGTGCCGCCATATCCTCATCCACGCACATCGACACGCAGACGGGCACGGCGGTAACATCGGCGAGGTACTGGCGAATCTGCATCGTGCCGGACAGGCCGCTCGCATTGGCCGCCGCGAACGTCACCGTCACGTCATTGTCGCCGGTGTTATCACAGCCTGAAACGTCCACAGCCGAAGCCAACGCTACGGAACTCGACACCGCCTGGTCCTTGTACAGCGTACAGGTAACGTCGTCGCCGGACTTTGTAGCGCCCAGCCACAGGATACCCGAATCGCTGTTCAGGTTGTCCGCGTGCGTGCGCAGCCCGGATAGACGCCAGTTCGTCGTCGTCAGTTCGTCGCTGCGGTCTTCGTACGGGATTATCTGTTCCCATTTGCGTGCCATGTTCTATCCTTGCCTCAGCATTCGGATTATGTAAACGGCGGCTATCACGAACATGCCACCGAACAGGATTGCCATTATTGACCAGTCAGGCATTGATTTTCTCCAACACAGCGTGTCTCAACTCGTCTTGGTCGCGCGGCGCAACACTTGCCGCCAGCTTCCGAAGGAGCACCCCGTCGAAGACTTCAACGACATCATCGCCCAGGTTCACCTTCAACCATTCGACTTCGGCCCGCATTTGTGCCGCGGTCCCATTGTCAGCAGCCCGCTTGTGGTGGTGTTCGTTCACCCCGTAGAAGTCCGTCTTGCCGTCAACATACGTCGCTTCCATGCCCACGAGGTACACCGGCCGACAGCCGAGCGAATGCGCCCAGCGAGCCGCGCAACAGCCCGTGTTGCCATTGCACACCAGCGTTGAAGGCGTGGCGTTGTGTGCCACCGCAGCATCGCCAACGTGAGTCAGTAGCCCGTGGTGGCCCTGTGTATCAGCGACGGACTGGTCACACACCAGCAGGGCCTTCGTGTCGTCCATCAGGGCACGGTTGGCTACGTCAGTGCGCGAGACTGTGCCGTCAACCCACACGAGCACCGTTGGCGTGAACACTTGCAATATCCGGTTCACCCCTACAGTAAAGCACCCGGCAAGGCACTCAAGGTCGTCAACCGGTAGCCGCGGCGAGTTACCCAGAATGAAAGCAGGCCCGAAATCGGTCAGCATACCATTCCCTTCCCATCGCCATAGACTGCCACTGCTCGGCGAGTGTATTCAGGGCCTCTTGGTCGGGGACGGGGAATACATGGTCCCACGCCAGCAGTTCATCCAGCGCACGTCTCATGCGCTTCTCGTTCGGCCCGTTGTGGTACGGACTGACGCCGTAGAAGTTCGTCTGGGCCTCACCGGTTTCGTCCGACACATAGCCCCCGGACATCCCGAGAAGATACACCGGCCGACAGCCGAGTCCCATTGCCCAGAACGCCGCCGCCGTGCCCATGTTGCCTGTCGCCGCTATCCTACTCGCATCGTTCAGTTGGTCGTGGCAGGGGTTCGCTGAGTTGCCAAACGGCTCAAGGTCGTTCGCGCGTTTCTTGTCATAGTTGATCTCGTCACGAATGAAGACAACAGCCTTGCTCTCGTGGTACAGGATCGCGTCGGGATGGTCCGCCTGCCGCTCGGACACATCCCGCTCGATCTCGTTATCAGTCCACATTACAATCGTCGGGTCATACCCAGACCACCAAATGCGGTTGACGCCGATTGTCAGTAGGCCGTCAAGGGGCGATAGGTCTTCAGGAAGTGTCGGCCCGTTGCCCAAAACGAACACGGGGTGATGGTTCAAGCACCCGGTGCAACGCTTCCAGTCAGCGGGGCTCCCGACAAGGCTCATCGCTCGCCCTTGGCCCTTCTTTCAGCACGGTCGGCTGCCTTGCACACATCCCTCTCGCACTGGTGGGTTTCTTCCGGTGTCAGGCCGCCCCGTTTCTGGCCACGGCGAATATCGACAAGTTCCGCCACGTCCTTCTCTACTACTTTGCGCGTTAAAATACTCACTTCTTGTTACTCCTGCCCTGCTTCACCAGCCCGCCGGGGATCAATGCCCGGATGTCGCCAATGATGATCCGGCCATTGCTGCCCGTTCCAACCACAGTTGACAGGTCGATGCTGTTCGTTTCCGCTAGTGCCCGCGCGTCATCGGAGATACGCACGTCCGCTGTGGCCGGCGGCGCGGGTTCCGGTGCGGGGTCGGGCCTACGCTCCGGCTCCAGAACCGGCGCGACGGGTGCCAACTTGTCGGCCATGCTCTTCTGTGCCTCGGCGATGTAGTCAGGGGCCTTGTCCAAGCCGGACTTCGACAGTTCCTGCTGAGTCTGGGCGAATATCTGCGGCGCAGCGGAACGGTTGCGTGATTCCAAACTGTCAAGTTGCATCTGAGTCGGGCTTTGCGGGTCGGCCAGAGGATGCTTGTAGCCCTTCGTCTGTTTCATCCACTCGATCTTCGATGTGTTCGGGTGGCCCTGGACGTGGCTGTCCATGTTGATTTCGATCCGGGTCTTGGCATAACCAAGCTGGCCCGTCGATTCAATCTTGCGCTTGTGCCAGCCGCCGGTCCACATCTCAACGTAATCCGACCGGCAACGGCTTCCGCCGCCATCGGCCAGGTGCGGGCATCTGCTCGATCCATTCGCCTTGAACGGCCAGACGACGCCTTGCGAGTCGATGATATACCGAGCCTGTAGTGTCGGGCTTCCCGCAATCCGCGAGAAGTTATCCACCACCGCCTGCCCGTTGTTATCCATCACCGCCTGCCCCGTCTGGGCATTGTGGCGAATCAGCTTGCCATAAGTGGCAATCACATCGAGGTACAACGCAACGCTCTTCTTCTCCATCTCCGTCATTTCGTATCGGTCTTCGTACATTTCAATCTCCTGGCCCGTCCGGGCCGTTTCTGCGCCGTCCGGCGCTGTTCAGGTCGTAGAGTAGTCCGCAAGTCGGGGGACGCACCCGAAGGCACGCCCCCCACCTGCGACCTGACTCGGTTAGGCGTCAGTTGTCAGCGGGACACCGAAGGCATCCCGGATCTCGCCCACGCCATACGCGGCGGTGACGACGATCTCGGTGGAACGCGCCGAGGCGTTCCGTTCCAGTTCCGTCCGAATCGGACGAAGGGTCACGAGGCCCATCGCCTGCTCAGTGAACATCGCACCAACGCGGTCTGCGCTGGAGTTGGCCGTCGGGCATTCGGTCGTGTGCCACACGCCGACACCGAACAGAAGGCCGAAGAAGCCAGCCTCGCTGCCACCGGGCAGTACGCCCTGCGTGACAAGCTGGTCGAACGCCGCGAACGGCGTGCCAGTGCTGGCCGAAATGGCATTCGCCAGATCGGTGATCTGCCGCGGGTGCAGCACGCAACGAGGCGTGCCGATGGCATTCGCGTTCATCAGGGTAAACTTCGCTTCCAGGAAGTTCGCCACGGTGATGTTTGTGCCGCTCGTGCCGATGGCCGTGGAACTGTTCAACGAAGCGAACAGGTCGCACAGGTCGGACGTGACCTTCTCGGCGATTCCTCGCCCAGTTGCGGCAGCCCAGGTTCCGACATCAGCAGCCACCGTCTTCGCAATTTCCTGCGAGAAGTCGGTGATGTCCGTACTGCCGCCGACCTCGGCAACCGTGATGGTCGCCTCGGTGGTGGTTCGGGCAGTCGCCGTGATGTCCGAAGCCTCCGTAACTGCGGCAACGGCCACGGACGGGATGATGGACTGGTTCCATACCTTGCCCATGCCCTGACCCAGCGTGTCGTTGAACACGAGGGGGGCAACGACGTTGAATGCACGCGCCTCCAACAGAAGGCGGTCTTGGATGGACTCTGCCGGTACAACGGTGGCCAGAGTCGTGGTGGTGGTTTGCGCCATGGTAAGTTACTCCTACTGGCCAAACAGCCCGTCTCCGGCCGGTTTGGCAAACGCGAGCGCCGACAGTTCACCAGGCTGCATATTCGCTGCTTCCTGCTGTTCCGCCGTCATCGCGTTCCATTCCGCTACGGACTTGGGCTTTTGGCCTGCTTGCGCGGGTGTGTTACTGCCTCCCCCTGGCTGCGGTGCTCCCGAGCCGGGTTTGGCGTTGGCTTTGCAAAGTCCAGGATGCTTACCCAGATAGTCGTCAACGAAGACCTGGGTATCCGTGACCTTGCCCTGTGCGTTGAAGAGCGGCTGTCCGTCCACACCCGTAAACACAGGCACGAACTGCCCGCCGACTTCAGACATGGCGATACGATGCCGCAAGGCATCGGCCACCACATCGGCGTCGATGGGTTGCAACTGTGACGACTTGATAGCCGCCTCCAGTGACTTGTCACACAACAGCGCGGTGAGTTGGACATTCCGGTCCTCGACCACCTGATTCAGTTGTGACACTTGCTCTTCCAACGGCTTGCGTGCAGAAGCCGCGATAGCGTCTGCATCTCCGGCCTTCAGGGCTTTCGTCCGAGCCGCTTCAGCACGTTCGGCCTTGACCGTATTCAACAGGTCGAGGTCTTCCGGTGAAACTTGCGGGCGGCCTTGAAGGTCCACGATTTGCTTTGCCATCGCGTCATGCTGCGCCTTGGCTGCCGACGAGGCCGCCTTGGCTGCGTCGCGTGCTTCAAAGGCTTTCTTCGCCTCTGCTTGGTAGTACGCGGCGTCTTTGGTCCCATTGCCGTCCGGCTTGGGTTGTCCATCGCCCGGCTGTTGCGATGCGGGGTCCGGCACGGGTGCGCCATCCGGCGCGGGTATGAGGTCAGACATTGTGTGTCTCCTGGCCCATCCGGGCCGTTTGGGGGTTTCAGGTACGCAGAATGAAAAGACTGTCCCAGTAGTTGCTCTCGCTGCCCTTGAGCGTCCGCTCATGCTGGGCAACGTCATACCACTGGCTTATGTGAGTCAGCATTAACTCGAAGTAATGCTTTGGTTCCGGGTTCCGGCCGGGGACGAGCTCGTGGAAGCTGACCGTTATCTGTTTCGCTATTGGCCCCGGCCAGTGCTTCAGTATCTCGTATTCAGCACCCTCAACGTTCAGCTTCACAACATCGAAATGCCCGATCTCGTATTCGGCCATCAGTTGCGGAACGGTTCGAGCCGGTATCTGTCGCCCGCCATCGTCGCTCGTGTAGCAGCACTCGGCTTCGTCCTGATGAACCCACCCGATCCGATGCCGCTCTTTCCCCACAAGGGCCACGTTCGCAAACTCCAGGCCCAGAAGGTTCGGAACGGCCAATCTCGGGGCAGGGTCCACCGCAAGCACCCTCATACCACGGGACGCCATATCAGAGACAAATCCCCATCCCATACACCCGCCGTCAAGCACCCATCCGCCGGGTGTCAATAGGTCGCATCGGACAGTCTTGTAGTCAATGACCGTATTCGCCACGGGTATACCTTCCCAGCAGTTCGGCGAACTTCGCGGACATCTCGCCGCCCAGCCGTTTCGTCATCTGCCCAGGGTGGCGTCTCTGGTAGTACCACGGCTTTGCGAGGAAGCCCCACTGAGCGCCGGCGGCTATCCCCTGTAGGTTGTAATCGGTGTCGCACGATACGTCATGCTCCGCACGCCATCGAAGTTTATTGTCTACGTGGAACGCCCGTCGCCACACGGCAGAACCGTTACACACGCCCGTCTCGCCATTGAGATACCGCTGGATGTCCATCGGGCCGACTATGACGTTCTTGATGAACGCACCCTGTTCGTCGATATACATCATGTCGCACGTTACGTGCGTGATGTTAGGATCCTCATCGAGCATCCCAATCTGCTGCGAGATCCTCAGAGGGTGGTGCATGTCGTCAGCGTCAAGCCTCGCAAGGAACGTGCCCCGCGCAACATCGGCCGCCCTGTTCAGCGATTCCGCCTGTCCAGCATGTTCTCCGATAACGACGTGAATCCGGGCGTCGTCGTGGGCGGCCCGCAGGATTTCGTCCAGCGTCTCGTCCGCGCTGCCGTCTTCGCATACGATGAGTTCCCAATTCGGGCAGGTCTGCGTTTGGATAGATTCAATGGCGTCGAAGACGAACTTCTCACACTGCCAGGCGGGCATCAGGATGGAAACAAGTGGGGTCATCGCATCTTCTCATAGCCGTACTTCTCGAAGTCCACGCCAGCCCACTTCTCAATATCGTGTGCAATGGCCCCGGTGTACTCGTCACGCCACGGCCTGCCTTGGGTTTGGTTCGGCGCGGGTGTCAGCGTCTCCGGCCCGTTCCAGAATGGAAGCACCCGACAATCCTCGCTCATCGTCTCGGTATGCAGGATGGCATCGTATTCATTCCCCCCATGCCATACATGCTGCGGCTTCGTCATTCGCCACTGTGACCAGCGGCCGTTTGCGATACCCTCTGCAAACTCGGCAAACGCTACACCGGCAACCCGGTACTTCCGTTCCATCCCCATCGCACGCCACATCGACACGGCCCGCGAATATGGGTTGCGGGCCGTCGTGAACTTGAACCAATCAGCACAGTCGGGCAGTATCTCAGTCCGGTGATAATCGTCCCACGGCTCAAAGTGCGTTCCGCCATACCGTTTCATCAGCACCCTAAACATCGTGTGCGTGCCCGTCCTTGGGCACGATACGTATACGGCGCGATGGTCTGGAATGAGTATCACAGCTTGTATACCGTTCGTTCGCATCGCAGATTGTGCCTGTACGTGACGAGCTTCGCAGAAAACATCCCGTCAATCTCGTTACGCGACCAATGCGTGAACGGTCGAACCGGCGGTTCGCTGTCGCTCCGCTCCGTGTGCAGCTCGACCAGAACGTCATTAGCTCGGTTGCCCAAATCAATCAGGGTTTCCGGCAAACCGCCGTAGTCCATATTTATTCGGTGATGAACCGACAGGTACAGGATGACATCGAACTTCCTGCCCGGATCGATCTCAGTGAATAGCACGTCCTGCTGCTCGATGTGCTCGGCTATGACCTTGCCCTGCCTGCGGGTCGCATCGCTCGGCTCAACCACAAGACACTGTGCCCCAGCCTCAGCCGCCCGGAAAGCATGGAACCCGGCGTTCCCCCCAATGTCCAAGACCCGCTTACCCGCCCAATCCACCGTATCCTTTATCGTGTCCCAAACGAACTGTGAGTTCGCTTTCTGCGTCGGCGTCCACGGCCACGATTGGAACCAATACTGACCGTCCGCCCATTCACGAGCCTGCTCATGGGGCCATCGGTCGAATATCTCAAGTTCGACCTGGCCGGTCTTGAACAGGTCTGGCAACGGCGATTTCGTGATAATCTCGACTATCCGCTTCGGCTGCTCGCTGCCCTTGTCGCGTGTCACCCAACAGTATCGGCCCTCATTGCCCTGTGATAACATAGCAAACCAGTACCAGCGGTTGTGCGTCTCGATACACGGCGTCTCGGCAAACACGCCCTTCAGTTGGACGTTGAACGTGCCGACCATGCGGCAGTTGAACTGCTCATCATAGGACGCTAGGTGATGCGAGGCCTGGCCCTGGCCGGACGTGTACTTACCGAGATACGCTGCACTCACAGTGGGCCTTTTCGTAGTTGATGACTTCGCGGATGGTCTTGTCAAGCGGGATATCTGCCTTCCAGCCTGTGAGGCGTCCTATTTTCGTCACGTCAGGCACACGGGCAGGTGTGTCCTCGAAGTCGGGTCCGTAGGCATCGGCGTAGGGAATATGTGAGTATGCGCCAGCTGGATGGACACACCGACCAGAAACGTGGTTCACCCACACCCCTACCTTTGTAGCCATATCGTAAATCTCGACAGGCACATCACTGCCGACGTTCACAATCTCGCCAATGGCCTCGTCACACCACACCAAGGCAATCAACGCCCGCACGGTATCCGCAACATTGCAGAAGCATCGCGTTTGTGTTCCGTCGCCATACACCTGTAACGGCTCGCCACGCAACGCCCACTGGACGAATCGCGGCAGCACCATGCCGTACTTGCCCACCTGCCTAGGCCCGACCGTGTTGAATAGCCTGCAAACCGTTGTGCGTGCGTCACTCGCCAGCGCGATATGCTCTAACGCCAGTTTGCTCACCGCATAGGACCATCGAGGCGAGTTGCCAAGCACAATCGGCGAATCCTCAGAGAACGGCGGCTGTCCGTTGCCGTACACCTCCGAAGACGACGTGATAATCAGCCGCTTGCCTTTACACACGCGGGCAATCGCCTCAGCACCTTGCACGTTCTCAATCAGCCCGCCTGCGGGGTCGCCCATCGTCGCCATCACGCCAACGCGCGAGGCCAGATGGAACACCGTATCGCAAGGGGCCGCTATCCGCTGTAGGTTAGGCACGAACTGGACTAGCCCACGTGTGAACTCCACGTCCAGTCTGTCGAGATTGACGGCACTTCCCGTGCTCAGGTCGTCGATTATCGTTACATGACAGCCACGGGCCAGCAACGCTTCGGCGAGGTGCGAGCCGATGAAGCCCGCGCCGCCGGTGATAAGGACGTTCTTCACGCCACACCAGCTTTCGCAAACGCCGCGTCCATAAGCGGCTTGAACCATTCTTGAATCAGCTTCTCAGGCTGGTAGTGCTCCTCAAGCCAAGCCCGGTTCGCTGCGCCGCGCTCGATAGCAGCCTGCGGCCCGCGAATGTTCCACACCTTCAACATACCCTCAAGGAACTCCAGCGGGGCGAACTCAAACGGGGCGTCCACGCCAGCAAACGCCTTCATGTTCGCAAGCGATAGCCGGTCAGCGGCGTTCAGTACCACCGCACCAGCAGCCAAGCCCTGAATGCTATTCCCGTGATAGGCCCCGGTGACACACTCGTCTATCACGATATGGGCCGTGGCCTTGCGCCTCATGCACTCGCCCATCGCTACGCCCATTACAATGTCAACGTCGGCGGAATCGCCCAGCCAAGACAACGCCATGCGAGTCTGCTCGTAGCCCTTATTGTCCCACCCGGCCAGGGTCGTGTTGCTCGGGCTGTAGACTATCCTCAGCCGCTCGGTTGGCTTCTCGCCGACGTAGAACATCGGGTGCTTCAGGGGTATCAGGTTCGGGACCATCTCACAGCCGGGATACAACCGCGTCTGGTACTCGCCGATCACAGCCCACGGCCATCCGTCCTGCTCAAGTCGCCGGTAAATGTGCTGCGGCTGCGAGACGTACAGCCCGACAGTCGGCTTGCCCTTCGGATACCACGGCATCTTGTACGGGTGGCCCTGGTAAGCGAATATCAGGTCCGAATTGCGGATCATCTCGATCTCGCGTTCGTGCGGCGGCCAGTCCTCATCCCGTGGCATCAGCCTACCGTCGTTATAACCAGGCGGGCAGCAGCACCACGAATCGTAGCCCGCTTCTTTGAACGCTTCGGACCAAGACCAACATGCACCCGCTACGGGTGTCATGCTCAGGTGGCAGATTCGCATGGGGTTCCTTTCCCTATTGTGCAGCTTTCAGTTTCTTCGCCCGCGTCGCAAGTTCAGCGTTCTTCCCGCCCAGCTTGATAGCCGCCGGTGGCCGTCCAGTGGACCGTTTCACCGCGTTCAACGTCGGGACAGGTCCGCGTGGCTCCTGCCTGCCTACAACTATCAGAGGCTTCTCAAGCTGCGCCACGTTATCGACGGCGTACTCTTCCGGGACCATCACACACATGCACGCGCCGCCACAATACGTCCCGCCCGCCCCAGGGCCGTCAACAGCGGCCTGCTGTTGGGTGTATATCCCACCGTGCCGGTCTGTACACGACGGGCAGGCGTCCGAACCGTTCACGGCGACCCAGACCATGTTCGTGTACCCACGCTTAACCCATTCCATTCGCATCGCCATCTCGCTTTCTCTGCGGATAGCGTCACGCTCAGCACCCTGGACGGCCGACTCCATTCTGACATAGAATGAGGTCAGCCGAGACGGGGCAAGTTTCCCCTTGGCCTTGGATAAGTCTTTCTTGCTCGCGCGTAGGCCCTTTCTCGCACGTGCGCGGCCTCGATTCGATGCACGAGCCATTGCCTCTTCGGCGTCCTGCACGGCCTTCGCGGCCTGGTCAACTTCTCTGCCAATCGTCACCATTCGCGCGTGTTCGGCACGGTCAGCGGCAAGCATCTGCTCGATGAGCGTCTTCTTCGCTACGTTGTCCCGCGCAGCCTCAGCGAACGCCACGCGAACGGAACTGCTGAACCCGCCCATCTCGCTATTCAGCTTCGCAGTGAACTGGGCAAGGTTCTTTCGGCTATACGTCCGAAGGGCATTGATCGACTTCTGACGCGCTACCGTAGCCGACTTACCTAACGTCGGTAGCGTCTCAAGCATCGGCTGGGCGGCCGCCCGCCCAACCTCACGAGCGAACTGCATGAACTCGCGTGTCACCTGCCGCAGAACAGCATCGTGCAATGCCTTCAGCTTCTTGGGGTTCACCGACTCAAGCGGACTCGAATACATCGCGGCCGATACATACCGGCCCATGACCTTCTCAAGTTCACTTCTTTGGGTAACGCCCTCGATCAACTCGCGGCGAATGGCGACGGACTCAAAGATCGCGTCCACTAGACATCCCCGTCCGTGGGCTCAACGTCGTTCGCCATCAGAACATCAGCGGCCGCCTCTATCTCAATCGCAGCCTGCTCAGCGTCGGGATCGTCGTTGCGGATCAGCAGGTTGCCGAACCGCTCAAGCAGCGCCTTGCCGAGCATCGGCGTATTCACCGCTACGCTATCCAAGTCCACGAACCACGTCTTCATGTACTCCAGCAGGTCAGCGGCCGAATCCAGCACGAACTGCTTGTTGTACCGAACGGTGTAGCCCAACACCTCGCCAGCGTTCTTGTCTTTGGGAATCTTATCGCCGGTGGCCATCACAACGGCCTGGCGCATCATCTCGGTTTCGACGGCCTCCATCTCGCTCGCCGTCGAAAGAAGTTCGTTTCGCAGGTCAGTCATCTCAAGGGCCAGCTTCACGCCGGACGCCTGATTCCCGGAAATATCGCCCATGCCACCGCGGAACTTCAGCAGACGCAGGATCTCGTCAAGGTACATCTTGAGCCATTCGCGCTTCTCGGTGATTGGCTGGGTACTGCCCTGGACAACATCAAGATCGGCATCGATGGATTCAGTACACCACAGCATCAGCGGGCCAAGGCTATCAGGGGCCTGGTCGGACGCCACGCCCTTGAGCACCCACCTGGCCACAGCGGCCAGCAGGTCCATATCGGCCTGACTCTTCAGGTTCATCGCACAGCGGGCAACCACAGCGGCGCGGGTGATAAGCGACAGAGGCACCCCGCCCTCACCCGGCACCATCGACTCGCCGCAGTAGAACTTAATCGCCGGGACGATACCCAGATCATGCTCGCCCTCGGCAACTAGAATCGCCTCGGCGTCGTCCTTGCCCTGCTTCTCGATGTTCTGGGCCCACTTCGTCCACGTCTCAGGTGTCAGCGTCAAGAACTGGCGGATACCCGGCGGGCCGTCTTTCTCAGACGGCGCGGGAATCTCGCCCAGGGAATACCGAACCCACTGATAGATATTCGAGCCGGTAGTCGCCCAATCAACTTTCTGCAAGGCCGTAAACTGCAACCAGAACGGCCGCAGACCTGCGTTTGTTTCGTCCGCCTTGCTCCTGATCTCCATACCCTCGGGCGCGGCCGTCATCTGCGTTACAATGTCAACGCCCATCGAGTTACGAGCCCACAATGCACGCCGCATGAACCGATTGAGACTCGTCCCCTCACCGTCAGCGTCGGCAACCAGCTTCCCAATCAGGTCAGCGTATTTCGAGCCTTCATACTCCCTCGCAGGCGGGTCGCGGAACAGGTTGTCTTCACGAATTGCCAGAGCGTCCGGGATCATATCAAGCGGGCACGACATGTGAACTCGGTAGGCGTAATTCGCAGCCTCCTCCGCTTCGTACTTGCGCAGGTTCCGGCCTGAGTCCAGAATGTCGAGCGTATTCTGCGCGAAGTCTTCCTCAAGCTGCCATCGCGGCCCGTGCTTCGCACGCAGAGCGCCCGGCGTGGATGGGTTGAATGTGTCTGTTTCTGCCATCAGGATATTCTCATTGTTCCAAAACTATTGGAAGTACTGCGGTGTCTGTTGGTCGTGTAATATCTCAGCGCGTCAAGCCCGTGATCCAACGGCTGCGGTTTCACCGGCTCATCGATATACTCGCCGTTCAATTTGCGGTTCTTGTAGCTCTCAAACGCCTTGGCGAGCATCTTGCACGCGCCAGCAACGAACATGCGCGGCTTGCCCGCCGCAGGCTGCAAAGCACCACGAATCAGGCCGATACCGTTCTTTACTTCCGTCGCCCACCTGTCAGTTCTGTATCGAGGCCGTACGCCAAGGATCGACGCCAGTACGTCAACGTCGCTCCGGCCAGTCTGGTCGTTCCGACTCCTACCGGCAGGGTCGCAGAACGTCGCCTCCACCTTCAGCGGCGGGAATATCGTGTCACGCGCCAGAATCGCTCGCCCGTTGTCCGCCACCGTCGCATTTTCGGCCCACATCTCGTCAACGACGTAAATCCGCCCGTGCTTGTCCTCCTGAATCCACAGGCAGACGAAGTTGTTCAGGCCCCAGTCAATCGCCCGGTACGTCGGAAGGGCGCTGTCAAAGTCCAAGTCTTGTATAACGTGAATCCTACGATCAAACGCCGGGTACACCAGCCCAGCCACGCTCGGACGGTTG
>Ga0114918_10002355_pt1 | contig 16964 bp, 17 predicted proteins | sample LantaG_FD_87015 | JGI IMG/M metagenome (GOLD analysis project Ga0114918, IMG submission 87015) | Deep subsurface microbial communities from Baltic Sea to uncover new lineages of life (NeLLi) - Landsort_02402 metaG | ecosystem: Environmental > Aquatic > Marine > Oceanic > Sediment | place... | reverse complement strand
TACCTATTGGTTCAAATGACCCACCGTGATAGGATGATCGAAGCAATCACGGAGGGAACATGGAACAAGATGCTATTGAACGTTTGCAGGCGAAGTCGCCAGAGGAAGCCATCATTGAGCAGATCAGTCGTGACTTCAACCTAGCACCCTTTATGGCCAGGACGCAGTTCGAGCAAATGCAGCGTTACTTTGAGCGGTATCTGGGACTTCAACGTGATGTAGGGCAGATGACTTTCCTGGCAGTCAGTGCGGAGACGCCGCCCGGATCTGCGGTTACGGACTGTCCCCGGATAGCTGTCACCCTGACGCTCGACAGCCCCGATGATTTGGAGGCTTTGCGTACAGGAGTAGCCGCCCTACGCCGCAGCAAGATCCAACGCCTCACCGTCGAAGCCCAAGAGCAGGGAGCGCTGCTGACCCAGGAGGATCTGGCGCGTTTGCTATGCACCAGTCGCTCCACGATCAAACGGGACATCGCTGAGCTGCGTGCACAAGACATAGCAGTGCCGACGCGAGGGCAGATCAAAGATATCGGGCGCGGCGTGAGCCACAAAGCAGGTATTGTCGGCGATTGGCTGGCTGGGTACACGTTTAGCAAGATCCAAAGACGCCGCTGGCACAGTATTGGTTCGATTGAGCGTTACTGCGGTGACTTCCTGCGGGTGGTTCGTCTACACGTGCGGGGATTGGCAGTGGGGGAGATCCGTATCAGTACTGGACTGTCCGAGCGTCTCATTCAGGAGTACCTGGATCTATATGCGAAAGCCGGACCAACTAATGCCCAGATCGAGCACTTGCTGACGGACCCCAGCCCCGCGACAGAAGTACCCGCCGAGGTAAAAAGGGGGCGCTGGTTGAAATGACCGCCCCCAAAGACTATACCATGACGCGGATCAAAAAACGTAGCCTACCGGATCTCTTAGTGCACAAGTTTCTCACGGAGTACGGGTATGACCATGGTCCCGTGATCGCCCGAGCAATTGTCGTGGATATCCTCAGCACGATTGAGCGATGCTATCCGGAGCGGGTGTCTCCGAAAACCGTTGTGTGGTTGGCTGTGCGGCGTGAGAAGCGTGGACAGCACAAAGGTATCTGTGTCAGTGATCTGGTGCCTGTCCACCTACGGATGTACACTGAGTCTGAAGTCGAGTTGTTGACCGATTCCACCTTGCGTAAACAGCGACGCGCACGACGGGCCTTCAACCGGGCGCGGTTTGCCCGCTGGTGTTTTGAGGCCTATGAACAAGGGGGCGTGCTCACCGAGCTGGACTTGGGGCTGTTGAGCGGCTTGTCAGAGTGCTACATTAGCCAAGCGCTGCGTGAGTATGAGACCGAGACTGGCGAGATTGTGCCCACACGTGGTACCGTTCACGATCTAGGCCCTGCGGTCACTCATAAAGCTGAGATCGTGCGTCGCTGGTTACGGCATGAGTCACCGGCCCAGATCGCTCGGGAGACCAATCATGCTCAGGCGTCAGTCGATCGCTATATCGCGGACTACCAGAAGGTGCGCCTGCTGGTACAGAAAGTTGGGGCCTCTGAGATACCCGCTCTGACTGGCCTGTCAGCCGGTGTAGTTGAGCAATATGTTGCTCTGCTCACGCAATACGAGCCGGACGTACCCCTATATCAAGCTGCAGCCGAGGAGAAACTGTCTGTGTCACAGTCGTAGGTCTGTGGGCAGTGTGGGTAGACGTGCCTTTCGGCTATCCACACTGTCCACAGACTCCTTTCGGTGGGTCATTAGGACTTATTATCATTTGACTTGACACGCGGATGCGGTTATGGCGTTTCACCTCTCCCCGCGCCCACGCTGACATCGAAGGTGAAGGGACCCACGACGGCACCCACGGGCAGCGGCTGTAGCTCTACCACCATCGGCTCCGGCGGCTCGGCCGGCGAACCGGTCGGGGTAGGGGGCGATGTCGCCGCAGCGGGGGGCAGCACCAGCTCCTCCACGTCTATCACCAGGTGCAGGTCCAGCGTTTCAGGCATCCCTCCCAAGGCGGATGCATCGAACGCGTAGACGTAGGCGCCCTCTCCGGGCGGCAGCGAGACGTCCAAGATATCGGAGTGTCCCGCTACCCCAAGTCCGTGGATAAACGGCAAGACGGTGCCCTCGGCATCGGTGAGCGTGAGTTGGTGCGGGTCATACCGCCGGTTGTCGGGGCCTTGAAGCGTAAAGCCAACGGTGACACGGTCGGCGCCGGCATAGACTCGCTCCAGCGTGATGGTGATCTCACCCACCGTCTGACTCAGAGCGACCTCCTGGACGAAATCGGCCTGCTCCACACTCTGCAGAACGGGTTCCTGCCGGAACAGCCGTGCGACCACCGGGACGGCCGCGTAGGTCCCGGCGCCGAAGGCCAAGGAGACGAGCAGAGCCAAGATGACCCAGCCCAAGCGGGTGCCAGGTTCCGTGCGCCCCCACCTCGCCGGACGGTGGTTAGGCCGAACCTGCGACCGGATGGCTGGCCATAGATCCAGGCTCTCGGCCACCTCCAGTTCCGCGATCTGCTGCAATGCCTGTGTGACGTGTTGCTCTTTCACCTCTCTACCTCCTGCTTATGTCTATTGGAACATGAATGGAAGCGCTTGCGGTGCGGCGACCGTCCCTGACGCCCTCACCCGCGCCCCGACCTCGATCCGATCGGCCACCAAGGATCCAGCAGCCGCCGCAACCGCTCACGCGCCGCATGCAGCCGCCATTTGATCGTGCCCGGCGGACAGGCCAGTTCGCTGGCCATCTCGGCCTCGCTGTAGTCCAGGTAGTAGCGCAGGACAATCACCGCCCGCTGCAGCGGGGGGAGTTCGCCCAGCGCGTCCCAGACCGACTGCCGGAGAGTAGACGCCTCCGTGGCTTCATCCGGCCCGGGGTTCGGGTCAGCCAGGAAATCGGCCAGGGATGCGTCCCCGCCCTCTGGGTCGGCGTCCAGGGAAACCTGGCGCTTGCTCCGGCTCACAGACTTGAGGGCGTCGTTGACCACGCTGTGCACAAACCAGGGGCCGAACGACCGCCCGGCATCGAACTGGTCGATGCGCTTGTAGGCGCGCAAGAAAGCCGCCTGCACGATATCTTCGGCCAGCGCTCGGTCGCGGGTGATCAGATATGCGGTGCGCACCGCCTGCACCTCGTACCGGCGCACGAGCGCTTCCAGCCCTGTGATGTCGCCCACTTTCAGCCGGGCGACGGCTTCCTGTTCATCCATGCGCCTCCTCTTCACAGATACAGTGAGCCTCCTCTACTAATACTATCCATGAGCAGGGGGAAAGGTTTGGACAGATTCAGGGGAAAGTGCGGAAAGAAGCCGAGGAGACGCGGTGCTCCGCAAGCACCGCGTCTTCGCTTGGTGCGTTCTTCGGCGCGGATCCGCGCAATAACGATCCTTACCAGGATACCTGTTACCAGTAGACCTAGGACGATGCTGGCAGTTATCATCACCTCTCCCCCTCCTATCCCCCCTCTAGCCACCATGCCCTCCGGTCGTCCGACGGCGCCAGATCGCTCCACACAATCTGCATCTCATCCAATGACAGATTACTATCGTTGTGCAACAGGTCTGTCCATTGAATGACTGCGCTGTCTGGTGACAGACGCCAGACAGCCAGCGTCAATAGGAGTAGCATCAAGCTAATCCGTTGCGTACATTTCTTGCCCCAATCTGCGCCGCGATATTGCTAGGCTCGGCCACGCCCTGGCCAACCAGTGAGCCAAACGGCTCTTGGTGCATCCTAACACGTCAGCCGGCCTGAAGGTAGGAGAGCCCCGAGCAGATCGATCAGCAGAAGGGACTGGCACTCTCGGCGGAACAGACGGAGTAAGTAGCCGAGAAGCCCGTCCGCTTGCTCTCTTGTGGGATGGTTGCAGAGACGAACGACCTCTCGTAGAGCCGTGAGGCGGATGGGGTAGTCAGGTGACCGGCGGTAATACCGGTCAGCCATGATGACTGCCTGCGGCACAGCTTCGTCGGCCGCGCGGTCGTCGCCCAGCGGATAGGCTGCCAGGGTGAAGGCCTCGTCCTGACAGAGCAGTACCTGGTTGATTGAGGGCGTCCAGATCGCTTAGGTTAGCCACAGCACTCTATCGCGTTATGATCACCACGTCTTCGGGGCCGTAGACGTGGCGGGCGACAAAGGCATACCACCAGCCTTCCGGAGAGGCCAGGCCTGGCTCCCGGACGACGATGCGCAGTGCCTCGTCTTGCGGCACCGCAGAGTGGATGCCCGCGGCGAGCAGTTGCTCGCGTGAGACCTCCTGTTGGAAGAAGTTAGTAGGAATGGTACTGACCGTCTGCAAGCGCCGGTCTGATATGGGCCAGTAGACCCAGAAGCGATGACGCATGCCACAGATCTCCTCCCCGTACAGCGCATCCTGCTCGCTCCACCCCAGGAGTTTGTAGCCGCACCGGCGCACCTCAGCGCCGACCTGCATGGCTTTCACAACCCCATTGAGAGGACCGGGCCGCGTGGGAACGTTGATCTGTACGCGGTCAGGGTTGACCACCACTGCCGGTTTGTACCGGGTGACAAAGGGCAGGGCGAGAACAGCGAGAAATCCCAGGAGCAGCACCGCGCGACCAAGCTTGCCCGGACGTGCCAAAACCAGGGCGGCCACTACGAGAGCCAGGCCTGTCACAGAAAGCGCCAGGTAAACCGGCAGGCTGGTGAAGAGCAGGTCGATGGGGTAAAGACTGACGTAGAAGCCTATGACAGGCCGATGCAGCAGCCGGCTGAGCCAGGACTTTAGGGGCATCGATTCCAGGGTCCTGCCCACCAGCGCGAGGGGAAACTTGGCGTAGCGACTGCCGAAAACAATCCCGATGAAAACCAGAGACACCGTCACCAGCCATCCAAAGCGATTTTGATGTTGCTTCACGTTTGTCATCTATATCCTCCCCGAACATTGTTGCCGCCCGCATTCCTTCGTAGACGGGCTCGAACCTAAACTGACCAACATACGGTTTGCTCAGACCGATCACCACACCGTCCACAGCCGTGATCGCAGTGTAGATGCGGATGCCCATGGCATCGTGGTAGAAGCCCAATGCGGGTCGTCCGTCTGCCGAGAGTTTCCCTTTGCTGGTTAGCTCTAGCAATTGCTGACGCTCATCCGCATCCAATTCGACAATGTATCGTTTTGCTGGCATGGTCTAGGCTCCTTTCGCTCATCCCATGCCAGCTTATCGCGCTCATATTCAACTCGGCTAACTGCTAATGCAGCTTGTACGCTGAACCACCGATGAACTCGCGGATATGGGATGTGTCCGGGACCGCGGAATCGTCATCGACTGGGATAATGGCCTGCAGTAAGCTGTGGACCCGATCCGCGCGGAGATAGGCGTCCATACGCTTCGGGTCATCCTTGTACTCGCGCACCCAATCCGCAAAGCGGGAGCACAACAGCGCCCGCATCAACGGCAACTCGTAGGGCGTCGCACTGTTGACGACGTAGTCAGCGGCGTTCACGTAGGGGATGATATGACGCAGCTCGCTGCTGCGGACGTAGTGCCAATGCTCCAACGTCTGGCGCGGATCATAAGCCCGCTCGCGTGCATCACGCACCATCCGCCGCATCAGGCGCAGATCGGTGAAGCGGATATAGTTGTTGTCCGGGCCCTTCATCTGCAGGAGCGTCTCGATATAAAGCTTGAACTTCTGCTCCGCAGGGATGGCCTCCGTCATGCCCTCGTAGAGCCCGTGTAGGCTGTCGATCAAAATGATCTGGTCGGGCCGCACGCGCATCGGCGTGACCTCAGGCTGCCGCTTCCCCGTCTTGAAGTCATAGTAAGGAAGCATGACCTCATCTCCCACGATAAGCCGCTGCAGATGCTCATTGATCAAGTCCAGATCTAACGCCTGCGGGGTCTCAAAGTCGTAGTCACCGAACTCATCCTGGGGATGCATGTCCAGATTGAAAAAGTAGTTATCGACGTTGAGCGAGACCAAGCCCACGCCCTCACGCTCCAGTCGCTCGCCCAGCTTGACAGTGGTCGTCGTCTTGTTGGAGGATGATGGGCCGGCGATGATCACGACGCGCACGGCTTCCCGGTTATTCAGAATCTTGGCAGCGGCATCATCCACATCCAGCTCATAGGCCTGATCCGATTCGTGCACAATATCCGGGAATTCTCCCCGCGCAAGGCGCTCGTTCAGACGATAGACATTGTGGACGTTGTGGTCCACAGCCCAGTTGAGGACCTCCCACAGCTTCCGGTAGGGGATGTTCTCCGGGTCGCGCTGGGTCTTGCCCTCCCGGCGGCGCTCACGACGGGTTGCGCGCTCGCGGCGGTAGAGGATATAGGCTTTGGCCGTACGGGCGTGCCCATTGTCGATCAAGACGCGCTCCACGAGGTCCTGTATCTCCTCCACCATGGGGATCCGGTTTTCATCACAGTTGCGTTCCAGGATCGCCACCACTTGATCGGTAAGCATCTCTGCGGTGCTCCGATCACGCCCGCCTACGGCGACAGCGGCACGATAGAGGGCATTGGTGATACGCTCACGGTTGAACGGCACCACAGCCCCAGTGCGCTTCACAACGCGCGTTAGACACTCACTCATGGCTGGCCTCCCTTCACACATTCTATTTATCAGATACTATATTGATTATTATAGCATAACGACGAAAATACTACACCCAACCCACCTCGGCACCAAATTTGCCCACATGTTCTATTTGAGCCTTGACTTAGAACATATGATCGAGTACAATGTTATTGGGATATTGGGATATTGGGAAACAATCACCCCTACACCATAGACAGAGCTTTGACACTGAGCGATTTGGAGGCATAAATGGCTAAGCAGCTACCTGAGCGACAGCAGAAAGTACTAGATTGCATCGCACAATACGTGGACGAACACGGCTTTCCCCCTACCGTGCGCGAGATCGGTAACACCATCGGCGTCAACTCCACTTCGCTGGTCACGTATTATCTCAAGCGTCTTGAGGAACGCGGACTGATCATCCGAGAACCATCTATGTCGCGGGCGATTCAGCTGACCAAGACCACGACAAAGGAAGTCGCCGTCAGATTCAACGACGGCGAGTTGCTCCCGATTCCATTCCTGGGTTATATTGCCGCCGGCGTCCCCATCAATGTGGAAGCACTGGCCGGCAGTGAGACCATAGAGATCAACCGTGCACTCTTCGGTCGCGACATCTCCAACCTCTACGCCCTGAAGGTCCAAGGGGACTCTATGATCGACGCACTGATCAATGACGGGGACATCGTGATCCTCAAACACCAGGATCGCGTCGAGAATGGGCAAATGGCCGCAGTGTGGCTCACCGACGAGGAGTCAACCACCCTGAAGAAGTTCTACCGCGAGGGCAAGCAAGTCCGGCTGCAGCCCGCAAACCCCACCATGGATCCCATCTACGTTCCGACGGATCATGTAGAGGTGCAGGGCAAGGTCGTTTTGGTCATCCGCCAACTGCAATAGCAAGCTGCCGGCGTAACTTGCTGCCGTAGATGGCATCTGCAACCGCAGGTCTAGTGCACGCGCGTCACAATGGGCAGATAGCTCTGCCACGGATCGAACGCCAGCCACAGGGAATCCTCCCACCGGTGACCTGTGCCGGTCGTGAGCAGTGCATCCACCCGGAGCGGTAGTTCCCAAGCCTGCCCTTGGACCTGGACGGTGGTCGTCTGCGTCTCGCAAGGTGCCAGGACGCCGCTCCAGCTTGCCAGAGCCAAACCATGGGTGAGCGACGCAGATATCGTGATCGGGCTGATTCCCTGCATCATCCAGAGCGATAGCGCGACATTATCTGCAGCGGTCGCACTTTCATTCCGGATGGCAAAGGTCAACGATACCGGGACCCGGGTGCGCACCGCTTCCGTCCCGGTCAAGAGCCAGTCACTCGACGTCAGATCCGGTCCCACGCCATAGAAGGGGGCCGTCTTGGAGAAACTGAGTCGCCACGCCGGCAACGTCAGCGTCACCGTCGGCGAGCTCGTGGGCGACGACACACCCATCCAGACCGCATGCCACGTTACCGTGGTTGGTACGTCAGGAGCGACCGAACCGGACCACTTGAGTGCACGAGAGATCGGATCATACTCCAGCTCTGACGGCAATTGTCCCGGAGTGACGGAAAAATCCGCGAGCACCCGATGGACGATCGCAGCTGTGATGGCAGAACGCTCACTATTGTGCAGCACGAGCGTGAATGTCACGGGGTCACCTGGCGCGCACACCGTTGGGGAAACAGTCCACTGGCTGCCCCCCAGAGGCGAAAGCCAGCCAATGGCGTTTGACAGAGCCTCGCTGCGAGCTTCCAATGGCAGTGACTCCAGTGGAACCGCATAGAACAACGTCTGTCCCGCCGTGTCTCCGGGCGAGCCGGTCGCGATGCCCGCCGGCTGCCCAAGCTGTCCTCGCAGGACCGGGGTAGCTTCGGGGACGGGCTCCACGGTATGGGACCAGTTGGGGAAAGGGTAGTCCAGTGATACGGGCCCCCAGCTACCACCGGCGGGATGTTCCGTCACACCACTGGCTCCCGTCACCTTGTCGGTCCACTCCACCAACAGAATACCCAGTCGGTCCGCCAGAAGGCTGTCTTCGTGATGATAGGCAAAATCCTGAGAGGACAGCAGCAGCCGGCCGCCCTGATCGAGATACGCCAGCAGACGGTCGACCTCCACAGGCTCAATTGGCGCGTACCAGTCATAGCCTGTGAACCAAAGAACGATGGGGTACTGCCCCAGGGACTCCTCATTCGGGGAATTGACCTGCGGCGTTCCCCCAACCCCTGAGCGCGTGTCCCACAGATCAAAGGGAATGCCCGCTAGGGTAAGCGCCTCAATATACAGGTCCTCCACAGGATACCAACGATCATCGTCAACCAACAGGACCGGCGCAGGTGTCTTGGTGGTAAGAGGTAGCGTCACCGGCGTTGCACTCAGATCCGAACCGACAGTCAGCGTGACAACATCGGCGGCGTTGATCCCCGCCTCCGGTGGGATAGTCACAGTCACGGTGACGGACGCCGACGTGCACGGCTGCAGTTGAAACTCAGCCGGGCTGACCTGTATTGGCCAATTGGCACCGGCGGCAGCCACAGTGACCGTCTCTTCAAGACCCAGCGCACCAATGTGCCGTATCTTGACCACGTGCGCTACGCGTTCCCCAGGGGTTCCGACCAGCTGCGACTGCGTAACCGCCGCTATCGTGAGTCCTGTGGTGGGAAGCTCTGCCGTCAGCCAGTCAATGCTCCGCTGCAGCACGCCCTGCCGGCCGGCCGCATCAGAGATCCCCTCCAGCCCAAAGGCAAAGAACAGCGATCGATACGGCACGCAGATATCGGCCGCTGCCCCGGCGCTGCTGCCATCCCCATAGTGCCATACCGATGACGCAAGACTGACATCTCGTACGGCAACGACGTCAGGCGTGGACTGGTTATCGGCCCCGGTCCCGCCCTCCAAACTCACAGTCATGCCTTCAAACGGGCCCGCCCCGATCACATGCGGAAGCTCACCACGGTCAGCCACATAGCCGACGCTCATCTGATCCAGCAGATAGGGCTCGAGCTGTCCCCAGAAGGCCAACCCACCACCGTCCAGATAAGCGACGTCCTGGCCGCTTACCAGCAAGCGCCCACCGTAGTCCAGGTAATCCGTCAACGCCGAGCCCGCGCCCACCAACCCCGGCGAGCCGGTCGGTGACGACCACAGCACCACATCGTAGAGCGCCAACGTCGCGCTCACAGGGGTGTCAGACTCCGGCGCCTTGATGCGCACCTGATCATAGGCATAGCGCAGAGAGTCCAAAGCCTCTGTCCAATAGGCGATCTGGCTGCCATAGTACCAGGCACCCTCGTCAACCAACAACAATCTGGGCGCCGGCTCCAGGACAAAGTCACGCACCCGCACCTCACCGGGCACAATGTCCACGGTGCCGGTGATCACCCGGTACCCCGAACCGCGAACCTCCAGCGTGGTGACACCCGAGGGCAGCGTGAGAAGATAGGCGCCCTCGGCCACCGTTGTCTCCACCGGTGTCCCCAAGGCTCGAATCGTGATCGATGTCGTGGGCGGGGATGTACGCCCCACAACCGATACCTGTCCACGAACGTCTCCGGTCGGCAGTTTGACCAATGCATAGTCCAGCTGCACCGGCACATCGGCAACCGCGTCCACCCGGGACACTGTTTGAGGCTGATATCCGAAGGCCTGCGCCTGCACCGTATACCGACCAGAACGCAACACCAGTGTGTAGCGTCCCCCAGCGTCCGCGCGGACCTCAGTTCCCGGCGTCTCGCCCGGCACCACCGTATCCGACCAGGCCGTGACCGTGGCGCCAGCCAGGCCCCGGCCTTGCGTGTCGGCGACGGTCCCCGTGACCAAGGCGGGATCCGTCAACACGACCAGTGCCGCAAAGGCATCAATCTGTCCCCAGCCGCTATCGTAGTTGGGCACCGTCGTGGTCAAGGGGCACGCCGTCTCGGTGATGATACGGGCCATCACCGCCACCGACACAGTCGGGCTGACGCCCCGCATCAGAGCGCCCAGTCCGGCGACGTGGGGTGAAGCCATTGAGGTCCCGCTCTTGGCCCCATAGATCCCACCGGGCAACGCGGAGATGACGTTCACACCGGGGGCCGCCACGACAGGCCTAATCTCATCCCAGTAAGAAGGTCCTCGACCCGAGAACGCCGGCACATCGCCATCGCTATCACTCGCACCAACGGCAAAGACACCGGGGTTGCTTCCGGGCGATCCAACGCTCCCGGGCTCCGGACCGGCATTACCGGCAGCGAACACCGGAAGGATTCCGGCGGCCTTTAGCGCATCGATCGCATCCAGAAACACCGTAGACCCACCCGCGCTGCTGCTCCAAGAACAGTTGACAACATCCGGAGCCAGACCGGGATCGCCCCCGGGAGCCAAGAGCCACTGGAAGCCGCTCAGAATCCACGAGTCATAGCCGTAGCCATCACTGTTTAGGACCTTGACGCCGATCCAGCCGGCACCCGGCGCCACGCCTGTCGAGTCTCCCGCAGCGGTGCCTGCAACGTGCGTGCCATGTCCGTGGTCATCGTAGGGATAGATCCCCCCATTCACAGCATCATACCAGGAGCCTGCGTGGAGGAAGACCTCCTTCCCCAGATTTCCTCGATAGCCATCAAAGAGGTCCTGGTGCTGCCAATCAACGCCGGTATCCATCACAGCAACCACCGCTCCCGTGCCACTCACGGCCAATGTGTGCCAGACCTCGGGGGCGTGAATTTCGTCCAGTCCCCACGGTCGGCCAGGATCAGCCATGACGCTGGACTGCTGACCCGCGCTGAAGTCGGCCGTCCCGTCAACATATCGGCGATAGTGGTCCAGATGAATCTCAGCTACAGCCGGCGAAGCCATCAAGTCACGCAGCAGCTCCGGGTGCACGGTCATCCCGAGAGCATCGACAAGCCACAGCTCGCGCTCGGCGACTACCAGCCCGCGTTGCGCAGCCTCGGACAGCAACGGAGACAGCGCCACCCGGGCTTGAGTGAGACGAGCCCGTTTCGCTTGAACATAGCGGGCTCGGAAAAGTGCACGGTCAATGGCAGGATCCAGGGAGAGCCGTACCGCAGGATCCTCCGAGAGCATACGTAGCACGGCGATGATCCGCAGTGGAGCATCATCATCCGTACGTTCAAGGTAACGCAAGAGGTCTGGGTCGACCCAGGGGCTCAGATCAGAGGGAGCTACATCAGCGGCTGAGGCTTGGCCCACAGCGCGGTCCACACTTGCTGGAGAACGACCTGCTTCAGAAGCCCCCAAGACCACCGCACAGGCACCGCCGAGGAAACTCGCCCCCAGTAGAGCAAAGAAGAGCCCGACCAAGATGCGAGGGAACCACGTTTCACGGCTCATACTGTTCCTTATCCAGCCCCAGCATATAGGGTCACAGCTGCCCATGGATTATACCCGGTATGGGGGGCATTTCACGTTGGGGGCAATAGCACCATGTATGTCGCTGCAATCTGGTTGCCAAGATGCAGTTTTGGCTCATCGTCACCCGCTAGACCCACCACCGTCAGAGCCAAGACTGTCGTGGTGCGTGTCAGGATAAGCCGGCGCCATTGTGCCGATCTCATGATACGGTCCATTGGGCACTTACCCCAGACAGCTAGCCCACCCGGCATGCTGCGAGTTGTGTTGTTGGCAGACATGTCTATACTGTAGAACATAGATACTCAGATAATGAATTTGACACTCGATCCGGTGTTCACGCCTATGGGAACGCCCGGTGGCCAAAACACCACTGGCTATCTAGGGGTAGCTCGTGCAATGAAACTTTTCATACAACCAAGCACACACAGCTGGTTATTGACAACCAGATGGGCTGTGCTAAACTTATGTGGGCAGCATATGCCGGGAGGTGCCTCATGGCTGATACCAGGAACCCCGTGAAAGTAGTCTGCATTGAAGATGAGCCTGAGATGATCGAACTGATCAAGCTCATCCTGAGACGACGCAACTTCGAGCTCATCGGTGCCGTGGGGGGCCGTGAGGGTCTGAGCACAGTGCGGAAGGTCAAACCTGACCTTGTGCTTCTGGATCTGATGATGCCTGATATGGATGGGTGGGAAGTCTATCAGCAGATGAAAGCTGATGACGATCTGAACGGCATCCCGGTGATCGTCGTGACGGCAAAGGCTCAAAGCATTGACAAGGTCTTGGGACTACATATTGCCAAGGTCGATGACTATGTGACCAAACCCTTTGGCCCACAAGAGCTTCTCGCGAGCGTGAAAAAAGTGCTCAAAATTGAGATCTAGCCCAGCCCTGGGTCGACTGCAGTGCGCAGGCTAAACAGGTCAAGTCATCGCGCTTACTAGCCCATATCGGCGCTGGGATGAACAGCTCATTCCAGCGCCGTTTCTTTTGGTCAGGAGTCAGGTCAGGAGTCGCACCGTGACCGAGAAAGATAAGCAGCGCATCGTATATGTAGAAGATGATCCGGATATGGTCGAACTTGTGCAGCTGATGCTGGATCGGAAGCGCTTCAACATCGTCGGCGCGAAGGACGGCACCACCGGTTTGGGGCTCATACACCAAGCCCCAACAACGCTTGTCCTGCTGGATTTGATGTTGCCGGACATAGGGGGCTGGGCCGTCTATCAGACGATGAAAAAGGATCCGGATCTGTCAAAGATTCCAGTCATCGTCGTCACCGCGCAAAACACGCCCACCGATCGCATCCTGGGTGAGCACATCGCCAGAGTGCAAGCCTATATTACGAAACCTGTCAGCCCTGCGGAGCTGAGAGGCGCCGTCGATATGGTCCTTGGCTCCGAGCCCTAGGTGCAGCCTCACCAACTTGGGATCGCCGCACCCCAGTGCGGCTCTCGGGGGCACAGTCGCTTCACAAGACACGTAAGCTGCCGGGACTGGGGGACACTGCCGCACCACAACCAAGATTACCGCAAGCGGCTGCGACATCAAGCCAACCATCAAGGAGACAGGCATGCCCCGGTGCAGTATCCTGGCCATAGGCAACGAGGTTCTAAACGGAGAGATTCGCGATTTGAATCTCTACTCACTTGGCGGGAACCTCACTCATCTGGGGTTCGACGTCATCAATGCTGTGATTGCCCCGGACATCCCTGAGAGCATCGCCCGCGGCTTGGCCTTCCTGCTGGCCCAGGACCCGGATGTTCTTGTCTGCTGTGGTGGGCTGGGGCCAACAGGGGACGACCTAACGCTGAGCGCCATTGCTGGGGCGCTCAGTCGCCCGCTCGTCCACCATCCCCGAGCACGTGAGCTCGTCGAGACACACTACGACCAACTTCTCGAACGCGGCTATCTCCAACAGCGCGGACCGGAGGCTGCACGCGCCAAGATGGCGCGGCTACCCGAGGATTCCGAGCCGCTACCCAACCCCATCGGGACAGCCCCTGGCGTGCGGCTGACAACCGGCAAGACGCTCATCTATGTTCTACCTGGCGTGCCGGCGGAGCTGAACGCTATCTTCAGCGCGACGATTGTTCCGGAGCTCCACGAACGATTCAGGATAGGGGGCTTTGCAGAGCAGGCAATTCGCGTGCACGTGGATGATGAAGCCGACGTTGCCATACCTCTAGAGCAAGCCCGCCAACGCCACCCCGACGTCTATCTGAAGTCCCTGGCCCAGCCCTTCCCTTCTGCTGGGCAGGAGGGGCTACGGATCATTGCCACAACCCACGCTGCTACGGTCGCCGCAGCAACAGCGACTGCAGACGCTGCCATAGCCGATCTGCGGCATATGCTGGAGCAGGCCGGCCTTCGAACCAGTCAGGAATGAAGGAGACCACTATGCCACTGGAATTGAAAGTCGTCACCGTTGAGAAACCCGAAGCTATCAACTTCATCTTGGGTCAGTCCCACTTCATCAAGACCGTTGAGGATATTCACGAGGCCCTGGTCACCGCCGTGCCCGGCATCAAATTCGGCCTGGCTTTCTGCGAATCCTCAGGAGAAGCGCTAGTGCGATGGAGTGGGACGGATGAGCCCATGATCGAATTGGCAAAGAAGAACGCCTATGCGCTTAGCGCCGGACATAGCTTCATTATCTTCTTGGGTGAGGGATTCTACCCCGTGAACGTGCTGAACGCCGTCAAGAACATCCCCGAGGTCGCTCGAGTGATCTGCGCGACCGCCAATCCGGTTGAGGTGATCATCGCCGAGTCGGCACAGGGACGCGGCATCCTGGGTGTCATCGATGGCGTCAGAACCCGGGGTATTGAGGACGAGGATGGTATCGCTTGGCGCAAGGGTTTCCTGCGCGCTATCGGCTACAAGCTCTAGGTGCATCCGGAAAGCATCACTATGTCTTGGGTGGATGTCATTGGCAGAGATCCGGTGCCCTGGCTTCTGGATCCGGGCAACCCTTCCGCACGCTTCCTAACGCTAAGGCACATCTTCAGAAAACCAGCTGCGTCACTGCAGGAGGAGCAAGCCCGTATCCTCACCTGGGCGCCGGTGCTGAGGTTGCGCCGTCACTGGGTTCCGATCAATTTCTGGGGCCGGGCGACCGGCCCGTATTATGGCGGTCCCCTGGGCAACTTCGGCACGCTCTTCCTGCTGGCCCAACTGGGAACACCTCGCTTCCCCGAGATCAACGCCGTCTGCGAGAATTTGCTCGAACGTGGGCGTATGCCTGATGGCTCATTCGGGCCGGGCGAAAAAACAGCGGCACCCTGGTTAGCTTACACCGGCATCGCCCTCCAGATCTTGACGCACTTCGGCTATGAGGATGACCCACGCACACAACAGGCATGGGACGTGCTGACAGAGACAGTGCAGAAGCATCCGGACACGCTGGGGTGTACGCTGGCCGGCCGGGGATGCAGAGCTGCCGCTGTCAAGGCCCTCGGTGCGCTTGTGCATCGGAATGGGGATCGTCCACTCGAAAACGACGCGGAAACGATCGACATTCTGTGCACGTTTCTGCTGTCGCACAGCTACGAGTGGGGTGGTCGAGACATCGATTGGACACTGCCACGATTCCCCCGCTACTACGAAACAGACCTCGTTGAACTTACCCATGTGCTGGCCCACACAGAACACCGCAGTGACCCGGCGTGCCGTCAGGTTATTCAACGTATGGTGGACATGGCGAACCCTACGGGTTCAGCGAACCCCACGGGTTCGCGGGACCCTTCAGGACGCTGGATCAAAGCCAAGACCACACCGGCGCTATCTGAAGAGCACATCCACCAACCCAGCCGCTGGCTGACCTTTGAGGCCGTTCACGCGCTCATACTTGTCTATGGAGACGAGATCTATGCGCCCTGAGGATCAGCGAAGTGCCCGGACTTCGCAGACTCCAGGCACCCCTTACACAACTATCAGCCGTACACTCATCTTCCTAACCCGGGGCGACGAGGTACTACTGCTAAAGGGTGCTCCGCACAAGCGACTGTGGGCGGGAAAATACAACGGCATCGGCGGGCACCTGAAGCCCGGTGAGTCTCCCCACACCTCAGCACTGCGGGAGCTGCGCGAGGAAACGGGCCTGGCTGCGGCAGCGCTGACACTCCGCGGCATCGTGCACATCACGCTGCCGCAGCCACCGGGTATCTTGCTTTTCGTATTCTCCGGCACAGCCGGGGACGACCTCCTGATCCCCTCGGAAGAAGGCACACCGACCTGGGTGAATCGGAAAGATCTGGACTCCCTGCCACTTGTCGAGGACCTGCCAGCACTACTGCCACGGATCCTGGATCCTGGACCCTTCGTCTATGCAACTTACGAAGTGACAGACGAGGGGCTGAGAATGCACTTTGATTGAGCGACATTTCAGATGGAGGTAACACTATGACTGAATCGGTGCAGAAGCCGGCGGTGGACAGCCTCATCACGGCAGACTTCGTCGTAACAATGAACGCCGGCTACGATCTCTTCAGCCCGGGCGCTGTAGCTGTCAAAGATGACACCATCGCAGCCGTGGGATCGAAATCAGAGATTCTGGCGAGTTATGTCGCCGGCGAGCAGCATAACTGTGGCAACGCGGTCGTGATGCCTGGGCTGGTCAATGCGCACGGGCACGCACCGATGACGCTGGTGCGCGCTCTGGTGGACGATCTCCGCCTGGACGTCTGGTTGATGGGTTACATGATGCCTGTTGAGGCTGCGTTCGTCACGCCTAGATTCAGCTGGTTAGGCACACAGCTTGCCGCAGCGGAGATGATCCGCTCAGGAACAACCACGTTCGCCGACATGTACTACTACGAGGAGGCAGTGGCCGACGCCGCCGTCCAGGCAGGCCTACGCGCCGTGTGCACGCAGAGCTTGCTGAAGTTCCCAACACCGGATGCGAGCAGCTACGAAGAGTCCCTGGCCCGGGCTCGAGACTATATTATGCGATGGAAGGATCATCCGCTGATCGTACCCGGCGTGGCGCCACATGCGCCCTACACCGTCACCTCGGAACTTCTCGAGGAAGCCACGGAACTGGCGCTGGAGTTCGATGTGCCGCTGCAGATCCAC
>Ga0114918_10002354_pt1 | contig 16966 bp, 17 predicted proteins | sample LantaG_FD_87015 | JGI IMG/M metagenome (GOLD analysis project Ga0114918, IMG submission 87015) | Deep subsurface microbial communities from Baltic Sea to uncover new lineages of life (NeLLi) - Landsort_02402 metaG | ecosystem: Environmental > Aquatic > Marine > Oceanic > Sediment | place... | reverse complement strand
TCACGGCCCCGACAGATCTTAGCTTCTCGACTCCTCTCCTGCTCTCTACCCTTTTTTTGTTCTCTTCAAGATTTCTTTCGTATGTTCCCATATCGTATGGGCCTAGTTTTTCCTCAACCCATTTGAGGCTCATTCCCCTATAGATCATTTCCCGAGAGAGAATCCCCCAGAGTATCTTGGAATTTCTTTGTTGTAAGCGGCGAGGCTCTGTTTTTTCTTTGTAAAGTGAGTCCAGGATAAACCAGGTGAACCAATCTTCCCTGTTGTGGAGAGTAACCCTGACGGCGGAGATAATCAGAAACTCCATTTTACTAAGAAGATCTTCATTCCCCAAGCCTTGAACTGCCATAAAAATCTGCTCTTTGGCCTTTTTTAGGTCGAGGCTGGAGGTGGTGCCCCCACCTATTTTCCTGCCCCCTAAAGGGATCTCTTGAAGACCAAAAAAAATATCATTGATAGTCATCCTAAACCTAAAGATTCAGAAACAAGGAACAGATAGGGACTTCTCTACGGAAAGTCAGATGCTCTGGGGCCTTTTCAACCACATGCCTTACCCAGACGCCTTCTGGAAGAGTTTCCTGTAACAACCTCAAAACTTTTGTTTTCTCAAAAGGGATCTTCAGGAAAAGATAGAAGGTACCATCTGGCCAAGCATACTCAGGAGAGGTTTCCCCTCCGAGGTCTTCAACAACTCTCTCGGCAATCTGGATTGCAGTCGTCAGAGCTTTATCTGCTAACCTGCAACGTTGAGATTCGTCTGGGATGTTGATTAAAGGTCCTTCATATCCGAAGGAGACTGAATAATATCTCTTGAGGAGGCTCTGGCGTCTCATCTCACGAATCAGTCCGTCCCAGTCTTTTCGCTTTTTGAGGTCTCGTAGTCGGTCATTCAAAGGAGATCTCCTCGTTTTTATAGTGCTTATCACATAGTACTGAGATCCAACCACCACCCCTGACTACCCCAGGCTCTCCACAAACTTCACAAGTAATCCAGGCTTTTTCCTCAGCTTCCTCAATAGCGGCCTCGATTTCCTCACCTTCCTTTGCAGGGTACCATCCCAGATAGAACCGGAGGCCTCCGAACTTTTCCTTCACCTGAAGGACAACATGAAGATATTCCTCCTCGTATGGAGCAAAGATGGGCTCCAGTTTCTCCGACAGTTCCTTCAGGAGTTTGAACCAACCGTCCCCATATAGAGAGGATTGCCGTCGTGTCGAGATGGCATGGACAACATTTTTTGCATGCCCATGCTTTCTTGAAATCCCTATGATCAATTTTACCATTCGGGGATATCAGGAATCAGCAGAGTTTTGATAGTTTGGAATAGAGCCCGAAGGTTTTAGCTTTTTCTCTCCCAAGGCGCAGCCCAAGTTTCCCTTCCTTCCTAGAAACTTTTAGCTCTTTCAAAAGGCTTTGGGAAATAATCCTTTTATGAGGGTCCCCCTCGGGACGGTAATATTCATCCGGGACCGTCTCCCCCTGGGTTTTGTGTTGATCTTCCATAAGATTTTGAGTGTATTGTTTACACTCTTCTTCTGTAAAATGGACACTGCACCCCTCCGGTCGGGTTCCCCATCCTCTAGACTCCTCCCAAAATTGGACAACAACCACGGCCATTTTATCGGCTTTGTTTTCCATCTCGACCATGGAGAGGAACCAGTCTACCTCCCCCTCGAAAAATACGAGCCCCGGAAAGTTTCCGAAACCTTCTCGGATAAGTTCCCTGGAAAGCTCCTCGAGGATCTCGGGTTTCTCCTCTCCCTCATGCACCCGAGCCACCAAAGCTTTAATTTTAGTTTTCATCTTAACCTTTACTTCCTGTTTCCGTTTCAATGCTCCCCTTTCGGGAAGCTGTTCGAGGCATTATCCTTTTTACGTACCACCACATGCGGTCATCATTTTTAAATCGAGCGTAGGTCCGAGATGCGGGTTTACATTCAAGTCTAATAATTTTCTGGGCAGTTAAATATCTCATTGCACTCACCAGGGAGGAGCTGGAGGGGCGGAAAAATTTATTTAGCCCGTGACATTTTGGACAGTACTTAGGAGGTTGGGACTTACAGTAGCATATTTCGTATAAGAGGGGAAGTTTTTCCCTTATATGTTCAACTACGAGTCCATTAAAGGTCCATTTTTCGGGCGTATAGGCGACGACGATTAATTTGGAGAGTTGGCTATTTTCGGTTTCAAATGAGTTCGTGATCGGGAACCGGAACATTGCCAGTTCGGTCATTTCTTCTCTGGACGTCGAGGACTCAAGAAAAAGTCGAGTCAGCAGGTCGTTATGACAAGCGGGCTCAAAGAGGCGGCTCCTCTCTCCTTTCCTGGTAGCGACCCGTATCAGTTCGTCTACGGCGTCGGGTTCTCGAAGAAGTCTTTCAAGATTTAGCATATTTTACCTTTTGTTCAAAGGTTCTTCAAGGCCCATGATTAGGGCTTTTTTGTATCGGAAGCCCAACCTTTTCTCTCCGCCATCCTAAGGACTTTCTCCAAAAGGTCCAAATCCAGGAGTTTGAATCTATTCTCTAATTCTTGGACTTTTTCCTCCAATTCTTTAACCTTCTGGCTCTCTGGGAGGGGGTGGTAATATGTTGTGGTCGTTACGGTCCATTCATCCTTGTGTTTTTCTCTTCCCGACTCATCCGTTTGTATTTTCCACTGATCCATCTTCTCTCCCTCCAGCATCCCTTTTCTAGAAAGATCCCATATCAGATTTTCTGATAGTGGTTTGAACCACCGGGTACCCATGCATGATGTGGCGCATTACGGTCATTAGAAGTAGAGGACTCTTCCTCGCCTTCACCTCGACGATGAAGAAAGAACTCTCCTTTTCCCATTTATCGATGGAGACCAGAAGATTGTCGTTCCGGGAAAAGGTCCGGTGGAAGGAGACCTTGGACATCCCTTCTCCTTTTTGGGCTCTGTCCAGGACCAGTCGTACTTCTTTTTCTTTTATGTCTTGAATGGAAGAAGGCATCTCCCCATTGAAAATGAAGTACATTTTTTCTTTTAGGATCGGGAAATATCGGTGCTGACACCGAATTTCAGGTATCTTTTCCTGTGCCTTTGTGAACACGATCTGGGCCGTTTGCATAAACCCCTCGGTAATTCCGGTTCGTTTTCTAAGGCGGAGGCTGACATGACGACCGGAGAACTCCGGGACGTTATTATCGAGGTAGAGGTCCTCGTAGAGTCGGGGCCTAGGATCATATTCCAAGTCGAATTCCATAACCATATTTTCCATGAACTTGTCCGGGTCCACTCCATTATCGATGCAGAACCTGGTCTCATAATATTTTTCGGACCCAAAGCCGATTTTCTGAAGATTTCTTTTAAATTTCCAGAAGGCTCCCTCATGGACCGCAATTTCCGCGAATGGGACTAGAAGGATTGCGAGGATGAAACTCGAAAGAGAGAGGAGCCATTCCGGGCTTCCCGGGTACACCATGAGCCCTGCAATCATCATCGTAACATAGAGGGGGTCATGCACGAGGACGTCCTCTACGAGGCTCGTAAGGCCTCCTTTAAGGGCTTTCTTCTGATAGTGCCAGAAGGACTTTCTCTTTGAGTCCTCCGTCGTCCGGTAAATAATGCAAGCTTCCCGAATATGGGCCGGGAAGAACCCAACTTTCTCGAAAACCGGACCGGATAGGGCAATGAAAAAAATGTTCTGTGTCCACCAGGCAACAAGAGCCGTTGCCAGGACATTGCAGACAAGAGCAACCATCTCGTCTCGCCCGAATCTCCGAAGGATTGTCCAATATTGACTCCCTGGAATTGGGAGAGGTGTTTCCGCGATTTTTTCTGGCAGGAGAGGTAGCATATCTTTTCCTCATATTGGGGGGGTATAGAAACACTCGCTCGAGAGAATTTACCCGGAATCTACGTCACTTTTTTCGGGTATTTTCGATTAGAGACATTCATTTGGAGGTTCCGTCATGGAATTGGAGAAGATTGGTTTCTATACATTATCCGATGAACGAGCGCGGACTTCGTCGGCCACTTCCCGAATGATGCGGGGAGAGCTTGTCCTTACAGAAGCCTGTAACTTCCGCTGCCCGTACTGCCGCGGACTAGCCAGTTACATTTATGGAAACCGCCCGAAGTCGGAGCTGACCTTCAAAGAGGCCTGCCACTATGTCGACCTCTGGTCCACAAATGGGCAAGCCATCAAGAATATTCGATTTTCAGGAGGGGAGCCGACTGTTCTCAAGTGGCTTCCGGACTTGATCTCCTACTCTCGGGATTCCGGTGTCGAGAGGATTGCGATTTCCACAAATGGGAGTGCAAAGTTTTCCCTGTATGAGGATCTGATTAACCGTGGCTGCAATGACTTTTCCATCAGTCTGGACGCCTGTTGCTCTTCCGATGCTGAAAAGATGGCCGGAAGAAAGGGGATCTGGAAACGACTCATTGAGAACATCAGGAAGATCTCTGAAAGAAGCTACGTCACCGTCGGAGTCGTCCTGACTCCGGAAAATGTGGGGAGGACGATGGAGATCATCTCTTTCGCCAGCTCCCTCGGGGTGGCTGACATTCGGATAATCTCAGCGGCTCAGTACAACGAAGTCGTATCGGGATTGGACCAGGTTCCACAGGAAATCCTGGACCGCCACCCGATTTTGAAGTACCGAGTTAATCACTTCCTACAGGGGAGAAACGTTCGAGGCATAAGGGATTCGGATAACGATCGGTGCCCTCTAATGATGGACGACTCCATCATTGCAGGTGAGTATCACTTCCCGTGCATCATCTATATGCGGGAAGGGGGAAACCCGATCGGGAAAGTTGGTCCGGAAATGAGGGCTCAAAGGGTGAGGTGGTCTCAGGAGCACAACACTCACACGAACTCGATTTGCCAAAAAAACTGCCTTGATGTGTGCCTCGACATCAATAACCGAATCCGGGAACTCCAAGGTAGCAACTTGAAAAACCCCAGCCTATCTCGTATCTCTTCCGAAGATTTTGTCTAGCGAGTGGTGGAGCTGATCAATCATTAATTTATAGATCGACATTGCATATCGGGAGTTGCAATCCCCTAGACTCACAATGAATTTTATTTCTTGCATATAAAAACTCAATAAAAATCTGTGGAGGGGAGTTTCTCCTTGGACGGTCAGGGGATATTTCTTTCTCCCCATTCGTTCGTCGAGTCTTTCGAGAGTCTCCCATGCCTCAGACTCCGAGAAATCAAGGGCGATTTTTTTTAATCGGTGCCTAATTTCTAGCATCGGTTTTTTATTAACCTTTCCCATTTATCCGGAACCAAGACTTTTAGCCTCTCTGCTAACTTCAAAGTCATAGGCTCTCGGTACGGGAGATGTTTTTTTGCGGCGAAGGTGATTGAAAGGAGCCCGACCAGGAGTGTTGAATCTAGTTTCTCGAGATCAATGTCTTGGAGATCTTGATTAACCTGTTCGAATTTCCCCTCACAGAGCAAATTATCAATCCCACGGAACAGGATCATGAGGGCTTCATCGCTCCACTCTAATTTGGGGTTCTTTGAAAGTTTCTCGAGAAACTTTCCGTGCGCGTCGTACATTTCCTGAACCCACGGACTCATTTTATTTTCCTCACGAGGATATTTCCTTTGCTTCTCTTACGAGCCCCCAGTCCGTCACTGAGCAGTGACTGAATGGCTGCCGGCTCATATCCGCACAAGAGGCCATTAAGTGCTGTTTGTATTTTGTCTGGTGCGCCTTCTATGTAAACGAGAACATCAACGATCCACGGTTCGGAGACGTACCCGAACTCGAGGAACTTCCCTTCACCCTCTCTTGAGGTCTCAATGATATATGGGTAGGTTCCGGGGTAGGAGCTGGAGTTGAGGAGAGGTCTCAGCTCTTCAAGAGTGAAATCTTGAGTTGTTCCGAAGACACGTGGTTTGGCTCCTCTGGACACATAGAAGGCGGCTTCATAGAGGAAGGATTTAGTATTCCTTTTCAGGTCCAGTTTATCAAGAGCTTTCTCCAGGGAATCCTCTTGGGCTTCCAGGGATTCCTCATGGTCAATGACTTTAACATAATCATTGTATCGAAGGATCTCTATTTTGCCTCTTGGATCAACGAATTCTTTTCCGGGAAGGTTTGAGGGGACTTCAATAAACCGGAGCCGGAATTCTTCTTCGGATAAATTAGAGGCCCTATTAACGGTCCAGGAGCCATCTTCATTTCTCTGGGCATCTACGAACTGTCCTCGTGTCATATATTTCATATGTTTTTCTCAACCTCCAGCCTAGGGGAGTCTTCGGACAGAGTCCACGTCGTAGAAAATTTTCCGTTAAGCTGCGTGAAGGCTTTCATTATTTTAGGGTGGGTTTAGGACTTTTTAATGGAGGACGGTCTTGTTTTTATTTTCAGTCATCTGACTCACGATATCGAAAAGGTGCCGTCTCCGTGTTACATTTCGGGCCCCTTATCCGAGAATCTGTTTTGGTTCTGGTGACCATATCGAGAGAGTAGGTTCTCGCGCTTCGTCCCCGGGTTATTTTCTTTTTGTTGAATTGGGGTTTTTGGTTAAGGGCCCAACCATAGGTGTAGACGTGTGTTGAAGAGTAGGTAGACGTTTCCGTGATTTTTCCTGGGGGCTCTAGGAGATATCGAAGAAGAGTGGAAGATCTGGTTTGTGTTTTCATCAAACATCTTCGAATAGATTTTCAGAACGGTAAGTCTTCGTCCTCAAGCTCTTCAAGCAATCTCTCTCTATCTTTATCAGAAAGTCTCGGGTCATCTGGAGCCACTTGGTTATTTATCCCCAGGGGATTTGATCCGCGCACACACTCTCCGGATCCTTTCCTGTGTGGGTAATGGTAAGCTTCACAACTGCAGTTGTGACGACCTTTCCTATTGAGACGATCTTTGTCTATGTAGAAACGGTCATTTCCGCAGTTAGGACAAAGGAGACGTTTAGGGGAAGTCTTCCAGTGGTATTTGAGGGCCATCCGGGTGAAACATCGAGAGCATCTATGTGGGAGGGTTGGTGACATCAAAGTGCGCTCCTCTTTAGGAGCTATTTTACCCTGATGGTTTACTCTTCTATGAGGTAAAGCCCCCGGATCGTGCTTTTTCCAATACTCTCTTTTCGATTTCCGACAGAGGTTTCTCTCTGTTAAGGAGTTCAAGAAGGATCTTCTCTTCCTCCGGAGAGAGGGCCCAGATTACAGAGCCCGGCTCCTCTTTTCTTTTCTGAGTTTCAAAATAAATCCAGAACCCCTTATCCTGGAAAGGTTGGGATTCCCGGACTATTTTGAATTCCTCCGGGATCTCCGGGAAGAACACTTCACAGGAGAAGTCCGCGTCAATTCGTGTCAAATAAAGGTCTAGGCAATCCTCTCTGGAAAGGGCTTCTTTATACAGGGTGGCCCCTCCGATCACGAAACATCGATCTATATTTTTGAGTTTTTCCAATTTTTCGAGAGCTTCCTCTAAAGAGGAAGCTTTCAGAAGGTTTTTGGATTCTTCGAGGTTATGGCTGGTGAGAACTACATTGGTTCTCCCAGGGAGGGGTTGGAGTCTTTCTGGTAGGGACTCCCAGGTTTTACGTCCCATGATCACCGCATTTATTTTTCCTTTCGGGGCCTTGAGGGTGAGTTCCTTGAAATACTTTAGATCAAGGGGGAGGCTCCAGGGTAGCTTTCCCTCTTTCCCAATTCCGTTTTTGGAATCTAATGCCGCGATGATTTCAATCATAATTTTTCTAGGACAAGATACCGAATTCGGTATGTGGAAATGTTTGGGGTGGAAAGTTTCTCTGCCCATCCTTTTTTGTACAGATGGGGAGTCTTACTCCCCGAGCAGGCGAACCCTGTTAGAAACGCCGGATTGCAGGAGAGCGTCGGCTGCCGAGGTTGGAGGCCCAATTTCCCAGTTTCAGGATGAGCAAGTACAGCACCCTGATGAGGACCAGGGCGGGGAAGTGAGCCAGGATGAGCCACCAGGGCAGCTCGTAGGTCCCGGTCCCGGTCATCTTCAGAGTGAGGAGAATGAAGAAGGAGAAGAAAAGGGACACGGAAAAAAAGGTGGAGAGCTTCAAGGACCCGTCAGGGTGACAAATGTGATCCATTAAAATTCCTCGGCAGGGGGGGTAAGAAGTTCTGCTCAGGTTGACTTTAAGTTCAGGGCGGGTTTGATCTTATTCTGGCCAACCACATCGGTGTCGCCCTCGAAAACAACATCATGGACGAGGAAACCGCGACCGCCATCAACGCCAGCGGGCAAGCAGAGCCTCTACAGGAGGATCCTCTCTGATCATCTCACGAACCTGATCCAGGGGCAGATTACGCCCAAGGTGCTCCTCGATGCTGGAGATGAGGATAGAGGTTTTTCTGGAGATTGTCTCGAAAAGAAGTTTCTTTTCCCCAGTTGTTTTCTGGAGTCTTTGGAGGAGGTTCCCTTTTGTGGGTTGCAAACTAAATCTCTGAAATCTGTGGTCTTCGCAACCGAGTATAAGATCATACTCATTGAGTGGGAACTTCTCATGAATCTCTCGGACATCTTTGAGATAATGCATGGAAATAATCCACGGATGAATAATATAGCGTTTGGACACCTGTTCAGGAATGACTTTTCCGTTCTCTTGGACGGGCCATGAAACGATTGCAGTAACTGCGGACATTTTTGGTTTACCAAGAAGTTCCGTGTACTCAGGTCCCTTGTTCAGGACAAAACAATTTGCCGTGGTATTCCAGTGTCTTAGAGCTTGGAGAAACCGAGGAGAGGTGGCCTTGAAATCTGGGTCCTGTTCTTCAGATCCGGGCCACCAGGCGAGAGAGACGCGGTATTTCTGCCCGGCCTCCCCTCGAAATCTTCTGGGTTCGAAATCGAAAAGGTCATCCTCAAAAGAAAAAGATTTGTCTTTTTCTTTATGTCCATACCCGAGCCTCTCCATGACCCTGTATAGCCTTTTGGCAGCTTCCAGGTCACCCTCAAGGAGATAGGCGGCGAATCGTTTCATTTCATCGGTAATCATAGTAACCTTTGGACTCAACAGTCAGGCCAAAAAAAAGGGAGCCGGAGCCCCCTTTTTACTCCACCCGTCACACTGGACTTTTAGACCCCGAAGAGCTTATCGATGTCTTCCTTGTACAGGGTCTTCTTTTCCAGGAGAGCCGCGGTCAGATCCTCCACGTTTTTCTTGTGGGCTTCGATTATCTCCTGTGCTCGCTTGTGTTCTTTTGCGAGAATGGAGGAGATTTCCTCGTCCAGTTTCTCTCGAACGCTTGCACTCATCTGACGGCGATCTCCACGGTTGTGAGAGTGACCGACAGTAGCCCCGAAGACCTGGAGACCGATGGTATCGCTCATCCCCAGCTCCTCAACCATAACCCGGGCAATCTCCGTAGCTTTCTGCAGGTCATTCGAGCAGCCGATACTGACATCCTCAAGGAACATGGATTCCGCGACTCTTCCCCCCATGCAGACGCAGATGTCATCCAGAAGTTCTCCCTTGGTTCGGACATACTTATTCTCCCCGACTCCTCGGAGAACGAAGCCGAGAATGTCCTCGTCATCGGTTGCAACAGAGACCCTCTCGATAGCCCCTGTGTGGGGGCAGTAGTGGGCCAGGACAGCGTGTCCAGACTCGTGAATGGCAATGGCATGAATCTCCTTTTCGGAGAGGTCTGCCTGCTTCCCAGTCATCTTTCTCTGGATAGCCTTGAGGCAGTCTTTCTCCTCCAGGGGTCGATTCTTTCCCTGATTTTTCCAAGCATGCCGGATAGCCTCGCGCTTGAGCGCACGGCAGATGGCATAGAGGTGGTCACCGGAGAACCGGGCTCCGCTTTTCATATCGGAGAAACCTCCGGTCTTCTGGACCAGGAACTCGAGAAGTTCATCGGTCAAGCTCAGATTGAATTTTTTCCGATAAATTTCCAGGATTTCCTCACGGTCCTTGTCATCCGGATAAGGGATCTCGATCTGAAGTTCGAAACGTCCCGGTCGCAGGAGAGCAGGGTCAAGGCTTTCGGGGAAATTGGTAGTTCCGACAACGAAAACCAACTCGTCTTTTCGGAATCCGTCCATTTCCGTGAGGAGCTGATTGACCATGGAATGCTCGACCCCGGAACCGGAGTAGGTCCCTCGGGCGGTAGCAAAAGAGTCGATCTCGTCGAAGATGATAATCGACGGGGCCGCTTTCCGTGCCTTAGCGAAGACATCACGAAGGTTACCTTCGCTCTCCCCCACCCATTTCGACTTCAGCTCCGGACCGGACACGATGCTGACAGTGGCGTTGAGGGAGCATGCCATGGCTTTGGCGAAAAAGGTCTTGCCGGTACCGGGAGGGCCAACGAAGAGCATTCCTTTTGGGACGATTTCCTCGATTTCTTTAATATCCCGGGCCTCCGTGAGGGAGCTTTTATAGGCGAGGAGTTCCAGGATCTCCGTATCGATCTTGTCCTTGACTGGCTTATATCCTCCGATATCCTTGTGGAGGTCCACCTCGGGGATCTGCATGTCTCCGAGGACGGTCATTTCTCGAATTTCCCGGAACAATGCCTCCCTCTGCTCATCATGGGAGGGATCGAAATCCAGTCGATCCGTGACATGTCCCATAATTTCACGGAACCGAATCACATTGAGTCCGGAGACAAACTTGTAGAGTTCAAAGGGGTTGAACTCCTCAACGGCAAACTTTCGAGCTTCCTGCTGAGTGATCAGACTATACAGGTGGTCTCGTGGGATCCCGCTGATTTGCCTCTGGGCGGCGAAGACGGAGGTGATCGCCTTGGGCATCTCGAATGATGGGTCCTTGAAGGCCAGGATGGTAACATCCCGGTTTTCGTAGATCATGGCGATAACTTCACGGGCCCGGTCAGAGAGACCAGACTGAGTGGTGGTCACGGCTACGTCGAGATGTGGAACCACCAGACAGAGGTCGGACTCACCCGAGAAGATAGCCTCTTGGAGCTGGATGACCGTGTTAGCAATGATGGACTGAGGACCTTCGTCGCTTTCGCTGGGTCCTCCGATGAGGACGAGTTTCAGTTCAGAGGACCGGCGCTTTAGCCGAGTACGGAGAATTTCGTAGAGAGGGTTAACGAGTTGCTTTTCACACTCGACCAGAGTGTTCAAACCTTTTCCGATCTTTTCCTCAATCCAGTCGAGGTCATCCCTGTGGGCCATCTCGATGGCTTCGAGGAGTTTAATACGAACAGGAAGATCAGCAATTGGGACGAGTCTAGCCATTTTTTTAACTCCTTTATTTGTCACCAACCTACGGTGAACCATAGTGCATACGCTACGGATTTATGCCGTGGCATTTCCAGAATTTGTGCGAATGATTTATCGTCATCCTCTTCGTTTTCTTCCCAGATCTGATAAGGGGAGGGAGAGAGGTCTTCGAGGCTCTCTCCTTCTACCCCACAATCACGAAATTCGTGACACCAATTTGAAGCATATCTTGTACAATAAATTTTACGAGGCTCCCCTTTGAAAGAGTATCGATATCCGTTCCATTCCATGGGGTTCTTTCGAGAATCGGTCCATCCACTGGTTCTCTCCAGGAAATGGAGGGATTCAATCAAGGGACGGAGATCCTCTCGGTCTACGAATTCTTTCGGAATGGTGTCGGGGTGCTGCGAGATTTTCCGGTTGATCTCTTTTATTTTTTTCTCGAGCTTTTTCTTTTCTTGATTTAGTTCTTCGAGAGATATCACATTACCTCCTCAGGAAAATAAGTGCGCCAGTTCTACCCTGTCTGTGGGGGATTTACAAAATACTTTGTAAATAATTTGAGTTAAGTGGACGCACCGTCCACTTCCCCTGGGGTAATCCGCGATGGCCTATATAGTTTACAAAGATAATACTAGTCATTACGTTTTCGCGAAGCAAACGGGGACGGCTTCGGAAATTAATCCGAACCGTATAATCGAGAATCAGCCGAGCTATTTGGTTTCAGCAATTAAGGAGCAGGCACGTTTAGCCAGCCCAATCAATGTAAACCTTTCAGCTCAACACACTTTTATAGATGGAATTGCCTTAAGTAATGGAGACCGGGTTCTTCTTATTGATCAGATGTCCGCAAAAGAAAACGGGATTTATTTCTGGGATGCGGGCCACCGGAGGTTTTTCCGATCTCAGGACTGTTTTGAGTTAAAGTCTGGGATGTTCATTATGATCGAGGAGGGAGTCTCCCTCAGAGACGGTCTATTTTTTCTTTCTACGAATAATCCTATAATTGTGGATGAGACCCCGTTATCTTTTGTTCAAATAACCGGGGGACTTCATGCCCTCACCCACAGTTATGGGGCAACAGATCCAGTTGACGGAGACAAGGTAGGAATCGACTGGGTTCCGACGAATTACACTCCAAATACAAGTAGTCCTCTCGTTACTCTTTCGGAACATCTTGGAGCCCATTTAGCGGGGATTGATGAGTATCTGGGAACCCCTTCATATAATTCTTCCCCGATATATTTTATTGCAGGTGTAAGCTCTGTTGATGCAAGTTCTTCAGAAATCTCTTTAGGTGCCATACCTTTTGACCCTTCAGACTATGCCTTGATCACTACCCTTGAATTTGTTGTTGTCTTATCAGTTAGTGATACGTCCCTGACAGGGACAGCCAAATTATACAATATAACCGACAGGGAATTTATAACGGGTGGTTCGATCAGCACATCCAGTACAGACCCCACCAAATTCAGTTCCGGGGCTCTTACTATTGGAGTCGCCGCGGGCGAGGTGAAGCCCTCTGAGAAATTGTATCAGGTCTGGATTTCTGTAACTGGATCCGGAACTGGTGAGATAGCTTTCTTAGATACTGCTTATTTCCAAGTGTCATAGGAAACCTCTCGGGGGTTTCCCCCCGAGAGAGGATAAGTTTACGTTTCAATAAGTTGATTGGCTCTTTCCGGATCATATTCCGCTTCGAAAGACCCATTATCTGGATCGATTCGAGTAATTGCATAGCCTTCCGGTAATTTATTTGCAGAAGATTCAATTATCTCATTGATTGCCTTTTTCTGTTTTTCAGAGGTTTTCTGAAAAGCAGAATCATTTTCCAAGGCATTCTGAAATTCTTCAGAGAACTCTTTTTGCTTCCGTTCCAGGATAGGACCCCGAATCCGATCTTTTTCTTTTTCCAACTTAGAGGTTAAAGCCATAAGTTTATACTTATGGAGTTCCTCAAGCTGGAATTGTTTTTTTTCGAAATCCTGGGCGATTGTGGTCTTCTCTTTTGTTTTTTTCTCCATCTCCTACCTCTTCTACATCCAGGGACCGGGGCCATGAACAGGAACACTATACCTTAGAGAAGTATAGGTTCTCCTGTATGAAGAACATATTCTGTAACGCTAACGGCATACCCGATCCGATAAACCACATCTCCAGCTGTGGTCGGAGCCGTGTGGGTTGGTCTCCCAGTTCCGTCCGGGAGGAAAAGAGCGCTCCCTGCCGTTAGGCTAGCTCCGCTATCGGTAACCTGACCCGCTACAATAAACCTACAAATAACGGTCCCTCCAACATTTCCCGTCCCACCGGTAATGGCGATTCCGATGAAGGAAGTGTTTGTATTCTCATTTGCATTCGCTCTTTCAACTCTTCCCGCAGTGGTGGAGGCAGCCACACAATCTCCAGCCGCAATCACCGCAGAGTCAACAATGGGCTTCTCGACGACGATATACCCATTGACGTCGACACGGCTCGCCAGTTTGTTGATGGACCCGATAATCGAGGTTGAGCTATTCAGGACCTCCGTGCTTCCTGTTTGGTCCAGGGTTCGGAAACTTGCCTGTGACAGGGTTATGCTGCTGCTTCCCTGATCGTCAAGAATCAGTTCTCCAGCCGCTGCGTCAAAGGTGAGGTTTCCTGAACTGGTACTGAGGTTCGAGGCACCTGCGGCATCCAGGGAGATGCCCGCTCCTGAAGAATCAAGAGTAATGGCACCCGCAGCATTGATATCGACCACACCGGCTCCGGCGGCCGTTAGGGTCAAACTCTGACCGGAAGTCGGAGTTACATTGACGGCACCGGCACCGGTTACCTGGAGAACGGAACCACTAGCGTCCTGGATATCAAGAGCATCACCGGAACCGCTGTTATTTACAAACAGGGCATCTCCGGTGCAGTCTGCACTCATTTCCAGAGAGAGGCCGATACCAGCCGCAGAAGAGGTCGGGGCCCTACTCAGAGTCAGGAGGTTTGCGGTATCCGTTCCTGCGGAACTTACCGTAACAGCACCTTCACCGTTCGTTATTGTTATGGCGTTTCCGGCAACATATGCCTGCTGAAGAGTGGAACTACCGGCAACTACCGATCCGTCCTGGGTTATTTGAACTTCGGCGCCACCGTCATCCATGTAGAAAAGTTCGGTGTCGCCAGAGTCATCTTTGACGTAAATCCATCCAGTATTGGAGGCATTGGTCGGAGCTGTGACCTCTTGCATACGGGCGGCGCTGAGATAGGTATTTCCCCAATACTTCGAGGACGAACCAAGGTCCGCTCCGGAAGAATTCGGATATACGGAGCTATTAGAACTGAAATTTGCCCCCCCAAAAACAAAATGCCCATAATCATTTGAACTAAGAACCTGCCATTTCAGGCTTCCTTTATAAGGAAATGTGCTGCTGGAGGTTCCCGAGAAAGTGACCTCGGCTGTTCTGTTTGAACCCCCAACGCCCGTAGATCCAACAATCAAGTTTGTGGATAGTTTTGTAGCCCCAGACAAAGTCTCAAGTAACACGACCTTGTCTGAAGAATCCTGTGTTAGACTCGTGGTGATGACATCTGTCCCATCCCCACCCGTCAAATAAATTATGGGGTCTTCATTAGAAGCGGTTGCATCATTGTTGACCGTAAAGGTAAGGTTCGGGGTTCCGGTAACGGTTCCGGCATTAACGGAGCCTGCATTTGTTATCTGAACCTCGGCCCCTGTATCATCTTCATAGAACAGCTCGGTAACAGAGGAGACGTCCTTCGCATAAATAAATCCATAAGCCGGAACATTGGAGGGTACGGTGTCCTCTCCAAGTTTGATTGCCTTGTCGAAAGTTGTATAAGCAGTATCAAAAGTCCACCCACCCGCGACGGTTTCCGCAGCGGAACCGTCGAGGAGATCTGCGATGTCGATAGCGGCAACGGAATCTCCACTACGAAGGAGCTGAGATCCTGCAACTGCAAAGTCCAGGTCGGCCCCAGTAGGCGTGGCTCCGGTATTGGTGATGGTGACTTTACCATCCGCGGAAGCTGCTACAACATCCAAGGTAATATCGGCACCGGAAGCCTGGACGGTAACGTCCGTGGCTGCCGCGATCGTCATGGTCCCTGAACTGGTGGTGAAGTTCGAAGCACCCGCGGCATCCAGGGAGATGCCGGCAGTTGCATCCACCGTAATAGCGGCACCGTCTACATCAATATCCCCAGCGGAGCTGAGAATCAAAGTTCCAGAGGTCGTTGTGGAGAGGGTGAGGTTACCAGTGTCTGTAGTGACGTTAGAGGCTCCGGTACCGTCAATGCTGAAGACACCAGTCGATAACATGTCGTAGGTGCCGGTGACATCAATATCCAGATTGGCTCCGGCATTGATATCTACCAGAGCGACGGAGTCTAAGATCAGGGTTCCAGAGGTCGTTGTGGAGAGGGTAAGGTTACCAGTGTCTGTAGTGACGTTAGAGGCTCCGGTACCGTCAATACTGAAGACGCCAGTCGACAACATGTCGTAGGTGCCGGTGACATCGATGTCCAGATTGGCTCCGGCATTGATATCTACAAGGGCGACGGAGTCTAGGATCAGGGTTCCAGAGGTCGTTGTGGAGAGGGTGAGATCACCAGTATCGGTGGTGAAATTGGAGGCTCCAACTCCATCCAAGGAGATACCGGCTCCTGAAGAATCTATCGTAATGGCTCCGGCAGCATTGACATCAATGACTCCGGCTCCCGCCACTGTCATTGTCAGGTTTTGGCCGGAGGTCGGAGTTACATTGGCGGCACCGGCTCCGGTTATCTGGAGAACCGAGCCGGAGCCATCTTGAACGTCAAGAGCATCCCCAGAACCAAGGTTGTTTATGAAAACACCGTCTCCGGTGCAATCTGCCCCCATTACCAGAGAGAGACCAATACCTGCAGTGGCCCCAGTGGGAGTCCTACTTAACTCCAGAAGATTAGTAACATCGGTATCATTTGAGAGCTGAATGGCACCTTCTGCTGTGGTTACCGCAATGGTATTACCGGCAGCGTAAGCCTGTTGGAGGGTGGACCCGGAACCGGAGATGGCCCCATCCAGGTCATCCAGGGCCGTCATCAAATCCGTTGCCGTTGTTGAGGACAACAGAGTGGGGTCGATTCCGATAGAATAGGCTCCAGCATTGGTTCCGGAGGCCGCAAGATTATAGGCGGCCAGATCTGGCCCATTATCGTTTATGGCAACAAGCCAGATTTCACTGGCATAATCCGTAGCACTAGCTCCAATTTTGATGGTTCCGGCAGAGCTAAGAACAAGGTCTCCAGAAGTTGCCGTAGAAAGGGTCAGGTCCCCGCTAGTCGCCGTAACATTGGAGGCCCCGGTACCGTCGATGGAAAAAGTACTTGAGGATAGAATGTCAACGGTACCGGTAACATCGATGTCCAGATTGGCTCCGGCATTGATATCTACCAGAGCGACTGAATCCAGTACCAGGGTTCCAGAGGTCGTTGTGGAGAGGGTAAGGTTACCAGTATCGGTGGTGAAGTTAGAGGCTCCAACTCCATCCAGGGAGACGGCTCCGGTACCCTCCAGGGAGATGATAACTCCATCAATATCTACATTCGCAATCGAGTTAACTACGACGTTTCCGGAAGTTGAAGTGGATAGGGTGAGGTTACCAGTATCTGTCATAACGTTGGAGGCCCCGACACCGTCAATGCTGAAGGTACCAGTGGAGTCCATCGTATAATTGCCGGTGACATCAATATCCAGATTGGCTCCGGCATTGATATCTACCAGAGCGACGGAGTCTAAGATCAGGGTTCCAGAGGTCGTTGTGGAGAGGGT
>Ga0114918_10002352_pt1 | contig 16978 bp, 10 predicted proteins | sample LantaG_FD_87015 | JGI IMG/M metagenome (GOLD analysis project Ga0114918, IMG submission 87015) | Deep subsurface microbial communities from Baltic Sea to uncover new lineages of life (NeLLi) - Landsort_02402 metaG | ecosystem: Environmental > Aquatic > Marine > Oceanic > Sediment | place... | reverse complement strand
TCTTGTCCCCCCTCCCGCCCCCTTTCTCTCCTCGACTCCCGGAGGAGAGGGAAAAAAATAGGAACTAAAAAGGGGAGAGAGGGGCGGGGGGGGGGGGGGTGGAAGAATTAAACTGGAAACCGTGGAGGGGGTGTTTCTCTCTCTCTCTCTCTCTTTTTTTTCACTTTTTCCGCTCGGGCGTCGCGGGCAACAGCGGCAGCGGCGCAGCAGCAGCGGCAGCACCGCCTCCGCAGACCCCCGCCGCCCCTCCCGCCTCCCCCTCCCCAAACGCCACGCTCACGCGCGACGCCGGCCGGGGACCCGCCAGCTCCACCAGCAGCAGGTCCTCGTCGGTGCCGAACGCCGACCTCGCGTCGTCGAGGGCAGAGGCAGAGACCCTCCGGACGCGCGGGGGGCCGTCGGGGTCGCGGAGCGCGAAGGATCCACCGCCAGAGCCAGAGCCGCCGGGGGAGCCGCCGCGCGCGTCGAAGCCGCAGAGGAGGACGTAGTGGCCGAGGTAGCCGTGGTGGTGGTGGTGGTGGTGATCGTGGTGGTGATCGTGGTGGTGGTTGTTTTGAGGCTTCGCTCGCGTCGTCGGCGGCGGGGGGAGGGGCAAGGAGGGAGCGGCGGCGGCGACGGGGCTCGGCGAGCGAGTCGTTGCCGCCGTCACCGTCGCCGTCTTCGCTCCTGCTCCTCCTCTTCCTTCTCCCTCCGAAAGCAGCGACGAGCTCGAGGAAGTCGTGGAGCTCAGCCTGACGACGCTCATGGCCGACGCGTCGTCGGAGGAGACCGCGGAGGCGAGGGAGGCGGCGGGGGAGGAGCAGGCCGGCGAGGGACCGAGGCAGGGCGTCGGGGGCGGGGCCGGAGGGAGAGCAGCAAGAGCAAGAGCGAGAGCAGCAGAAGCTGTCGTTGTGGTTGTCCTTGCTCTTCCTCTCCCCGTCTCCATTTCTTCCTCTTCCTCTCTCTCCTCCCTCTCTTCCTCCTCCCTCTCGGCGGCGATCAGCCTCCTCTTGTCGACCAGCGCCACCACCAGGAACCTTCCGGAAAGCAGCTTGGCCGCCAGCTCCCGCGAAGGCACAGACCGCCTCTCGACGGTGACGCCCGCGGCCGGCGCGGCATCGAACAGCGAGGCCACGCGCGCGGCGTCGTCTCGGAGCGTTCCCGAGTAGAAGGGGGCCGAAGCGTACTCCTCACGGGCGCCCGTGGTCGTGGTGGCGAGCGTGACGCGGAGGGGAGGTGGCGGAGATGTGGAGGTGGAGTCTTTCTTCGCCGTCGCCACGGCCGCCGTCGCTCCCGCTGTCGCTGTCATCTCTTTCTGTCTTCCGCCGCCGCCGCCGCCGGCGTGAGCCACGAGCAGGTGCGCCAGGTCTATCGTCCACACGCTAGTGGTGCCCCCGAGAGAGGCGCGCAGCTCCGCCAGCGAGAGATCGGAAGCGGGAGCGGGAGCGGGAGCGGGAGCGGGAGCAGTTGCAGTTGCGGCGGCGGCGGAGAAGGGCGGAGAAGAAGGAGGAGAAGAAAAAGAGGAAGGAGAAGAAGAATCGGAAACCGACCGCAGCACCATCAGCAGGCACGCGAGCCCGCAGTCCCAGTTGTGGGCCTGGCGCACGTGCTCTACGTGGTGGAGGAGCGCGGTCGGGGGGGCGGAGGAAGGAGGAGAAGGAGGAATAGACCTCGGCGGGAACGAAAACGCCGCCGCCGCCAGCGTGGCCGCCGCCGTCCTGCTCCTCCTCGTCGCTGTCGCCGTCGCGGCTCTCTTTGGCGGCGGCGCCGTGCCCTCTTCTCGCTCTTCTCGCTCTCGCTCTTCTCGCTCTTCCTCTTCCGCTCGCTCGAAGGCCGACATGATCCCGGTGCGGATCTGCTGCGGCGAAGGGGGAGGCATCGTCTCTGTACGGGTGTGTTTTTTTTTGGGGGGAGGGGGGCAAGTGAAGAGAAGGGAGGTTGAGGTTGAGCAAGGAAAAGGCAAAAGGCGAGAGCGAGCTCGACGTTCGTTTCCGGCTAGCAATGCATCAAAAAGGGCCCCCTTTCTCGAGCCTCGTTGCACAATCAACCACCCCCAGAAGCCTTGATCTTGTTTCTTTTCTGCGCTCGAATATAAAAGAAAGGTGTCGAGGGAGCAGGGGTCAAGACTCTTGGAGCGCGTTTTCGTTCGAGATGTAGCTCTCGACAGTCAAAGCTGGCTTGTTCGCCAGCGTCGAAAAAGAAAAAAACGTCGAAAGCTCATTCGTCCCTCTCGGGCTGCTGCTTCCACGCTCTTGTTCGCCGTCTCCCTCATATCTCTGCCTGAAGACTGTCGAAAGGGACTCACCTGAGGGAAAACGGAGAAAGAGAAGAAGAGAAGAAGAGAGCAGAGAAGAGCAGAGCAGAGAAGGCGAAGAAAAGACAAATCTCTTCTCTCGCTGCAAACTCGCTTTTCTGTTCTGGTCGCTCGTCGAGGAAAAAAAGTTCACTCCCCCTCTTTGCTCTTCTTTTCTCTCTCCTTTCTCTCCCTTCCTTCTCTCTCCTCTCTCTCCCTTCCTTCTCTTCGTCCGCGCTCTCAGCTCTCTTCCCTTTTACTATGCTGCGCCTCTCCGCGCGCAGTGGTGCCGTGGCACCGTCCCGGACGCCTCTCTCTGCAGCGTCGAGCTCGGCGAGGGCGAGGGCGACGGCGGCGACAACAAGCTCCCATCAGCTGCAGCAGCAGTGCCGACGACGAGTGCGGATCGCCGCCATTGTTGCTTTATCGCCCTCCACCTCCTCGCTGCGACCGAAGCTCGCCCCCTCCACTCGCCAGCCGCCGGTAAGAAAACGTCAGAATGCACGATCGGTGCATTGAGTCGATGGAGCAGAGGGCTTTGATTGGGAGGAACACGGGCTGGATGTATCGTTTTTTTTCTCTCTTTCGATCTAAGGCCACGACGCTCAACCTCTTTCTTCTTCTCCAACTCTCCTCTCTCCCTCTCCTCTTACAGGCCCTCCGCCTCTCGGCCGCAGCCCCCCCGGCGGCCCTCGCCGCCTCCGTCGCGGCCGTCGCCGAGTCCGCCAGGACCTCCCTGCTCTCCGCCCTGGCTGCTGTCCTCCCCGAGGCGCTCTCTCGGCAGCTGGCGGCCCAGCTCTCGCCGGCCGTCTCGCTCGCCATCTCGGTGTTGGCGGCCGTCGCCGCCTTCCTGCTCGTGAAAAAGGTTTTCGACACGCCGTCGAGGAAGTACGACCCGGCCAACCCCAACGTCGGGGACGAGTACGATGCGTGGACGCGGTGAGGAGATTGGTGTTTTGAATTTAATTTCTAGTTCGATTCCACGAGAAGAGAGAGAAAGAAGAAGAAGAAGAAAAACCGACTTCTTTTCTTTTCTTTTCTTCGCTCACCTTTTTCTTTCCAAACCGAAACCAAACCAACCAACTCAAACAGCGAGGGCATCCTCGAGCACTACTGGGGCGAGCACATCCACCTCGGCTACTACACCCCTCAGGAGCGCCAAAGGGGTTACCTCCGCAAGGATTTCAAGGGAGCGAAGATCGATTTCGTCGACAAGATGCTCGAGTGGTCTGGGGTCCGCGAACCCGGGCGCCCGCCCGTGAAGAGGATTTTGGATGTCGGATGCGGGATCGGGGGCACGTCGAGGCTGCTGTCCAAGGCGTTCCCGGAGGCGCAGGTGGCAGGAATCACGCTCTCGACGGAGCAGGTAAGGAGAGAAGAGTTTTGAATTTTTTTTTGCTCGTTTTTTCTTCTTTTTTTCTTCTCTTTTTTTTTCTTACCTTTTTCTTTTTCCACTTTCTCTCTCTCTCTCTCTCTTTCTCTCTCCCCACCACCACCAACACCCACCTCGTCTCAGGTCACGCGCGCCACCCAGCTGGCCCACGCCCAGGGCCTCGAGAACGTCACCTTCCGCGTCATGGACGCCCTGGCTTTAGAGTTCGAGGAAGACTCCTTCGACCTCGTCTGGGCCTGCGAATCGGGGGAGCACATGAGCGACAAGAGGCGGTACGTGCAGCAGATGACGCGCGTTCTGAAGCCCGGAGGAACATTAGTCATCGCGACCTGGTGCCAGAGGGAGGCCGCGGGGGAAGGAGGGGCGGACGCCGACGCCGCCGCCGCCGGCGTCGCCCCTCCGCCGCCGCTCTCGAGCTCGGAGAGGGAACGCCTCCAGTTCCTCTACGACGAGTGGGCGCATCCCTATTTCGTCTCGGTCGAGGAGTACGGCCGCATGCTGTCCGAGACAGGGGACATGAGGGAGATCGCGGTCGCGGACTGGACGAGGCCGACGATCGACACCTGGCGGCACTCCAACTGGGTCGGCGTCTTCGACCCGTGGCCCGTCGTCAAGGCGGGATCCCGGATCTGGTACCGGGTCCTGAGGGAGATCGTGACCTTGGAGCGCATGCACAGGGCGTTCGCGTGCGGGCTGATGGTGTACGGGATGGCGCGGGCGGTGAAGAGGGAGGGAGGGGGAGGGGAGGGAGGGGGAGGGAGGAAGGAGGAAGTGCTGTCGATGGTCGCGGCGTGAAATGTTTCGTTTTTTCTTTCCTTTTCTTTTCTTCAGCATTTCGTTTACTTCGTCCCCTTCCGACCCCCTGTTTCGTTCCGGTTCATTTTGTGATAGGTATTGATGAATTCGCTTTATTCGTTTATTTTGGAGGGGTCTGTCTCTCTCTCTCTCTCTCTCTCTGGGTTGATGATCAAAAAAGAGCGCGTGAGAGAAAGAGCGTTTTTCGAGGGGGTTGAAAAAAAAAGAACGACGGCCGAACGCGTCTTTCTTTTCCTCATTTTTCTTTTTCGGAAAACCGCGAGCAAGCTAGCTTAAGGTGAGGATCGGAAAGGAGAAGAGCTCTCGTTTTCTCTCTTCTTCGCCTTCTCCGCGCCTTCTCTCGTCGGGGCGGCGTGAGGGAGATGCAGAGCGCGGTGGCGGCATTGCAAGCCTGGGCTGAGACACGGAGAGAGCGCGAAGAGAGAGAGCGGAAAGAAAAGAGATGGAGGAGATGTCGTCGTTCGTCGTCGCCGGCGTCCGTCGCCGGCGTCTCTTCGAGAGGAAAAGCATGAGCTTTTCCTCTCGCTGCCTCTTTCCGTTCCCTCTTTCTCCCTTGTTCCGATGCCTCATCTCGCATTTCATCACCCACGAGAGCGAAAGAGGCATCGACGCTAGCCCTCGAAGAGGATATCGCGGGCGTTGTGCTGTCCTAGCCTGCTGAAAACGCGAGGAGATGGAGGGTCGTGGAAGAAAGAAAGAAAAAAGCAAGAGAGCTCTCTCCGCTTGTTCCCTTCCGCTTGTTCGGCGGCCGCCAAAGAAGGAAAGGGCGATGCCTTTGCTGGCATCGCTCTCGCTCTTCTCTCCTCTTCTTCTTCTCTTCCTCCCACTCAAGCTCACACATCTCTCCCCACCACCACTAAAAACATCTCCGATCGCACAAACTCCGATCTCAGGCGACGTGAAAAGAGAAAGAGAAAGAGAAGGGAAAGAGAGAGAGAAAGAGAGAAAGAGAGAAAGATCTTTCGTAGTTGATGCCATCAACCTCTTCTTCTCCTCTTTTCTTGACCTCGACCTCGACCTCGACGACACCCTCGTCCTTTTTTTTTCGTTTCTAGAACAACAACCCCAAAAACAAAACCATGGGCGGCCCGCCCAAGAAGGGCAAGGCCAAGGGCAAGGCCTCTGGTAAAAAGTCCGGCGGCGGAGGCGGAGGGCACGGGCATGGAGGGCACGGAGGGCACGGGAACGACGAGCACCTCGAAGGGAACAACAACGCCTCTTCTTCCCTCGTCCTGCCCTCGCCGGCGCCGCTGGTGTCGGACCTGCCCCCGGAGCGCCGCGTCGCCGCGGCCCGCCCGCTCTGGAGGGACCTCGACGAGCGCACGCGCCTGCTCCTGCTGACGCTGCCCGTGAAGGAGCTCGAGGGCCATGCGGCGTTCTCCGACGAGCTGGCGGCGAGGCAGGAGGCCGCGGCGGCGAGGGCGGCGGCGCGGGCCGCGGGCCTCCCAGTTGCCTGCAAGCAGCAGGGGCGGCAGCAGCAGCAGGGGCGGCAGCGCGGCGGCGGCGCGGCAGCAGCAGCGACCGCCAACGGCAACTCTTCGAAGGCTTCTGCTGCTGCTCCTGCTGAGGAGGAGAAGGTGGAGGAAGAAGAGGGCGCGGCTGAGAAGGCTGCTGCGGGAGAAGAACAAGAAGAAGCTCCCGTCGCCGCCGCTGCTTCTTCCACCACCAACGCCATCGCTCGCGAGACCTCCTCGGAGGAGGAGGAGGACGAGCGCGGCGACTCGCTGCTCGCGGACCTCCGCACGGCGCTGCGCCGCCTGAGACGCGGCAGGCCGACGTGGAAGAAGTGGCGCTGGCCCGGGGACCCGCTGGCCGCGCTGGGCGCCGGCGACGGAGGAGCGGAGGAGGCGAGCGACGACGACGACGGCGGCGAGGAAACCGAAAACGGCGAAAACGGCAACGACGGCGAAGGAGAGCGGCTGAGGCGGAAGCAGCAGCGGCAGCAGCGCCGCCTCGCGCGCCAGCGCCAGCGCGAGCTGCTCCAGAGGCCGCGCTCTTTCGTCGACGGCGCCTCCTTCCGAGCCTTCGTGGTCGAGAACCTGATCGGGGAGGAGCTGCGGGAGTACCTTCCTCCGGCGCCGCAACTGCCCCCGCCGAAGAAGAAGAAGACGAAGAAGACGAAGAAGGAGAAGGAAGGCGGCGACGACGAAAACGGCAACGAGGAAGAAGAAGAAGAAAGCGAGACGCGCTTCCAGCGCGCCGTCGAGTCGAGGGCCGAGTTCGAGCTCCGCGCCAGGATGCAGGACCTGGTCCAGCGCACCGCGGCGCTGGTCCCTGGGGGCGCGGTCTCCGCCGTCAACGCCGCCGCGGCGGCCGCCAACGCAGCCGCCGCCGCCGCCGTGGCGGCGGAAGAAGCGTCATCGTCGGCCGAAACCTCCTCCTCCTCTTCCGCGCCCGGCGTCGCCCTGCCTCCTCTGCCCCCGCCTCCTCCCCCGCCGCCCGTCTTCTCCCCGGGCGGCATCGTCGTGGGCCCCGGCGGGGCAGCAGCAGCAGCAGCGGAAGCGGCGGCGGCGGCGGCAGCGGCCGCCGCGGCGGCGAATGGGACCGTGGTGCCGACGACGACGCCCGGCGGCGGCCTCCCGATCTCCCAGCCGCCGCCACCTCCGCCCATGCGCAACGCGCACGCCGCGGCCGCCGCCGAGCTCCTCCGCGGCCTGGCCTGCGAGCACCCCTGCCTCTACGACTCGGTGGCGCGCTCGGTCGCGGCCTTTGTCTGCGATTTCCTGCCGGCCGGCGTCGTGGTGTCGCAGTCGACTCCCCAGGGGAGGCAACACGTCCTGCAGCCGCAGCGGTCGACGGTCCCGCCGAGCCCTTCGGCCCTTCTGGAGCCGTCGAGCTTCGAACCCGCCGGCGGGGGCGGGGGGGGCGGGGAGGAGGAGGAGGAGGAAGAGGAGGGGGTTGTTGGAAACGGAAACACCAACAACAATTCCTCCTCCACCTCCACTGCCTCCGCAGCCTTGGCCGCCGCCGCCTCCCTCGCCGCCCCTGCCCTCTTCCTCTCGCCCTCGTCGCTCGCCCCCACCCCGCTGGGAGCCGGCTTCGACCTCTGCGTCGAGGACCTCGACCAGCTCCCCGCCGACGCCTGCGCCCTGCTGTACGACTGGGTCAACGAGCGCGTCGACGCTTTGTCGACAAAGGTCAAGCTGGAGGCGTGGGAGGCCGCCGAGGCCGAGACCGAGAGCAAGGCGCGGGCCGAGCGGAGGAGGAAGCGGCGCGAGGAGCGGAGGGAAAAGGGGCTGGAAGGAGAGGAGGACTCGGAAGAAGAGGACTCGGAGGATGATGACGAGGCGATGGGAGACGTCGACCTGTTCGAGCTCGTGACCGTGCCCGTTCCCGAGGTAGCGCTCCCTGGCTACAGGGAGAAGAAGAAGGAAGCCGAGGAGAAGAGGAAGAGAGCTGCCGCTGCAGCGTCTGCGTCTGCGTCTGCGGCCTCGGAGGGGGATAGGCGGGCGTCGGGCGAGACGGACGAGTTCGCGTCCTGCTCCTCGTCGCCGAAAGCTGACGCCTCCTCTGAGAGGCCTGGCTCCGCTTCCCCGTTCGCGTCTGCTGCCTCTGCCTCTGCTGCTGGCGGTGCTGCCTCCTCGTCATCGTCGGCGCCCACGCTCACGCCGGCAGAGGCCTCCGCCGCCGCGGCCGAGGCGGAGATCGAGGGCGCCTTCCGCTGCTGCGCCGCCGAAAACTCCTCTTCGTCTTCTTCCGAAACCCCGACAACGACCGAGGCGATCCGAGTCAACCGCAGGTGGCTCTCGCACCTCGCGTCGCGCGTGCTGGGAGATGACGGCAACCCGCGCAAGGCGCTGCGGGCCGGTGACCCCTTGCCGAACAGCAACAAGAGGGGCGGCGGCGGCGGCACTGCTCCTCCGTCGTCAGCGTCAGCGTCTTCACCTCAGCCCGTCGCCGCCGAGGACGAGGACCCCCACCGCTGCGGCTTGGTGCTCGAGTGGGTCTTCGGCTCCATCGTCGCCACTGCAGAAAAAGCCCGCGACGTCGCGCGCAGGGGCCTGGGAAGGCACGCCCCCGGGCCGCGCTCGGCGCTCGCCTTGCTGAAAGCGGCGCTCGCCGAGCAGGCCGCTCTTTCCAAGCGCCTCGACGCGGACCGGGACCTGATCCGCGAGGTGCTCCTGGCCCGCAAGTCGCTCAACGACGACATCCACGCCGGCCACGACGTGCGCACCATGCCTGGGAGGGACGCGAAGGGGAGCGTGCTCAGCGCCTCGGAGTTGGAGGCAGGGCCCGTCGGCCCCAACGCGCCGCTGCCCGAGACGGTCCCGGACGCCGTCGCCTTCCGCATGGCGCAGCGCGAGGTGGTGCTGGTGCGCGCCAAGCTTCGAGCGATCGAGGCCGAGCGCGCGCGCGCCAACGCCAGGCTGCGGCGCGCGAGGGCGGCGCTGCGGGCGGCGCACCCGGAGCTGGAGCGGCTGAAGCGGGAGCACGAGCAGGCGAGGGCCGCGGCGGCCAACGGCGGCGGCGGCGGCGGCGGCGGAGGCGGAGGCGGAGACGGAGGGCCGTCGTCGTCGGGAAAGCAAAAGCTGAGGAACAAGGAGGGCGGCAACAAGGAAGGCGGCAAAGAAGCCGCCGGTGCTGCTGGCGCTGGCGCTGGCAACTCTGCCCCTGGTGCTCCCAACGCCGCTGGCAACGCTGCTGCTGACGCCGGCGGAGCGAACCAAAACGGCAACAGCGGAGGCGGAGGGAGCACGACGGTGACGGACCAGGTCGACGCCGCCGCCGCGCTCCAGCGCCAGCAGTCGCGCGTCGCCTTCTTGAACGCCGACGCCACCAGGGCGCAGGGCGAGGTCGGGAGGGCCGAGCACGAGCTGCAGCAGCTGGCGATGTGGTGCGCCAGCACCGCAGGCCTGGCCGAGCAGCTGCGGCTGATCGCCGAGGAGGAGGAGGAAGGGGGGGGAGCAGCGGCGCAGAGCTCCGGCGACGCCGACGCCGCAACGGCAAAGGCCCAAGCCCACGCCGAGGCCGCCACGGTCGCCGCCCAGAAAGTCATCTCCTCCCTGCGAGTCCACAACGTCTCGGCCCCGCAGATCCCCCCTCGGACCCCGGACCTCGCGCGCAGGTACTTCGCCTCGGACATCCGCAAGCAGCTCTACACCGACCGCGACGGGCAGCACCTGTTCGAGGCGCTGCTGCGCGAGTCGCGGCTGGCCAAGGCCGCGCTCGAGGCCGGGGAGGCCGCACTGGTGCACCTGGACGCGGCGCTGGTCGCCGTGGCCTGCGACGACCCCGGGTCGAGATTGGGCGCCGCGCTGACGTCCCCGCTGCTGGGCTCGAGGCTGGAGCGGGCCGCGGAGCAGAGGGCGAGCGCGATCGCCGCCGCGACGGCCGCGGCGGTGCTGGCGGCCGAGGCGGAGGAGCGGCGGGCGGCGGGCGACGCCGCCGAGCGCAAGGCGCGCGCGCGGGCCGCCCGCGCCGAGAGGGTCGCGGTCGAGAAGGCAAAGGCCAGGGAGGCGCAGGAGCGCGCCGCCGCCGCCAGGGCCGAGGAGGAGCGCGAGAGAGCCGAGAAGCGCGAGCGGGAGCTGGAGCTCGAGAGGGAGGGGCGCAGGAGGGCGGCCGAGGAGGCGAGAGCGGCCGAGGACGCGGCGATGGAGGAGCGGCGCAGGCAGCTCCTGGCGGGCGAGGACCCCTTTTGGAGGGCGAGGGCGGCGCAGGCCGCGAGGGACGCGTCGTTCCTGCTGCCGGATGACAGATATTCTTCCTCTTCTTCCGACGAGAACGAAGAAGAAGGAGAGGGCGAAGGCGCTGGCGGCGCTGGCGGCGACAACGACGAGGACGGCGACCTCGCGCGAGCGATCGCGGCGTCGAGAGAGGATGCCAAGCGCAGCAAGGCGGCGGCGACGACCACCACCACCACGACCACGACGGTCGTCGAGGAGACGTCGACGTCGGAAGAGGCCGCCGCCGTCGGCGTCGCCGTCGCTGTTGCCCCCGGCGCGTCGCCGTTGCCCTCGGCCGCTGCTCCGAGAACGCCCAAGAAGAGGCAAGCGGCGGCGGCGGCGGCGGCGGCGGCAAAGAAGGCGGCGGCGGAGGCGGAAGCGGCGGCGGCGAACAAAACTTCTGCTTCTTCTTCTTCCACCCTCCCCGTCCCCCCGCACCCCTCCTCCCTCCCCGCTCCCCCGCCGCAATTTGGAACGCTGCCCCCCACGGCGCTTCCTCCCCCTCCTTCCCAGCCTCCTTACGGAGGCGCTTACTTCCCTGCCCCTCCTCCGCTGCCATCGGCGGGCCCATCGCCGGAGCAGCAGCAGCGGATGCAGCAGCTGCAGCACCAGCAACTTCAGCAGCAGTTCCAGCAGCAGCAGTTCCAGCAGCAGCATCAGCCGCAGCAACGCTTCTACTACCCGGGAGGCAGCGTCTTCGTTCCCCCGCCGCAGCTCTCCGGGCCGTCGGCGGCGGCGGCGGCCGCCGCGAGCGCAACGAGACTCAGAGCCAACGCCGCGCCGTTCGTTCCCTCCCCTCGCGTCAGCGACAGCGGCAGCGGCAGCGGCAGCGGCAGCGGGCGAAGCTCCGCGGACTCTTCCCCGCAGCCCCTGCCCCTCTCACAGGAGCAGGAAGAAGGGCCACCGCGCCCGGCGGCGATGACGACCACGACCACCACCACGACGACGACGACGACGACGACCGGCAAGAGAGTCGAGCTCTCGGCCAGGCTGCCGCGCGGTCTCGGCAACTCGGTGGGGGACAACTCGTGCTTCATCAACGCGGCGCTGCAGGCGCTGGCGCACCTGCCCCGCGCGTCGGCGGAGCTGGTGGCAGCGGTCGGAGGAGGAAATGGGGGAGGAGACGAAGAAGGAAAGGCGACTCGTTCGCCTCTCGCCTCTTCCTCTTCCCCTTCCTCTTCTCCTTCCGATGCCGACGCCTCCGTGGCCAATGAGCTCCGTTCCGTGCTCTCGGAGCTCGCCGACGCGGAGAAGAAGGTCGCGGTTCCCGTCCCGGACGCCAGAGCTGCGGCGGCGGCGGCTGCTGCCGCGGCGGCCGACGACGGCGGCGCCTCTTCTGCTTCCTCTTCCTCCGCTTCCGCGCCGCCGACGCCGCAGCAGCCCTCGAAAGACTCCTCGACTCCAACGGCGCCACCGCTCCCCGCCACGGCCACTGAGGCCCTCCGAAGGGCGCTCGTCGCTCTCCACGGCGGCGACGGCGTCTCGTTCCTGCTCTCGGAGATGCACGACGCCGCCGAGGTGCTCGGGGAGGTGTTCGCGGCGCTGCACCGGGCCGAGGCCGCTGCCAGAGAAGCAGCGTCGGCGGCGGCGGGAGGAGAGAGTAGCGAACCTTCTCGCCGCTCTCTTCCTCTCCCCGACCCGCTGCTCCCGACGCGCGCGCGCCTGCCTCCGCCCGGAGGGCCGCCACCCAAGCCCAGGGCGACGGGAACGGCGGCTCTGCGCCTGTTCGGGATGGAGGTGCTGGCGATGCCGGAGGCGGCCTCTGCTTCTTCTGCTTCCGGAGAAGGGAGCGACGGTGGCAGCGGCAGAAATGGCGGCGGCGGAAACGGCGGAAGCCGCAGCCGGACGATTTCGAGGCACGCCTCCCTCGGCGACGCCTTCTCCGCTGCTGCCCTCGCTGCTTCTTCCTCGCCTCCTTCCAAGGTCTCCGCTGCCGCTGCCAGCGCTCTAGCGTCCCCGAGAGGCGTGGGCGACGAGGCCGGGACCAAGACCGCCGGCAGCTCTGCCAACCCGTCGCCGGCCAAGGAAGGCGACGCGAGCTCGGGCGTTGTTTCCGCCGTCGCCGCTTCTCCTTCTCCTTCTCCTCCTTCGACTTCCTCTTCCTCTTCCTCTTCCTCGACTCCGCGGCCGCAGGACGGGCTCCAGTACGTGAAGTACTTCCACCTCGTGCCGGCCACCCCCCTGCGCGACGCCAGGGACGCCGCAGCTGCGGCCAAGAGGGAGGTCCCCTTCGAGACGCTGCTCCGGGCCGCCGAGAGCGGCGGCGGCGTCAGGGGGCTCGCCGCGGCAGAAGAAGAGGCGAGGCAGAGGCAGCAGCAGCAGCAGCAACAGCAGCAGCAAGACGCCACCGCCTCTTCTCCTCCTCCTCCGAGGCTGACCCTGGCTTTCGGCCCGGCCCTGCTGCGCCGCCCGGCGGTCATCACGGTCGCCCTCGCCTGGGACAGCCACCGCGCCTCGGACGCGGCGATCTCCTCCGTCGCCGCGGCCGTCGCTCCCTCGCTCGACGCCAGGGCGCTGTTCGGCGGCGGCGGCGGCTTCGCTCCGGTGGGCCCGCGCTATGGCCTCCGCGCCGTTGTCTGCTACGCCCGCCACCACTACTACGCGTACGTGGCGTGCGACACGACGGCGGAGACCACGATGACGACGACGGTGACGACGACGACCTCCAAGAGGAAGAGAGAGAAGCGTAACGGAGACGGGCAAGAGGCCGCCGCAGCAGAGGTCGAAGAAGAGGCCGAAGAGGAGGGCGAGATAGTCTCGACCGACACCGAGACCACCTCGAGCACCTCGACCTCGACCTCCGCCGTCTCGGACCCGAGCAAGCTGGCGTGGTCCGTGGTCGACGACACCTCCGTGAGGATGCTCTCTGGAGGGTTCGAGGGCGCGAGGCAGGACATCGTGAGGGCCAAGGCGCAGCCGAGCTTGCTGTTCTACGAAGCTATGGTGAATGAGTGAGAAAAAAAATGATCTTTTTTTTAAAAAAATATTTCGTTTTCGGGTTTTTTTCGGGAGAGAGAGAGAGATTTGTGTTTCCCTGTTTTGTCCTTTATCTTCATCATCAAGCACCATCATCATCATCATCATCATCATTCAACCACTATCGCACAAACAATGAATCAGTTTTCTTATTTTAAGAGAAGAGAGAGGAGAAAGAGAGAGAGAAAGACGCGTCGTTTCTTTTCTTTTCTTCTTCTTCCTTCTTCTTTCTTCTTTCTTCTTTCTTCTTCTGTTTCTGCTTTTTCCACCAAACAACCTTCCTGTCAATAAAGAAAAAGAAAACAAAAACAGCAGCAATTAAATCTCTGTCTCTCTCTCTCTCTTTCTCTCTCTCTCTCTTGGTGAATTGGATGCGCGCGAGGGGAGAGAAAGCAAAACAGAAAGAAAGAAGAAAAGAAAAGGTGGTTATTTTTTCAAAGAAGGAAGCTGCTTTTTTAATAAAAAAAAGCCCATCTCAACGGAAGAGCTTTTTACAATTTTGATTCTCGCTTTAAAAGAATACTCGAGAAGAGAAAAACTATGAAGTAAGGTAGCAGCGCGCGCGTGTATTGATCAGTGGGAATGGGAATGGGGGGGTGGGACCGGGGGGTGGGGGGAAGGCGGAAATGAATGGTTTCCGTTTTTCTTGTTTTGTTTTTTTTGCGTTTTTTTTCTCTCTCTCAATTTTTTCTTGGAACTCTCGCTCTCTCTCTCTGTCGCTCTCTCTCTACTTGCGCCCCGCCGCTCCCTGGTTGTTGGTGTTCCTCCCGCGGGAGAGCACTCTCCACGGGGACTTCATCGGGACGTCGTTGCTGTTGCTGTTGTTGGCGGCGGCAGCATTGTTCCGGCGACCGGGCGCGTTCTTGGAAGCGGGGGGAAGAGGCTCGACGTCGTCGGCGTCGTCGAGGTTCATCTCGTCGATTTCTTCTTCTTCCTCGTTGTCGTCTTCGTCAAACTCTTCCTCCTCTCCGTCGTCGTCGTCGTCGTCGTCGACCTCGTCCCCACCCGTGGCCATCTCCTCCAGGCTCGGCCTCGCGGAGATGTCCATGATGGGAGCGACGGCAGAGACCATCCCGGAGCCATCCGTGCCGTCGAGGCAAAGGGAGCCGTCGTCGTCGTCGGTGCTGCCGGTGAGGTGGCGGTGCCTTGCGTTGTTGCCGTTGCCTCCACCGTTGCCGTTGCTTTTGGCGGCGGCGACGACGGCGGCGGCGGCGGCGCGCCCGGCCCCGAAGAGGTCCGCGGCCAGCTCCTTCTGCCTCGCCGCCCAGGAAGGGGCCGTGGTCAGGGAGGTGGAAGCCCCCGCTTCCGCGTTCCTCTTGAGGAGAGGAGAGGGGGCGTCAGCTGCTGCCTTGGAAGAAGTAGCAGCAGCTTTGCCGCCGGCTCGCTTTGCCGCCACCGCCGGAGCAGCAGCGGCAGCAGGAGCAGCAGCAGCTCTGCTGGCACTCAGCGGCCCCCGCGCCCTGGCAGCGGCCGAAGACGCCACGTCGTCTCACCACGCCCTGGGCATCCCGTCGGCGACTCCCGCGAAGTAAGGGAGGTCCAGCAGCTCGGCGGCAGAGGCGCGCTTGCTGGGATCGGGGTGCAGGCAGGCCTTCAAAAGTTGCAAGAGCGCGGGCGGGAAACCGGCGCACGAGGACTCGAGGGGCACCGACCCTGGCTTGATCGCCGCGTACCGTGGGGGAAGCCTGGACGAGGGATTATCGCTTGACGGAGCGGGGGGCGCGTCTGCGGCTGCCGCGGTGGCGTTGGCGGTCATCGACAGCGAGGCCGGCAGCGAGTTGCCGTGCTTGTTGAGGCTCAGCGCCTTTTTGGCGCCCTGCGCCGCCGCCACCGTCGCCGCAGCAGCAGCAGCAGAGGTAGAGCCGTTGCCGCTCTCCTTGGGGTTCAAGTGGGGGTTGGCGCAGGCAGCCACCTCGTGCTCCGGGATCAGAGGCCCCACGGCGGCCAGCACGCGAGCCAGCTGGTCCGCGTCCGAGTCCCCGGGGAACAGCGGCCTGCCCGACTGCATCTCGGCGGCCATGCACCCGAGAGCCCAGACGTCCACGCCCGAGCCATAGCCCCTGTCGCCCACCAGGAGCTCCGGGGCGCGGTACCAGCGCGTGGCGACGTAGTCGCTCATGGGGTCGCAGTGATGGGAAGAAGAGGAGGAAGAGGAAGAATTGTGCTGGTGGCGACGAGAAGAGGAAGAAGAAGAAGTGGAGGTCGAGGTCGAAGTGGTCAAAGCCGCCGCCGAAGTCATACTCGTGCTCGTCTCCCTCCCGCTCGCGCTCCTTTCCAGCAGGTGAGCGCACGCCCCCCCGGAGCAGACGCCTCCACTCCCGCACGCGCTCCTCTGCTTGCACTCTCCGGTGCTGCTCGCTAAGGGTCGAGCAAAGCCGAAGTCGCACAGCTTTACCAGAGCTCCTCGCGAAGAGACGAGGACGTTTTCCGGTTTGACGTCCCTGTGCACCACGCCCCTCGCGTGCAAATACGCCAACCCACGGGCCAGCTGCCACAGCAGAGGGCGCGTGCGGGAGTCGCCCAGGCCCGTAGGGCACGCCTCCATGTCGTCGAGCAGGCAGCGGTCGACGTGTTCCAAGACGAGATGGAGGCGACCACTGGGGTCGACGAAGCGGCCTCGGAGGGCGACGACGTGGTCGTGGTCGAGGGCGGCGAGGACCCGGGCCTCTCGGAGGGCGGTCTTGCGGACTTGCTGCGGGGCGGGAAGGTGGGGAGGAGGGAAGAGGAGGAAGGGGAGGAGAGGAGAGAGAGAGGTGGTTGCCAGGGTGAGTGTCCAGGGTCGAGAGAGAGAGAGAGCATTGTGGCGGCGGCGAGAGAGAGAAGCAAAAGCCAAATGCCCCCCTTCCTGTTTGCTTTCTGTTGCTCCATTCGAGCCGCCTCGCGCCCTCTTCTTTTGTTTTATTCCCTCTCTTTTGATTTTCAGAGAGCTTTCAGTGTTTGTCTCTCGCGCCTGGACGGAAGGAAAGGCAAAGGAAAGCTCCGGAGCGGTGGAAATTGGCGAGGAAAGAATCGCAAAGAGAAAGGTTTCGTTTTTTTTTCCTCGCTCGCTTGACTCAGCTCTCTTCGCCGCTCTCCCTTCTACTAGAGCCGCCAATGAAGAAAAACCTTCAACTCACATGATTCTCCTCGCCCGACTCCTTGAAGCGCTTGACGGCCACCAGCTCGCCCGAGGCCCTATGGCGACACCGGAGCACGGTGCCGTAGGTGCCCTCGCCGAGCTTGCCGAGCTCCTCGTAGGCCTGATTATGGAGGGAGAGAGTTGAAAAGAGGAAGAAAAAAGAGTTCAGAGCAAACCTTGGAGCGAGTGAAAAAAAAAGGAAAAATCGCGGCGGCGGCAATGGCGACTCTGCTGCCCTTTTGACGCGGTCTGTTCGCTCTCTCGCTGCGTCGTTCCCCATTCGACTGCCATGACAGGCAAGAGAAGACAACGGAGATCACGTAGCAAAGAGAAGGGAAAACCAGCGAACAGGGACGCGACGCGAGGCGACATGCTGATGAGGGAGCAGGGGAGGCAGTTCCTCCAAAAAAAAAAACTTGCGTTGACTGCATTCCCTCTCCGTGCTCTCCCTCCTTCCCTGCGCTCCCGCCCCACTTCCGACCTTCCAGACCACGCCCTGAGACTCACCTGCATGGCGCTAGACTACAATAGCAGTAGCGTCGCTCTCTCTCTTGCCCTTTGCTGCAAAAGAGGGAATCGGTTTCGCTTTTTTTCTCCTTTGCTTTTTTTTGTAACTCAGTCCGGTTTTTTTTTTTTTTCATTTCTCTTCTCTCCTCCTCGACCCTGGCCTTTTCCCTCGCGCGACCCTGCTCTCTCGCCCTCTCTCTCTCTCTCTCCCTCCCTCTCTCTCTGTCTCTCCC
>Ga0114918_10002351_pt1 | contig 16979 bp, 13 predicted proteins | sample LantaG_FD_87015 | JGI IMG/M metagenome (GOLD analysis project Ga0114918, IMG submission 87015) | Deep subsurface microbial communities from Baltic Sea to uncover new lineages of life (NeLLi) - Landsort_02402 metaG | ecosystem: Environmental > Aquatic > Marine > Oceanic > Sediment | place... | reverse complement strand
TTTTTTTTTTAAATTCTTTTTTTTTTTTTTTTTTTTTGGATTTATTTTTTTTTTTTTTTTTTTTTTTTTTTTAAGAAATTTCCTTTTTAAAAAAAAAAACCCTTGAGTGGATATTTAAATTTTTTTTTTTTGAAAATAAAAAAAAAAGTGAAAAAATTTTTTTTTTTTTTATAATTTTTTTTTAAATAAAAAAAAATATTTTAAAAAAAAAAAAAAAAAAAAAAAAAAAAAAAAAAACTTCTTTACCTCTTCGAAGCAGGCACCGCGATCCCTCGCTCCTCGGCGTACGAGATCAGCCTCGACCTCGAGTTCAGGTCCCACTCCCTCCAGGGGCTGATAACCTTGATGTCCGGCTGCAATCCATAATACCCGAGCTCGAACCTCACTTGGTCGTTGCCCTTGCCGGTCGCACCGTGAGACACGGCGTCTGCTCCTACCTCCCTGGCGATCTCGATCTGCCTTCTAGCGATTAAAGGTCGAGCAATCGACGTCCCTAACAGATAAGTGCCCTCATACAGAGAGTTGGCCCTGAACATCGGGAAGACGAAATCTTTCACGAACTCCTCACGGAGGTCGTCGATGAAAATCTCTTTGACTCCGGCGGCGGCGGCTTTACCACGGACGGGCTCGAGCTCCTCCCCTTGACCCAGGTCCGCTGTGAACGTCACGACCTCGCAACCGTAGGTCTCCTGGAGCCAGGCGAGGATGACCGAGGTGTCGAGCCCCCCGGAGTAGGCGAGCACGACCTTGTTGACCTTGCCCGACAAACCTGCGGCGGCGGCGATAATTGCGCGGCGAGAGTCGGTGGTGTTTGCGCGGCGCGAGCGGGAGAGGGAGAGGGAGAGGGAGGAAGCCGGGAGAGCGGCAGCGGGGCGAGGGGCCCTTGCGTTTGCCGGGGCTGTTGTTGTTTTTTTGTTTGTTGTTGTTGATGATTGGATTCGAGTCGGAGCGTGTGTGAGCTGGAAGGAGAGAGGGAGAGAGAAAGACAGAGAAAGAGAAGGAGAGAGAGGACGACGGCGGCTTGCTCTTAAAAGGAGGGCGACGAAACGAGAGAGGGAACCGTCGAGAGACTGCCATCAAATTCTCATTCTCATTTGCGCTCGCTCGTTCGCGCCCCCCTCCAGCCCCGCTCTGCTTCCCCACTTCCTCGGAGACGGATCTGAATGTCCATCCCTTTGTGCCCAGCGGAGAGGCGAGAGCAAGAAAGCGCAATCGGACGCCGAACGAGAGCGAATAGGTCAAATGAAAAAAGCAAAAACGCCCTTGCTTTTGCGGCGGCCGTTCTCGCCTTTGCGCCAATTCCGCTCTCTTCCCGCGGCTTGGGGTGCTCTGGCTCGCCAGTTGGCCCCCCCTGGGACACTCACCGGCGATGCCGACAGCCGACCTGGCGATGGTAGCCATCGTTCGGATGCTAGGAGTGGGGGAGAGAAGGCGACGATGGGGATGTCGAAAAAGGGAAAGAGAAAAAACTTAGAGAGCTGAGAAAAGGAGAGCAGCAAGCGATTTTGAGTTGTCGTCCATTTTTTTTTCGCTCTCGCTCGGCTCGTTCGACGAAAATCGTTTGCTCTTTCCTTCTTCTCTTTCTTCTCTTTCTCTCCTTCTCAAAGACCATGGCCTCCCCTCCGCGCTCCAGGCCCGTGAACGTGGTCGTCGCGGGCGACCCGCGCGTGGGCAAGACCGCGCTCATCACCGCCGCGGCCACGGAGACCTTTGCGGCGTCGCCGCCGCCCTGCCTCCCGCCGACGCGATTGCCCGCCGACGCGATGCCCGAGGGCGTCCCGCTCACGCTCGTCGACACGTCCAGCCGCGAGGAGGACCGCGCCGCGACCGACGCGGCGCTGAGGGCCGCGGACGTGGTCGTGCTGGCGTTTGACGCCGGTGAGTAGTAGGAGGGAGGGTGTGGAAGGAGAGAGAGAATGGGAAGAAGAAGCAAGCAAGCAAGCGTCGATTGAGAGAGAAGGGCATGCGCGATGGTTTTTTCCCCTTTCTTCGACCTCAACCTCGACCTCTTCTCTTCCTCAAAAAAAAAACTCAACTTCCTCCTCCACCAACCTCAGGCCGCGACGCCACGCTCGAGCGCATCGGCACCCGCTGGATGCCCGACCTCGCCAGGCTCGGGATCACGGCGCCCGTCATCCTGGTGGGGTGCAAGTCCGACTTGGCCCGCTCGCCGCAGCAGCTGCAGGCCGCGGTCGTGCCGGTGATGCGCGCCCATCGAGGCATCGAGACGTGTCTCGAGTGCTCCGCGCGCAGGCTGGTGTTCGTCGGGGAGGTGTTCTACTACGCGCTGAAAGCCGTGGTGCACCCGACGGCCCCGCTGTTCGACGCGTCGGCGGCCGGGGGGGCGGGGGCCCTGAGGCCACTGTGCGTCAAGGCGCTCCGGAGGATCTTTGCCGCCTGCGACGCCGACGGTGACGGCGCGCTCTCCGATGCCGAGCTCAACGCCTTCCAGGTGCGGTGCTTCGGTGCCCCGCTGGCTCCCGGGGAGCTCGCTGGCGTCAAGGCCGTGGTGGCGGAGAGAATGCCGGGCGGGGTGAGCAACAGCAGTTCGAGGAGTAGCAACGGCAGCGGCAGCAGCGGCAGCGGCGCTCCTTCGTCGTCGACATCATCGGCAAACGGCTCGCTGACGTTGCCGGGCTTCCTCTTCCTGCACGCGCTCTTCATCGAGCGCGGCCGCCTCGAGACCACCTGGGCGGTGCTGCGCACCTTTGGCTACGGCGACGACCTCAGGCTGGCGCCCGCGGCGCTGGCCGGGGCGGACGTTTTGCTGAGGAGCCGGAGGGAGCAAGGAGGGGCAAGCGAGAGCGGCGGCGGCTTCGGCGGCGGCAAAACCTCGTCGTCGTCATTGGAAACCGAAAACAACAGCCTCGACCCCACCGTTGCTGCCTGCCTCTCCCCTCGCGCCGCCTCGTTCTTCTCGGAGGCCTTTTCTCGGGCCGACAGGGACGGCGACGGCGAGCTGGCCGGGAGCGAGGAGGCGGAGCTCTGGTCGACTGCCCCCGAGAGCCCCTGGGCCCTCCCCGACGAGAAGAGGGAACGAGGCGGCGCCGAGAGCAGCGGCAGCAGCGAAGAACAACAACAACAACCTTCGACTTCTTCCTCTTCTTCTCCCGTCCCCGCCTCCTCGCTCCCGCGCTCCGCGCTCAGCCCCGCGCCCACCAGGGCCTCGCTCGCGGCCGTGCTCGCCCCTCGCGGCCCCCGCGGCGGGCTCACGCGCTCCGGGTTCCTGGCGAGGCTCCACCACTTGGCTTCGGTCGCGCCGACGGCCGCGGCCGCTGCGGCGCTCTACTTGGGGTACGACGGGCCCTCGTCGGACCTGGCGTTCGCTTCGAGGCCTCGGAGGCTCGAGAGGAAGGCCGGGGCCGAGGAGAGGGAGAGGAAAGAAAAAGCCGCTGCAGCTGCGGCGGCGGCGGCGGCGCTGGCGGCGGCGGCGGAGAAGGAGAAGGAAAAGGGCGGCGAAGGAGAATCGGGAGTCGTTGTTGCTCCTCCTCCGACTCCCTCCGTTGCTCCCCCTTCCGCACCTTCCCCCTCCCCGCCGCAGGTCTTCCGCCCGCTGCTCCGCGGCCTCGTCTTCGGGCCCGCGGGAAGCGGCAAGTCGACGCTCGTCGCCTGGCTCGCGAAGGCGAAAGCGACAAGCAGCAGCGGCAACGGAGGAGGAGAGGAGCTCGAAGCAGTCGGCGAAGTCTCTCTCCCCTCTTCCTCCTCCGGAGAAGACAACGCCGAGGAAGACAAGAGAAACAACAGCACCTTCCTGTCCCTGAAGGAAGTGAGCTCGGCCACCGAGGCGGCCCTGCTCTCGCTGCCGGCTCGCCAGGCCTCGGCCGCGCTCGTGGCGTTCGACGTCGCCGTTTTCGTGTTCGACGCCGCCGACGCGAGCTGCGCTTCGCTCGACAAAGCCGTCGCGAGCCTGATCTCCGTCGCCGACGCCGCCGGGCCCGAGCTGCCCTGCGTGCTGGTGGCTGCGAACGACGGCGCGGGAGCGAGCAGCAGCGTCAAGGGCGGAGAAGCAGCGAACGGGCGAGAAGAAGGAGAAGAAAAAGAAGGAGATGGAGAAGGAGAGCCCGTCTCATCGCTCCCCGACGCCATCGCCGCAGCTTGCGGCTCCCTGTCGCTGCGCCTGCCCTTACCCTTCTCCCCTGCCAAGATCGCCGAGGACGCCGACGCTGCCTACTCGGCCATCGCCTCCATCGCGCGCACGGGCGGGGTCGTCAATGGCGGGAGCGGCGCGACGCCGCTGACGCCGCTGCTCCGGGCCCGCCGCGCGAGGGAGCGCGCTCTCAGGAGGGCGCTGCTCGGGGCCGCCGGGGGCACCGCGGCCGCTCTGGCTGGCTACTTCGTCTACAGGGCCGTCTCCTCCGGATCGGGAAGCAAGGCAGAGAACAACAAGTCGTGAAGAGAAGAGAGAGAGGGAGTTGGGGGTTGGGTGGGGAGAGAGCGAAGAGAGAGAGAGAAAAAAAAGAGGAAAAAAAAACGTGCAAACAACAACAACAAACTCCGCCGCAATCACAATCCCGTTCCCCCTTTGGATGTGGAGCTTTCGTCTCTTTTTCGTTTTACTTGCAATGAGGAATAAAAGCACCAGAGAGAGAAACTCCCCGCTTCTTCCGTTTTTCCTTTTAACAACTCCAAACCTTGAAAGAAAAAATCAACTCTTTTCTCTTTTTCTCCCTTTTCTCTCTACGTCCTTTTTTTAATTTCTAAAAATCGTTTTTTTTTCAGTGAGCGTGCTTCCAGTCCACGAGCTTCTGGATGTCCGCGTCGCTCACGCTATACTTGCCCAGGATCGCCTGTTTGTTTTTTGTTTGTTTGGAGAAGAGAAGAGAAGAAAAGAAGAGAAGAGAAGGGAGCAAATAAAGAAGAATGAGCTCGCGAGAGTTTCTTTTTCGGGTTTTTTCTTTCTTTCTTTTTTTTCTTCACTTCTTTCTCTTTCTCTTTCTAACTGAAAACCCCTCTCTTTACCTTGACCGCCGAGATCTCCGAGGCCTGCGCTCCGGCGGCCTCGTGGACGTCGGTCTGTTCGTTGTTGTTGTTCGTTTCGTTGAGAGAGAAAGAAAGAGAGAGAAAGAGGTGTTTTGTTAGCGAGAAGAGAGCGGGAAAAAAAAAAAGAGAAAGAAGATGAAGAGAAAAGAAAGTCCGAATCCTTCTCCCACTCCCTTCTCTCCTCACCGTGTCCGCCTGCGCCTTGACCTTGGCGAGCAGCTTGCGGAGCAGGCGCTCGTCCTCCTTGCGGAAGTGGATGCGCTGTTTTTTGTTTTTGGGAGTGTGGTTTTATTGAGGTTGTTTTCGGGGTTGAGTGTTGTTGAGAGAGAGGTCGAGGTCGAAGAAAGAGGCTCGTCGCCCTCAAGATGACGAGGAGGAGGAGAACAAAAGAAGAAAAAAACGGCCTCGTCAAAACCGTCTGTTTTCGCGGCCTTCGAAGCTTCTTCTCGCTCTGATTCGCGTTTCTCAAGGGGTACATGAACATCATCTAGACCCTGGCGCCGAGGGACGAGTTCGAGAAGGGACAAGCGAAGGAAGAACAAGCGCGGCGTTTGATGAAGAGCGGCGACGACGATCGACGAAACGATGGGCATTCTCTCTAAAAAAAAATCTCACCTCTTCGGCGCGCTTCTTGTCGCCAAACGTGCCCTCGATGGAGGAGAAGGCGCGGCGTCCGGCCTTGGAGACCGCCGAAGCCGCCGTCGTCGTCGTCCCCTGCGCCTGGGAGGCGGCGGAAGAGGAGCGGAGGGCCGAGGCCAGGAAGCGGCCAGAGAGTCGAAGAGCCATGGCTGAAAAAAAGTCGAAGTTTCTTTTTTTTGCGGGAGATGTGGAGAGCTTTTCATTTTTCTCGCTCTTTTGCTTTTCTTCGTCAATCGAAAGGAAGGGGGCAAGCTCTCTTTCTCGCCAACGACTCGTTCTCTCCTCTGCTTTTCGATCCTGGCGCATAGATCGCACCTGTCTCTCGGCATCGCAAGGAGCAGAAATCGCACACAGAGGGTCGCGTGGTCTCAAGGGGTCTCTGCTTCGCAATCAACCAGTCGTTGGCGTTGAATCAAAATCGAAAAGAAAAAAAAAGCGAAAACAATCATGGAGACGCAGCTCACCTACAACAACAAGTCGCGCCACCTGGGGATCCGGTTCCGCGAGCGGTATACGACGCGAGAGGGGCTCCAGGCCAAGGTGAGAGAGGAGGAGGAGAGGTCGAGCTGGAAGGAGAGAGAATTGATCGAGCGACCTCTCTTTTCGAAAAAGAAAGAGAAAAGACGCTCAGCCTCTTTCTTCGTTCTCCTCCTCCACCACCAACCATCACATCATTCCCCCCCACACCCCTTCAGGTCGTCGGCGAGCTCGACACTGTCACGGGAGGCCTCGAGTTCTCCGCGCGCGTCGAGAAGATCGTGGGACCGCCCATCCCGGACGCCAATGCGCCCTGGAGGCTGAAGCGAGCGTCGCTCGCCAGGCCCCGGGCCGCCGCGGGCGTCTCTTACTGCTCGCGGCGGGACGCGCTTCTCGCTCGTGTCTCGGCGGGGGGTTCCCACCAGCTCGGGGACGAGGTGTGGGTCGGGGCCAAGGCGGTCCTGGAGCTGGACACGAGGACGCAGGCCACGACGGCGGCCGGGCGGATCTCCCTCTCCAAAAACCTCTTTGACTTTTCGCCCTGGCAGCAGCTGCGGTTGGCGGCCGGCGTCGACCTCTCCGCCGACGCTCGAGGGAGGGTGACGAGGGTGCCCTTTTTGGCTGTCAGGGAGAACAACTGGTCGGCCGTCGTGGACGACAGGGGGCGGCTGGCCGTGCGGTACGATTTGTAGAAGAAGAGGGAAGAGGAAAGAGGTGGAGAGTGAGGAAAAGAAAGAAAAAACCCGAGTCTCAACTCGAAGACCTCTCCGCCGCCGACACTGCTTCTTTTTGTTTTTTGTTTTTTTCCTGTTTTTTCCACCGTCCGTGTTATAGCCCAAAACTGAAAACACCCCCCTGCAATGAAAAGAAAAGAAAGCCGCTTTCGAACTAACTTGTCGTCTTTCCCGCCTTGGGATGAGGGAGAGGTGGGGAGTGAGGGAAGCAGAGGCAGCAAGCAAGCAGCAGCAAACTCTCCCTCCCTGACTCTCTCTTTCTCTCATTTAAACCTCGACAAGGTTTATCTTTTTCTTTCCTTTCTTTGTTTGAGCTCGCCGCCGCGATAGAAAGTTGCTCCTTCCTTCCCCATTCTTTTTCCCGTAGTATTAGCGAATCTTTGTATCCACAAGAGGGAGAAAAAGGTGCATAAAGTGGAACCCCCGTGAAGAGGCCTCTGGAAGCAGGATAGGCAAAAAAAGCAAGCAGGTGAGCTTTTGAGACACTTCTCGACTTCGTTTTTTCTCTTTTTCAGAAACTCTCTTCATCGAGGGGAAGAGGAAAAAAAAGGAGGAAAAAACGCTAGCGATCGCTCTGAATTCAGATCAACAACTCACCTCACTGCTCGATACATTCGTGAGGGATCCTCCTCCGGGGCGAGGTAAGGCCAGGGAGCGCCCGGAGGCGGCGGGATGGGTCGCATGATGGGATGCAATTGAAGAAATGCGCGACGTCTGTCTCTCGCTCTTCGCCACCCAAAAAAAAAAAGCGCTCGCTCGCTCGCTCGCTCGCGCCGCCTCTCGATCGCAAAGAACTGCAAACGCCCGTCGCGTTTGAGCAGCAAAAATCCCTGGCGCCAGACCGCTTTTCCTTCAAGATGGATCGATTTGTCGTCAGGCGTGTGAGGTTCGGCGTGCATTCCGATCAACAGCGCGGAGAAAGAGGCGAGAGAGCTTGGATTGCAACCACGTTTTTTCCCCTTCTCTCGATCTCCCTCTCTTCTCTTTCGACGGCTTTTTTTTTGCTTTCGCGCACGAGATAAAGCCGAGAAGCGAAGAAAGAGCCCACCTCTCTTTCAACCCCGTCTCTCTCTTTCTCTCTCTCTCACCTGCTCCCTCCTCCCTCCTCCCACGTGCCCCCACAGGACAACGCGACGACGACGAAAACATCCCGCTCATGATCTAGAGGGGGAAACGGCGCAAGGGGAAAACAAATACCAGCAAACTGCTTCGAATAAACTAAAAACTCTTATTCCTTTTTTGGGGTTTTTTGTTTTTTTTTTATTTTCCATCATCGAAACTTTTCTCGGAGAAGAGGAAAAAAAAACGGGGTTTTTTCTTCTTCCAAGGAAAAGCTTTCCTTGTGCTGAAAATCCTTTTCCTTTTTTCAGTCTGATCCCGCCGGTTCTTCTCCTCTCTGCTCCAGAGAGCGTGATTGAATAGAAACCGTTGGGGACAAAAAAAAGGGCAATCAAAAAGAGGGGAAAAAACTCAAAAAAAATGTTTTCGAAGCTTTCCAACTTGATGAAGGGCACTAGCGGCAGCGGCAGCGTCGGGGGCAGCGGTGGAGGAGGAGGAGGAGGAGGAGAGAAAGGGTCTTCTCCTTCTTCTTCTTCCTTCTCCTCGCCGACCGAGGCTGAGGCTGAGGCTGCGCCCTCGGCGGAGGAAGCAAAGGAGACGACGAAGGCGACGGCGGCGGCGCAGCAGCAGCAGCAGCAGCAGCTCCTGAAGCAGCAGCGCCTTCTTCTGCTGCTGCTCCTCCTCCTCCTTGTCGTCGCCGTCCTTCTCCGTCCCTGCTCCCTGCCGTCGCCGCGGCAGCAGCAGCGGCAGCCGCTTCCGACCCCTCGTCCTCCGACTCCGCCGGCGCCCCGCCGCTCGACGCCGCCGCCATCGCCGCCATCGTCGCGTCGACCAGGACCCCGCGCCGGCTCGCCCCGGGCGGCGGGGGCCTCGCGGGCGCCCTGATGCTCGACGGCGGCGGCGGCGCGCTCGGCGCGCTCGGCGCGCTCGGCATCGCGGGCCCGCCGCCGCCGCCGGCCAACGCCGTCGCCGGGGCGAAGACCGTGGCCGGCAGCGCCGCCGCCGCTGCTGAGGCGCTGGAGACCAGCGGTCCCCCCAAGAAGAAGAAGACGATCGATGGAGGAGGAGGAGCGTGTGGAGGTGGTGGCGGCTCTTCTTCTTCTGCTTCCGCTTTCCCGGCGAACGAAGGCGAAGGAGGAGGAGGAGGAGGAGGAGGAGGAAACGATGAGAGCGGTAACAACAACAACGACGGCGACAACGACGACAACAACAACGACGACGACGATGGCGGCGGCGACGACGGCGGCGGCGGCGACAACAACAGCAACGGCGACTCGAGCACCGAGGCCAAGCTCGCCAGCTCGGGCCGCCTCAACGACGACGGCACGCCCAACCGCTCGCTCTACGTCGGGAACCTGCACCCGTTCGTGGACGAGACGGTGCTCGCAGAGGTCTTCGGAGCGCTTGGAGCTGTCGAGGAGGTCAAGATCATAAAGGACAGGGCGACGGGCGCCAGCGCCGGGTACGGGTTCGTGCGCTTCGCCGAGGTCCCGAGAGGAGAAGGAAACCGTGACGACGACGACGACGACGACGACGACGACGACGAGGATGACGACGATGACGATGATGAAGAAGGAGAAGAAGACGATGAAAAGGAAGGTGGAGTCGAAGGAGCCGCGGAAGAAGACAAGAAGAAAGCGTCGTCGAAGAGAAAGAAAAAGAAGCCCGCCTCTTCGCCGGCCTCGGCCGCGCTTGCCGCGCTCGACGGCCGCCCCCTCTATGGCCAGGAGGTCAAGGTCAATTGGGCCTTCCAGAAGGACGCCGACGCCGCAGCAGCAGCAGCAGCAGCGACCGCGGCAGCAGCAGCAGCAGCGGCGGCGGCCGGCGCTGCCAAGAGCGCCGGCAACGGGGCGGCCTCGCAGGGGCAGGCGTCGAGCAGCAGCGGCGGTAACTCGGCCTCTGCCTCGGCCACCGCTGCGGCGGCCGCGGCCGCCGCAGCGGCGATGCGCGCACACGTCTTTGTCGGCGACCTCGCGCCAGAGGTCACCAAGGGAGCTCTATTGGAGGCCTTCCGCGCCAAGTGCCACGCCGCGGCGGAGACCGAGGCGAGGCTGAAGGCTGAGCTGGACGCCGCCGCTGCCGCCGCGAAGAAGGAGGAGGAGGGAGGAGGAGGGGAGGAGGAGGAGGGGGAAGAGAACGACGACGGCGACGGAAACGACGAAGACGGAAACGCCGCGAACGAACCCGCCGCTGCCGCCGCCCCCCCTCCTCCCCCGACCTCCTACCTCCGCGTCGGCCACACCAACAACCCCAACAACGCCGGCGGCGTCGTCGGGGCCCGTGTGCTCTGGGACCCCTCGACGGGCCGCTCGAAAGGCTATGGCTTCGTCTCGTTCCGGACGAGGGCCGACGCCGAGAGGGGTTTGCTGCTGATGCAGGGGCAGCCCGTGGGCAGCAGGAGGGTGAGGTGTGGTTGGGCAGCCGCTGCCTCTTCTGCGACTTCGGGGGGTGCAGGAGGAGGACAGAGGGAAAGCGCCTCGGGAGGAGGAGGGAGGCAGTCCCAGCGAGGCGGAGGCGGAGGAGGCGGCGGCTTCGGTCTCCAGGGCCACTTCTCGTCGATGTTCATGCCAAACTCCTCCTCCTCTGAAGCCTCTTCTTCTTCTTCCGCCGCTGCCGCTTCCAACTCCTCCAGCGACCTCTTCCCGGCCTCCTCCGCCCCGACCTCCGCCGCCGCCGTCGAGGCTGCCTCCCCGGGACCGGGCTCCACCACGATCTATTTAGGCAACGTGGCGCAGGAGGCCACCGAGGCCGAGGTCAGGGCCGTCGCGGCGGAGGTCTGCCGCCGACGACGAAACGCCTCCGACAACGCCAACGACGGCGCCGGCGACGTCGACAACTCCGGCGGGCACTCCGCGATCCGGGACCTCCGCGTCTACCGCAAAGGGGGCTACTCCTTCGTCGACTACGTCTCGAAGGAGCACGCCGTGCGCGCTATCGTCAACCTGCGGGGCCGGTCGCTGGCCGGCAGGCCGCTGCGGAGCTCCTGGGCGAAGCTCGGCAGCGCCGCGGCCGGCAGCGGGGGCGGCGGCGGCGGACTTGGAGGTGGAGGTGGAGGTTTCGGAAACAACAACAACCACAACATCATCAGCAGCAACAGGAACAACCACTTCAGCCTGGGCGGCGTGGGCGTCGGGAGCGCCGCCGCGGCCGCTGCGGCGGTGGCCGCTGCCGCTCGCTCGATGGCCGCGGCCGTCGCTGCTGGCTACGGAGGAGGAGGAGGAGGAGTTGGAGGAGGAGGGGGAGCTTTCCTCGGCGGCCAGCTCTCGCTCGCGCCGCAGCCGCCGCCCTCGCTGCTCCTCCCCGGCAGCAACAGCGGCGGCGGAGGCGGGGGCCACCTCTTCCCCTTCATGCCGCAGCACCAGGGGCCCCCGCAGTTCTCCGCGGCGGCCTCGACGCAGCAGCAGCAGCAGCAGCAGCAGCAAATGCTTATGCAGCGGATGCAGCAGCAGGCGCAACAACAGCAGCAGCAGCAGCAGCAGCTTCAGCAGCTTTACCACCAGCAACAGCAGCAGGGTGAGGTCGCTTTCTCCTTTCGCGTCCTGCCCAACCAGCAGTAGCAAAAAGCCATTTCATTGTTGGAAGGGGAAGGGAGATTTTGGAGTTTTTTTTCCCTTTTCTCTCGCTCTAACTCACTCACCAACTTTCTCTTTCTCTTTTTTTTCCCTAACCATCGACACCAAACAGGCTACAACCAGCAGCAGCGGCATCAGCACCACCACCACCATCAGCAGCAGCAGCAGCAGCAGCAGCAGCACTACGACGCCGCCGCCGCGACAGCGCAGATGCTCCAGAACTTCAACTTCGCTCCTGACGCGGCCTCTGCCGCGGCCGCTGCGGCGGCGGCCGGGCTCCTTCCGCCGCCGCCTTCGCTGCAACAGCTGCAGCAGCAGCTTCCTCTGTCCCCCGACCGCGGCGGGAACAACAATGGTGGCGGTGGCTACGCGCCCCAGCAGCAGCAGCAGCAGCAGTTTTCGTACCAGCAGTACTACTAAAAAACATTTTTTTTTTCAAGAGAGAGAGAGAGAGAGAGCTAGGGGCCTGGACAAAAAAAAATTATTTATCTCTCTCTCTCTCTCTTTTTCACAAACCTTTCGCGGGGGCATGGATGCGTTTTAGGGGGGGGTGGGGGGGGCTTAACGCATCAACTTCTACTAAACAATAAATTTTAGAGGGGGAAAGAAACCGGCCGTCGGGGAAAAAACAAAAACGACCGAGAGAGAAGAGAGAAAGAAAGAAAGAAACTCTTCGTCTTCTTCTTCTTCTTCTTCTTCTTCTTCTTCTTCCGCCTTTCCTCCCAACTTTTTCTTTTTGCATACCCAACACATTTTTTCCTCTAGGATACTATTTTTTTCGATCGAAATACTATAAAACAATTTAGAACATTGCATTGACGGGGGCTCTAGAGAGAGAGATGGAGAATGGAGGGATAAGAGGAGAAAGAGAAAGAGGTGGAGAGAGAGAGAGAGAGAAAGAGAGAGAGAGAGAGAGAGAAAGGGAGTTGTTTTAAAAATTCATCTAGCAACGTGGACTCCGAGCCGCCTTCCAATTCGTGTTTTTCACACCCCAAGAGCCGCGCACGGGCGCGCGCGCTTCCCACCCCTCCTCCCCATGACATCTTCTTTTTCACTCACGCGTGTTTCCCTTGTTCGTTGATGGCGTATTGTTTTAACAAAAAAAGATAAAGAACTGGAGAACGCCTTTGCGGTGGCGAAAATTGAAAAAAGGACTTCCTTTGTTTTTTTTTTCCTTTCTTTCTTTTCTCGCTTGAATTCTGATTGGGTCGAGCGGCCGGGGGAATAAAAGGGGGAAAGAGAAAGAGAGAGAAAGAAAGTGAGAGTGAGAAGCAAAAGCAGCAAAAGCGAAGAAAGAAGAGCCAAAAGGACGGAAAACGAAAAGCCCGTTGCCCTCGCTCAAAACCACTTCTTCCGTTTTTTTTTTTCCTTCTATTTTGACCTCCTCGCTCCTTTCTTTCCGCGCGTCCGTTGGGCCTTGCGCCCCCACCCAAACCTCTCTTTCTCGATCTCTTACGATGTCGCCGCAGGCGCAGCAGGCTCTTGGGGGCATGGCGACGCCGCCGGCGGTCTGTGTCGCCGTGGAAGGAGGGGCTGCTGTTCACCCGTCGTCAGCGCCGTCGGCGATCGCCGGTGGTATCGTCGAGACGCCGACGCCGGCCAGTGATCGTGATGATGCCATCGATCACCAGCTCGACTCCCTCCACCAGCCCGCCGCGCCCTCTTCCCTCGCCTCGCTTCCCCCACTCCCGCTCGGGGAGGTCGAGCTCGATCTATGCTATGGAGACATCGTCTCGGGAGCCTTCAGAGGTGAGTATGAGAGGGAGAATGAGAGAGAGGTTTTTTCTTCGACATCGCTTTCTCTTTTTTCCTTTTTTTTTCCGGCTCTTCTCGCTTTTTCTTTCCTTCCAAGGTCTCTGAACACTCACCTGAAACTTCGTCCCCCTCCTCGGGGAAAAAAAAAAAAAAAAAGGCTCGACCCCACCGCTCGCGTCCCCGGGCGCCGCCGCTCGGGGCGTCGGCGACAACAGCGGCACCGCCAACAACGCAGCCAGGAACAACAACAACAACGCCAGCAACAGCAACGGCAACAATGGCAGCAACGGCAACCACGGCAACAACAGCAGCAGTGGCTGGCAGGACATCTGGGGCGGGCCCTCGCTCCTCGAGGAGGCGGCGCTGCTTTCGTCGTCGGCGTCGGTCGCCGCGGCGGTCGCGGTGGCGGCGGCCGCGGCGCAAGCGCAAGCCCAAGCGCAAGCGCAGCAGCAGCAAGCTCGCACCTCCGCCGCCGCCGCTTCCGTCGTCCCCGTCTCCCCGCCTCCTCCCCCGCTGACGCAGCAGCAGCAGCTCGAGGCGATCACGAGGGCGGACGCCGAGGCAGAGGCGCGCAGGGTGGAAAAGAGGGAGGCCGCGAGGAGCAGGAGGGAGAAAAAGGCGGCGGCGGCGGCAGCAGCTGCGGCGGCGGCTTCCGCTTCGGCTTCAGCCGTTGCCGCGGGAGCCAAGTCCGGGCGCGGCGGCAACGGCAGGGACAACGCCTCCGCGGCGAGGAACCACAACAGCAGCGGTGGTGGCAGCGGTGGCGGCGCTGTCTTGGCGCCACCTCCTCTGCCTCCTCCTGCTCCCTCTGCCGCCGAGCAAGAGCAAGAACAACAAGAGCAACAGCCCGTCTTTCTCCCGCCCCCGCTCGGCAACGGCGCTGCCTCCGAGCAGCAGCAGCAGCAGCAGCAGCAGCAGCAGCAGCAGCAGCAGCAGCAGCAGCAGCAGCCGACCTCCTCCTCCAAGAAGGACCCCAACCTTACCTTTGTGAGGACGCTCGAGACCTTCTACGTCGGGGGAGGAGGCAGCGGCCTCGGAGCTAAGAGCTGCGTTTCGCAGCAAGCGCCGGCGGCGGCGGCGGCGGCGGCCGGAGCGGCGCCGGCAACGGCAGGAGCAGGAGGAGGAGGAGGAGTCGCCCCCGCCTCGGCCGCGGCGTCGGCCGCCACCGCCACCGAGGGCCAGCCTCCTTCCTCGCTCCCTCCTCGCCGTCGACCGGCCTCCGCGGGCGGTGGCGGCGGCGCGAGGGCCTCTAGCGGGATCAGGCTGCGGCTCCCTTCGCCGACGGGGAACCAGAGCTTCAACAACGAAAACAACATCAACGTCGGCGGCAACGGCGGCAACGGCAACAACAGGAGCAGCAGGGCCTCGACCCCTTGCAGCTCCCTCCTGATCGCCCGCGCTTGCGCCCCCGCTCCTGCTCAGCCCCTGCAGCGTCAGCGCGCCGCGGCAGAGACGCCAGCGACGGTCGGCGTCGTCGCGAAACTCGCGAAGGAGGAGGAGGAGGAGGAGAAGAGCAGGACCAACAACAACAACAATAACGGCAGCAGCAGCAAGCTCCGCGAGAGCGGGCTCGTCGCTCCCTCCGTCGCCGCCCGCGGCGGCGGGGGCTCGGCCTCGCGCCCTCGCTCCGCTGCTGCGGCGACTACGCCGAGGCAGCTGCCGCTTTCCCCTTCCGGCGCGGCGCCCTCGGCCGCCGCGGCGCTCACCGGAGTCGCCGCCGCCGCGAACAAGAGGAACGACGACGACAACAGCGGCAACGGAACCGCCGCGGCGGCCTCTGTCTCGCTGCCGCCTCCGCAGCAGCAGGAGACCGCCGGGGGCGCGAACGAGGCGAGAGGAGGAGCCGCTGTTGCCGTCTCTGCTAAGGCTGATGAAGCAGCTGAAGCCGCGGAGGCAGATGCTGCCGCTCTTCCTCCGGCGGCGGCGACGGCGGCGGCGGCGGCGACGACGACGGCGACGACGAACGCAAACGCAAACGCGCCTCAACCTCCTCCTCCTGCTGCTGCTCCTGCTGCTCCGCAGCAGCCCCCGCCCCCGCCTCCGCCCCCTCCGACCACGGACATCCTCGCCGCCTGCTCGGGCAAGCCCGCCGTCGAGGCCGCGGTCGCCGCCGTCGGGGCCGCGCTGGCGAGGGCGGCGCTGAAGATGCTGACGCCGCACCTGGCCGCCGCAGGCGTCACCGTCGCCGCCGCTGCCGCTGCCGCCACTGCTGCCGGCGAGAGAGGAGGAAACAACGTCATCCTCAACAACACCAACAACAACGATAGCGCTTCGCCCTCCTCCTTCCTCAGCTTCCCCCCGGCGCTGCCCCTCCAGCAGACCTCTTCTTCTCCTTCTGCTGCTGCCGCTACTGCTGCGGCGGCGGCGGAGAATAACAACCACCTTGCCGCCGCCAACGCCGCCGCCGCCGCCGCTGCCGCCGCCGCCGCCGCCACCGCCGCCTCCAACCACCACGAGTCCGCCGAAAACAACATAGCGAACGCCGCGGCCGAGCTCTTCGCCGAGGCTGCGCTCGAAGGGTTCCGCGTGGGGACCGCGCTCGGGGTGAGGATCGGCCCGCCGGCCGGCAGCGGCAGGAGAGCGAGCAGCAGCAGCAGCCTGCTGCCTGCTGCCGCGGCTGCCGCTGCTGCGAAGGCTGCGGCAAACGGAAACGGAAACGGAAACAACAACAGCAACAGCAACGCCGCCGTCGCCGCCACTCCCCCTCTCCCTCCCCTTTCCCCCCCTCCGCCGCTGCCCCACCGCGACGCCGCCTCCCGCCACCTCGCCCAGGCCACCGCCGCCGCGGCGGCAGCGGGCACGCCGGGACGTGGCGCCGCGGCCAACGCCGAGCGCGCCCGCGCGCAGGAGCGCGCGCTGAGCTCGCAGCTGTCGCCGCCGCCCGACTTGCTGCGGCGCCTCCTGGCGAGAGGGGCGCTGGCGGCGCAGGCCGGAGACGCCGGGGTGGTCGCCGCGGCGTGGGAGGCCGCCAGGGCAGAGGCACGGAAGGAAGCTGGCGGCAATGATGATGGCGGCGTCAGAGAGACGATGCCGGTGCCGGCGCTGAAGGAGGTCGAGGTCGAGGAAGAAGGAGAGGAAGAAGAGGAAGAAGAGGAAGAGACCGACTCTGACGAGGACCAAGGGGGCGCCCTCGAGCTCGCAGTCGACGACAAAACCGACGCCGACGAGACCGCCGACGTAGAGAACGCGAACGGGAACGAGGACGAGGAGGACGGCGAACGCTCCCCCTCCAAGGCCGCCGCCGTGGCCGCGGCCCGAAAGATCTCGACCACCACCCCTCCCCGCAAGGAGGCCCCGCCGCTGTCGCTGCTCCTGCAGAGGCAGGCGGCGCAGAGGAAGGCCTCCTCTCAGGCGCAGGAGCAGAGGAAGAGGCAGGCCTCGAAGGCCGCGGCCGCGGCTTCGGCTGCTGCTGCTGCTTCGGCGGCGGCGGCGGCGGCAAAGCGAGCGTCGGCCGCGGCGGCGGCGAAGAAGAAGAAGGCTGCTGCTGCTGCCGCCGCTTCCCTCACTGCCGCTGCCACGAGGGGCAGGAGGATTCCTTCCGTCGCTGCTGCTGCTGCTTCCGTTCCTCCTTCCTCGCCCGTCTCCTCCTCGCACGGTCGCCAACGCGCTCTGAGCTCTCGCTCGCCGGCGCCGCCGAAGAAGCGGAACACCAAAAACAACAACAACAACAACAACAACAACAACAACAACAACAACAACAACAACAACAACAACAACAACAACAACAACAACAACAACAACAACAACAACAACAACAACAAAA
>Ga0114918_10002350_pt1 | contig 16980 bp, 7 predicted proteins | sample LantaG_FD_87015 | JGI IMG/M metagenome (GOLD analysis project Ga0114918, IMG submission 87015) | Deep subsurface microbial communities from Baltic Sea to uncover new lineages of life (NeLLi) - Landsort_02402 metaG | ecosystem: Environmental > Aquatic > Marine > Oceanic > Sediment | place: Baltic... | reverse complement strand
GAGAGAGAGAGAGAGAGAGAGAGAGAGAGAGAGAGAGAGAGAGAGAGAGAGAGAGAGCAGGGGGCAGAGGCGAGGGTGAGAAAGATAGAGTCGAGGTCGAAGGAGAAAAAAAACGGAAAATAAAAGAGTCGAACATCGGTCGATTCATACATCGACGAGAGTCCGTTTCTCGTTCTCTATCTCTCTCTTTGTCCCAGCACCTTTCCTCTTTCTTCCACCTCTTCTCACCTTACCACATCCAACAGCATGGGCAAGGAGGTCGCCGACGACGCGATGGACGTCGAGAACATCACGCCCGGGGACGACAAAAAGGCGTCCTCCTCGAAGACCGATGCATCAAAATCAAAATCGCTCCCTCCGCCATCTGTCCTCGAGCTGCTCCTCCAGGGCGCGGCGGCGCTCGACAAGGCCGCGGCGACCCGAGACGTCCGCGCCCTGCCCGCCCGGGCCCTCAGGCTCGCCGCGGCGGCCAGGGCGCGCGTCGTCACGGGCGCAGACGTGCTCGCGTTCTCGAGGGAGGTGCTGGGCTCGTCGTCGTCGTCGAGCAGCGATGCGCTCGCGGAGATCGTCTCGGCGCTGCAGCAGGTGAGGAAGAGGGACATGTTGGGGGTCTTGAAGCCCCGAGGTGTCCTCAAGGGCGGAGCAAGGCTCCCTCTGGAGATTGGATGGAGGAGCGGCGCGAGGGGCGAGAGAGAAGAGGAAAAGAAAGGCGGAAAGGTGGGGAAAGGGATCCATGGGGATCGATGCGCGCGATCGGCGTCGGCGGTGTCGTCGCCGGCCCTCTCCACCTCATTCTTCCGCTCACCTCTGCTCACTCCTCGCCCGACCCAACAACACCAGGCCGGAGAGGACACCTCCGCCGAACCCGCGCCGCCGCACATTAACGGCAGCTGCGCTGTCGCTCCGAAGAAACCCGCCGCCGCCGACGGCAGCGGCGACAGGGAAGGGCCCGCCGCCGCGAGCGCCCCCTTTTCGTACGCAGCCCCGGCGGGCGCGCCCAACCCGGAGGTCGAGGTCTTCGCCTCGCTCGTCGCGGCCACGCACCTCCTCGACGCGGGCCACCCGGGCGAGGCCGCGCCGCTCGCGGTCGCCGCCGCCTCCCGCGCCCGCGCCGCCAACCGCCGCACGCTCGACGTGCTCGCCGCCCGCGTCGCCGCCGCGCTCTCGCTGGCGCACGAGCGGAAGGGGACGCTCGCCGAGGCGAGGCCGGCGCTGCTCGAGCTGCACCGCGCGGCCTGCGCCCGCCGCGACGAGCCGGGCCAGGAGGCGCTGCTCAACCTGCTGCTGCGCAACTACCTCGGCTGCGGGCTGGTGGCGCAGGCGGAGGCGCTGCGGGCCGCCGCGCGCCGCCCGGACCCGCCGCGCTCGCCGCAGCAGTTCGCGCGCTACCTCTTCTACCTGGGCCGCATCCGCGCCTCGCGGCTCGAGTTCCCGGAGGCCCGCGAGGCGCTGCTGCAGGCCTCGAGGAAGGCGCCCGCCGCGCCCGGGGCCGGCGCGGGGTTCAGGCTCGCGTGCGCCAAGTGGCTCACGCTGGTCAGGCTGCTGCTCGGCGACGTGCCGCGGCTGTCGGAGCTGGCCGAGGCGGGCGCGGGCTGCGGGCCCTGCGGCGGCGGGAAGGCCCCCGCTTCCGCCGCCGCCGCCGCCGAAAAGCACCCCGACGAGCCGTTCGTGTCCCCGGACGACGGGCCCCTGGGCGCCTACGTGGCCCTGGCGCGCGCCGTCCGCGCGGGAGACCTGCAGGCCTTCGCTGACGCTGCCGCCGCGGGCGCCGAGGCCTTCAGGCTCGACGAGACGCTGCCGCTCGTCGGCCGCCTCCGCCACGCCGTCATCCGCGCCGGGCTCGCGCGCGCCTCGGCGGCCTACGCGCGCATCCCGCTGGCGCTCCTGGCGCAGCGCCTGGGCCTCTCCTCGGCCGAGGACGCGGAGGCCGTCGCGGCCAAGGCGATCGCCGACGGGTCGCTGTCGGCGACGATCGACCACGACGGCGGGTTCCTGGAGGCGGGCTCCGGGGCGGGAGGGTACGAGGGGGCGGGGCCGAGGGACGCGCTGCACGCGAGGACGGCCTTCTGCCTCGAGATCCACAACGAGGCCGTGCGGGCGCTGCGGTACGAGCCCGCGGGCGCCGCGGCCGCGGCGGCCGCGGCGGCCGAGACGGCGGAGCAGGCACGCGAGAGGGCGAGGGCCGAGGAGGAGATGGCCCGCGCCATCGCCGAGGGCGAGGACGACGACGAGGAGGACTCGATGGACGACATGATTTGAGCTTTTGTTAAAGAGGGAGAGAGAGAGAAAGGGAGAGGGGCTTGGTTTTGAAACGCGCGCGTTTTTCTTCTGCTCCAGTGTAAAGAGAAGAGAGAGAAAAAAACCCCGTTTCTTTTTTTTTACAATGTTTTCGGTTGTTTTTTTTACAATTTTTTTTTTCTTCTGCTTCGAAAGAAACTCCTCCTTAGGGCTCGCTCTCTTCGAGGGACACGACCGAGGGCGTGACCGGGCTCGTTCCGTTGTCTGCGGCAGCGGCGGCAGCCGGAGTCCTCCCTGCCGAAGCGGCGGCCCTCCGAGCAGCGGCGGCCTCGAGCTCGCCGATCCTCCCCGCGTACCCTTCGGCGCGCCCGCGCTCCTCGTCGGCGCGGCGCTGCAGCAGGGCGACGAGCTCGTCGCGGGCCGCCAGGGCCGCTGCATAGTGAGCGGCGGCGGCAGAAGGAGGGGCAGCGGCGGCGGCGTCGGGCGGCGCGGGGGAGGCGCTGCCGGGGCACGGTGACGGCGGCGCGCTAAACTCGCCGCTGCCGCCTCCGCCTCGAGCCTGCTGCTGCTGCTGCTGCTGACCCCCCCGCGAAGCAGCGGAAGCGAACAGCGCTGCCTCGGCGGCCCGCAGCGCGGCGACCTCGGCGCGGAGCCTGGCGTTTTGCAGCTCCAGGGGCTCCTCCTTGCTCGTTGTCGGAGGAGGAGGAGGAGCGACGGCGGCGGGAGCAGTGGAGGACCAGGAGAGCGGGTCCGCGAGCGCGGCAGCCGCGTCCGCGTCCGCCGGCTCCGTCGAAGAGGGGAGCGTCAGCGGCACCGCTCGGACGTCGTCGAGGGTCACCCGCAAGTCCTCGCCCCCGTCGCCCTCGCCCGTCGGAGGCGGGACCGAGACGGAGCACCGCGGCGGCGGCGCGCCCAGGCCCAGTGCGGCGAGCGCCGCGGAGGGGACGTACCGCTCGACGCCCCGGGCGAACGCCTCCCTCCTGCTCTGCTCCCTCGCCCGCAGCGCGGCCAGGCGCTCGGCCAGCGCGCGCGCGTGCGACGCGAACACGTCGGCGAAGGCGTCGCGGCGGACGCACTCCGCCAGGCAGGCGCGGTAGGCGGCCGGCAGCGCGCGCAGTCCGCCGAGCTCGGCCGAGGCGGCGGCGGCGGCGGCGCCGGCCGCGGCGAGGGCCTTGGCGTCCCTGCGGAGCCTGCGCGCGCCGCGCTGGTGCCTCGCGACGAGGGCGAGGGCGGTCCTCGAGGCCAGGGAGGCGTCTCGCTTGCGCTCGAGGGCGCGGCGGGCGCAGAGCGCGGCCCTGAGCGCGGCCTCGCGGGCGCGCCGCAGCTGCAGCACCAGGCGCGCGCGGGCGGCGTCGGCGTCGGCGTCGGAGGAGCGGAGGAGGCTGCTGCTGCTGCTGCTCGCGCACCCACCCTCCTCCTCCTCGCCCCCGGCGGCGGCCCTTCTGACGGCCGCTGCGTGAGACGAGAGCGCCCCGACGGCGGCGCTCACCTCTCCCGCGGCGACGGAGGCCTCGACGGCGGCCCGGCGAGCCGCCCTCGCTGCGGCGAATGCTGGGGGGAGAGGCGGCCCCCGGCCTCCTCCTCCGCCTCCTCCTCCTCCTCCTCCTCCTCCTCCTCCTCCTCCTCCTCCTCCTCCGTCTGTCGGCGTCGACGCGACCGCGGCGAGCGCCGCCGCGTCCTCGCGGAGCCTCTCCCTCGCGAGACCTGCCGCCGCGACGCGCCGGTCGAGCGCCTCGCGCGCCGCCGCCGTGCGCGTGACCCAGTCCTCGATCGCCGCCCGCGGAAGGAAGTCGGCGAGGGTTTCGAAAGAGGTCGGAGGTGGAGGGGGAGGAGAGGACGAGGGGGGAGCGCCGCCTGCGCCCTCTCCTCCCTCTCCTCCTCCTCCTGCTGCTGCTCCTCCTCCTGCTCCCCCTGCTCCCCCCCCTGCTCCCCCTGCTCCCCCCCCTGCTCCCCCTGCTCCTCGGATCCTCGCGTGCGTCGCGATCCTCCCCAGCGCCGCCATGTCCTTCCTCAGCGCCCCCGCCGCGGCCTCCCCGGCGGCCCTCCCGCGGGCGTGCGACCTCAGGAGGGCGCCGTCCCAGAAGGCCTCGACCCAGCGCTCCGTCGCCGCGGCCGAGGCCGCGGCCGCCGAGGCGGCGAAGGCCTGGACTCGCGCGGCGCGGGCGAGCGTGTCGGCATCGCGCCTGGCCGCCGCGGCGGCGTCGAGCAGGGAGGCTGCCTCGGAGAGGCAGGCGGAGGCCGAGGCCTCGAGGGAGGGGACGGGGAGGGAGGAGGGAGGAGGCGGCGACTGTGTTTCTCCTTCGCCTCCCTCTTCCGGCTTTTCCGCGTCTCCCTCCTCGTCGTCGCCGTCGCCGCCGGAGGGGGGAGCGCCAGGAGCAGAGGCGGCGTCTACGTCGTTCGCCGCCAGCACTGCCTCTACCTCGGGCGAGAGCGCCTCTTCGGGCTCGAGGAGCGACGACGACGACGAGAGGGAAGGAGGATGCGCGTTGGCGTTGGCGTTGGCGGCGGCGGCGGCAGCAGGCGCGGCCTCCTCTCCTCCTCCCTCCCTCGCTTCCCTGCCTTCCCTGCCCTCCCTCCCGCCACCGCCGCTCAGCTGGGATCTGCAGTAGAGGAAGACGGCGTCCGCGAGATCGGCGTCGAAGTCGCCGCCGCCTGCGCCCTCCTCCTCCTCGGCTCCGCTCGCGGCGGGGCCGCCGCCCGCGCTCCCGCCGCCGCCGCCCCACTCTCCGCCGCCGCCGCCGCCTTCCTCCCGAGGCAAGCCGTGAGCGCCGAGGGTGCCCCTGTCGTCCAGGGGAGAGCCTCTGTAGAGCAGAATGTGGTCCGAGCGGGGCACGCCCGTCGCGGCCTCGAGGGCGGCGTGGAGCTCGCCGACGCTGTTGGAAAAGTGAGCGCGAAATCGGGTGTCAAGGGGGTCGAGGGAGAGAGATAGGGGGACGCGTGAGAGAGGGGACGACGACGGAGCGAAACGGAAACGAAGGGGGAAAAACTTTGATTGCATTGGATTTCCTCTTTTTCTCTCTCTCTCTCTTCTCGCTCTTCCTTTCGACTCACGTCGCCGCGGCCGTGAGCGCGAGCTCATATTCGCGGCCGGTGCTCGCGAGGGCGACGCGCATGCCTGAGGCGCTTCGAGAGGGTAGTCCGGAACCGCGGGGGTGGGGGTGGACAACACCTCTTGGTCTTCTTTTCGACCCCACAGCGAGTCGCTGCTGCTGTGTGAGCTGCTCGGTCGGAAGAAGAGCGACCGACAAAACACAGGATTTTTTTTCCCTCTCGTTTACATTGCTCTTCTTCGCCGTTGTCTTCTTCTTCTCCGCATCAACCGTGTGCTACTCTGGCTTTCTTTCTGCTTCAAGCTCCGAGGCCATTCGGCTCTCCACGTTCGCAAGAGCACGCCTGCACTAAAAAAGAAGGAAAAACCCGACCAAAAGCGCGCATCTTTCCTCTCTTTCGCTTTCTTCTTCTTTTACTATGTCTCGCTTCCTCGGCCTCATCGCGGCGGCGGCGTCCGAGCTCGGCGTCGTGGCGCTGCCGCCGACTCCCCTCCCCCTCTCCCTACCTTCCCTCCTCGGGGCCCTCCTCGCCGCCCTCGCGGGATACCTTCTCTCGCGCTTCCTCGCCTACGAGTACCGCTGCAGGGTGCCCGCCATCCCGGGATGCTCCCCGCCGCCCAGGACCAAGTCCCTGCTGTCCCGCTACTGCGCGGCCGACACGCTCGAGGCGCTCCGCCACCCCGACGCGCTCCGCGAGCGGCGCCACGCCGAGCTGGGGGACGTCTACTCGTCAGTCTTCCTCGGCAACGAGTTCGTGGCCGTGCGAGGTTTTCAGAACGTTCGCCTCCTGCTGAACGCCGAGCACGGGGCCGTCGAGGTGGCGTGGCCCGACGCGGTCCGCAGGCTCCTGGGGCCGCGGTCGGTGTCGACGACCTACTTTGACGCGCACCGCGCCCTGCGGCGGACGATGGCGCCCGCCCTGGGCCCGCGCGCCGTGGCGGCGATGGTGCCTCGCCTGGCCGAGACGGTCGAGCGGCATCTGGGGCAGTGGTGCGAGGGGGGCGGCGGCAGCGCGGCCTCCCAGCCCGGAGGAGGCGACGGGCGGGGACAGGGGGAGCCGGGGGCGGCGGCGGCGGCCCTCTCCGGCGTCCACGCCTGCAAGTCCCTGACCTTCGAGATCGCCCTCGACGCCATCCTGGGCTTCGACCCGGCGAGGCTGACCCGCGAGCGCCTCGACGAGGCCCACGGGCTGTTCGACGCGTGGATCGGCGGCTTCGTCCCGGGGGGCTCGGCGCTCCTGCCCTGGGGGAAGCTCAGGAGGGCGCTGGCCGCGCGCGAGGGGCTGCTGGCGCTCATCGACGAGTTTCTGACGCCGATGCTCGCGCAGAGGAGGAGGGAGAGGAAGGGAGAGAAGGAGAGGGGAGAGGAGGGCGAGGCGGCGTCGACGGTGATGGGCCGCCTCGTCGACGCCGCCCTGCTCGAGGAGGAAGCAGCAGCAGCAGCAGCAGCAGCAGCAGAGGGAAACGAAAACGCTCCGGCTCCTCCTCCCGCTGCTTCTGCGCTCTCGCTCGACCACGCCGCGCTGCTCGACGTCGGGCTCAACCTGCTGTTCGCCGGGCACGACACGTCGGCGACGACGCTGTGCCTGCTGCTGCGCGAGCTGGTCGCCCCTCAACCTATTCCGAGCGGCGAGTCCCCTGCCTCTGCCCCTCCAGCCCCTGTCCCGCCGCCGCTCCTGCAGAGGCTGCGCGACGAGCAGGCCTCCGTCGTCGCGCAGCTCGGCTCCGCCGTCACCTCGGCCTCGCTCGCCGCGGCGCCGCTGGCGTCGGCCTGCGTGAAGGAGATGCTGCGGCTCAGGCCGATCGTGCCGCAGCTGTTCCGCAGGGCGCAGCGCGACATCGCGCTCGACGCCGGCAAGGGCGGACAGAAAGTCGCCGTCCGCGCGGGTTCCGTGCTCGTGCTCGACGTCGGCGACACGCTGCTGCAGGACGAGCGATGGGCCGGCGAGCCGCGGTCGTCGCGATTCCACCCGTCTCGCTTCGAGCCGGAGCGGTGGCTGGTCGCTTCTTCTTCCTCCTCGGCCGACGGAGGCGAGACTGGCGAGGAGGACGCGGCAGCCGCTTCCTCCCTGAGGCGTGCAGGTGCTCACATCCCCTTCGGCGGCGGGGCCCGGATGTGCGCCGGCTACGTCCTCGCAACGGCGGAGCTCGAGGCGGCGCTGGCGCTGCTGTGCAGGGGCTGCGAGTGGGAGGTCGTCAACCCTCACGCTCCCTTGGTGAGCTCGCCGCTGCCGCTGCCGAGCGACGGGCTGGTGATGCGCATCTGGCCGCTGGGGTCCTCGCCCTCGTCGCAGAAGAACAAAGACGAGTAGAAGGAGGACGGAGCGTGGAAAAGAAAGTGAGGGAAAGACGACGTAAAACACAAAGAAGGAAAGTTTAAAAATAGAACTCAACCTTTTTCGACGCAAACCGTGTCCTTTCGTCTCGAGAAAGTACTCGTGTTCTGTGCTTTCGGCTTTCGTTTATCTTACACCTCTGAAAAAGAATGTCGAAAGGGAAATGAAAAACATGGGAAAAGATGAAAAATAAGGGGCGAAAAAACAAACCGTCTCTCTCTCTTTCAAATTCAGTTATCCCATGTAGCCGCCGCGCCCGTATCCACCTCCCCCGCGAGAGCTGCTGCCTCCGCCACGGCGGTCCGAGTGGGAAGAGCCTCCTCCTCCCGCCCCGTGGTACTGGTATCCCCCTCGCGAGTCGCCGCCGCCTCCGTCGCCGTCGTAGCCGTCGCCATCGTAGCCTCCTCCTCGGCTAAGGTCGCCCCTGCCCGCTCGGCCGCCGCCTCGAGCCCCTCCCCTGCTCCCGCCGAACGTCGAGTCGCGCAGCGCCCTAACCTCTTCTTCGGGGATTTTCGTATGCAGATACCCACAGGCGTCCCCTTTATTGCATCCCGAGCGCATCGAGAAGAAGAGGCAGATCCTCTTGCCGCCTCTGGCGCTGTTGTTGTAGTTCAGTGCTGGAGCTGCGACGGCTGTGTCGCCTCCTGCAGGGCGGTACTCGGGTGAGAGGTGCCGCTGCTGCTGCTGCTGCTGTTGCTGCTGCTGCTGGTGGTGGTGGTGGTGGAGGTGGTGATGGTGGTGTGTCGGTGGCGGCGGCGGCGTGGCACCTCCGAGGTGGGCGGACTTCGGCGCCCGGCAGCGGTTGCACTCGGTCCGCCACGCGAAGTTGACGTTCTGGCACTCGGGGCAGGGCCAGTCGCTGGGATTGGAGGAGGGCGGGGGACGTGGGGGCCCGCCGAAGCCTCCTGCTCCTCCTCCTGCTGCTGCTCCTCCGGCTGCTCCTACTCCTCCTGCTGCTGCTCCTCCTGCTGCTGCTCCTCCTCCTGTTGCTCCTCTGGCGGCGTCCTCCTCCGGTGAGGGACTGCGGTAGTAGCCGGTGCCGCTGCCGCGACTGCTCTTCTCATACTGCTGCTGCCGCGCGCGCTGCTGCGCCGCGAAGTCCTGCGCGCTAGGCATTCTCAGGGGGACCGCAGCTGCTGCTGCTGCTCCTGCTCCTGCTGCTGCTGCTGCTGCTCCTACAGCTGGCTGGTAGAAAGGCTGCGGTGGCGGCTGCGCTTGCTGGTAGTGAATCCGCTGCTGGTGCTGCTGGTGCTGCTGATTGGTGCCATGCGCCGTCGCCGGAAGCCGGTATTGATTGGATCGGTGCTGGTGGTGGTAGCCGAGATTCGATTGAGGCGCGTAGGGCGGAGCCGCAGCAGGGGCAGCCGCGGCAGAAGCAGCTGCTGCTGCTGCTACTGTCACGGGCGGCTCGAACCCGACGGGCGGGGGAGGCACGAGCGACGCGGCGGCGTCCTCTGGGGGCGGCGAGCTCGGGCCGCGGTCTCCGTCGTCGTCTCCGAATTCGTCATCATCGTCGGTTTCGCTTTTTTCGTCCTTTTCGTCATCGTCGCTCTCGTCTTCACCGACCTCCTCGGCAGACTCTTTGACGTTTCCTTTGCCGTAGACGAACGCCGGCAACCCTGCGCAGTACGCAGCGAGCGTGGCGAGCTCTCTCGACCCCTCCCCGAGCGCGGGAGGGCGGACCGCGGGGGCCTCGAACGCCGTCGGCGTCGTCGGGGCGGCGCCGTCGAGGCCGGGCGGCGGCGGCGCGGCCGGCGGCGGCGGGCCCCGCCACTCGCCGGTCGGGTCGCCCTCGCCCGCGGCGCAAAACGCCGCCGAAGCCCTGAACGCGTCGCGCTTCGCCTTCAGCGCCATCTCGCGCATCAGCCGCTTCTCCTTCTCGTGCTCGCGCCTGGACGCGGCGGCGAAGCCCGCGGCGGCCTGGGCGGCGCCCGCGAGCGTCGTCGCGTCTATTCGGAAAGCCCCCGGGGGCGCAAATGGCGCCCGAGGCGCGGCGGAGGGGCACGCCGGGCCGCCGGGCCCCCTGCTGTCGTCGAGATCGCCGTCGTCGCCAAACCTGTCCCCCTTCGAGACCTGCTCCGGCCTGTCCCGCATCAAGAAGTGGCGCTCCTTGACCAAAACGGGGTCGTCAGCCCATTTCACGCCCGCGGCGCTGCGGGCCGCGAGCCTCGCGGCCCTCTTAGCCGCCTTGGCCTCGAGCTCGGCCTGCGTCGGTGGCGGCGGCTCCGGAACGGCCGCGGCAGCGGCAGCCGCCTTCTCCGGGACCGTCATCGACACGTACCCGAATCCCGTCGGTCGCGGGCCGCTGAAGACGCCGTAGGCGTTTGCCGGGGCGTCGTGCTCGGGGAGCTCCTGGACCGCGAGCGCGCGCTGCGCCGCCGCGGCCGCGGCGAGCTCGGCGGCCGAGGGGGCGGTGCCGCCTTGGCCTGCCAATGCCGCCGCCGACGATGACGACGACGCCGGCCTCGGAGACGCGGGCTCGAAGGAAGGGGCGCGCTGGTCGCCTCCACTTCCTCCCCAGACGTCGTCGTCGGCGGCGGCGGCGGAGGCGGCGGAGGTGGCGGCAGCGGCTCCGTCGTCGCCGTAGACTTGCAATCGATCTTCGTCCTCTTCCCGCAACGTCGACGGCAGCGGCGACGGCGCCGCTCTCCGCCTCGCCGTGGCGGCCGCTGCCTCTCCCGAGGGCAGAGCCCTCCGCTTCCCCCCCGCGGATGCCGCCGCAGCAGCAGCAGTCGCCTCCTCAGCCGAGCTGCTGCTCGGCGGCGCGACGCCGAACTCGGCGTTCCACGCATCCTTGAGCGCCGCGGCGCGCTCCCGCAGCGCCTCGGACAGGCCCGGCGACTTGTCCTCCGTCGCGGCGCGCCGCACGGGCTTGCCGACCTTGGAGTTCATCAACAGGTCCCTGTCGACGGGGAGGGACTCGAGGGCCGAGAGGACGGCTGCAGCAAAGTCCCACGCCGTGTCCCTGCGGGCGAGGACGTCCGCGAGCGTCTGGTTCGCCGCGGCGTCAGCCAAGTCGCCGCCAACGCCGCCGCCATCGGCGCCGCCGTTGGTGGTGGAGTTCAGGGCCCCCAGCGCCGCGGCCAGCTCCTCCGAGGCCCCCTCGGCGGCGGCGCACGCCCTCTCGAGCCAGCCCTTGAGGATCACGAGCCCCTCCCCCCTCTCGCCGCCGCCGCCCCCCTCGGCGAACAGCGACCGCGCCGGCGCCGGCGACGGCGCGACCATCCCCGCGAGGAGCGCGCGGAGCCGGTCCGACGTCGCGCCGCGGCAGAGCGCGAGCAGCCTCGGGACGCTGGCGGCGCCTTCGACGCCGCCGCCGGGCCCGGCGATGGCGGCGACCTCGGCGGTGAGGGTGAGGGGGCGCGGGCCGGCGGCGGGGGCGGGAGCAGGAGGGCCGGCGGCGGCGGCTGCTCTCGGGGAAGACGAGGCCGCTGCCGGCGGCGGCGGAAAGCCTTCTTCTTTCCTCGCGGGGGGCTCCCGCCGGAGCTGCCGCTCCCTCTCCTCCTGCTGCTGCGCGAACGCCGCGAGCTGCTGCTGCTGCTGCTGCTGCTGCTGCCGCTGCTGCTGCTGCAGCTGCAGCTCGGAAGCAGAAGGGGGGGGCTCGGGGGAGACCCTCGGCTTCTTCTTCGCGCGCGGCGAACGCGAAGCAGCAACAGCAGCAGCAGCAGCAGCACCGCCTTCGCCCGCGACCCGAGTTGGCACGGGATTGACGAGCGGGGAAGGGCCGGCAGTGGCGGCGGCCCTCGCGGCGGCGTCCTCGGCCGGCGGCGACTTGCGCTTGCCGGCCTCGGTCATTTTTTGGCCTTTTTTCGTTCTCTCTCTCTTTTCCGGTGGGGAGAGGTCCAACAAGCTCTCGTGTACGTGTTCTCTTTCCTAAATTATCTCTCTTTTCCTTTCGGGACGGCGGGAGAAAGAGACAGGGGGAGAGGGAGAGAGAGCTTGCTTTGAAATTTGCTTTGCTTTGCCCCTTCGTTTCTTTTCTTTCTTGTTTGTTTGAGTTGCTATTTCTTTCTTTTTTCTTTCTTCTGTCTTCTGAGAACAGAATCTCCGAGGGGAATCAAGATCTGGTTGTGCTGTATCGTTTTGTTGAGAAAGAAAGAAAGAGAGAGGGGGGGGGGGGGGGAGAGGGAGGGGGGGGGGGGGGGGGGGGGGGGGGGAGAGAGAGGTGGGGGTGGGGGGGTCGAGAGAGAGAGAGAGAGACGTTGCGTTGTATGGTCAACGGAGAGAACCTCTTTTTCGACTCTTTGCCTTTTGCTCTTTTCTCTCTCTCTCTCTCGTGTCTTGTTCTTCCTTCGTTTCTTCTTTTTTCTTTTCTCTCAGCGTGAGCGGGCGCCTCATCCTACCGGCGCCGAGAGCGCTCGGGGATCGCGGGCTCTCAAACAAAGGGGAAACTTAGTTGTTTTCTTTTTAAAGATTTATTTCGAGACACCAAAGAAGGAAAAAAGGTGAAAGCAAGCAGCATGCCCCTACCAAAAAAAACGCTCAAACACAAGAGAGAGAGTTCGGAAAAACGCTGCGTTGCCTCCTTGTGCGCCTGAACGAAGGTGGTAGCTGCCCAAGTCGCCACGTGCAGACAGCAGAGAGCGTGAACAAGGGGGCGAGAGACGAGGCGAGAACGAGTTTCGTTCTCGTCTGCTGCCGCCGCCCACTCGCCCGGCGATGAGACCGTCTCTTGGTCACCAAAAACGCCTTCTCCTCCTCCAGGCAGAGAGCGAGAGCGACGCGCGAGACGGAGGGGGGAGCCCTCTCTCTGACGCCCGCTCTGGGTGGGAAAAAAAAAGAGGGAGAACGGTCCGAGGCGCTGGCTCCTCTCCACGGGCGCAACCCCTCTTGCGAAGAGAGAGATGATGAGAAATGAAAAGACTAGGCCCTTCGACAACCAGGCTCTCATTTTTTTCCTCAAAAACCGGCGTCGAACCGAGAGCGATCGGAGAGCACTGCGTCTCCTGCTCTTCCCAACTTTCGCGCGAGGCCGAGAACCGCCCCGCTGTCCCTTTGCCCAACTGTTCCTCCTGCGCTTCACTGGTCTTCTCTTTATCTGCTTTCCGTCGGAGGGAGTGCCGAAGCGACACGAGCTCCAAGAAAGGCGCAGACGGAGAGAGAAAGAAAACGTCCATCGACCTTTTTTTTTTCCAACGTCGGCCCGGCGTCGAAACGCTCGGCGCTCTTCGACTGCTCTTTTGCCCTCCCTTCCGAACTAAAAAAGGAAAAACATGGCCTCGCCCTCTCCGGCGCAGCAGCAGCCCAAGGGCCCCGCGGCGAGGCTGCTTGCTGTGATCCCGTCCCCGAGCAGCAGCAGCAGCAGCATCAGCAGCAAGGGCGAAAGGACGAGCTCTCCCCCTCGGCCTCCCTCGGCCCCGGCCTCCTCCTCGGCCTCTCCGCCGACGCCGTCCGCCCTCGCCGCCGCCCTCCAAAACGCCGCGGCGGCCTCGCTCTGGATCTCGCTCTCGGCCGCCGTCATCCTCTTCAACAAGCACATCCTGGCCTTCTCGGGCTTCCCCTTCCCGATCACGCTCACGGGGTTCCACATGGCGTTCTCCTGGGCCTGTTCGTCCGTCCTGGTGCACTGCACCTTGCTCGTCGACCTCCCGACCACGACGACGGCGGGCGTCTCGGCGGACGGCTCCGCGACCGCCACTACTCGGAAAGGCCTCGACGCGCGCACCTATCTCCGCAGGATCGCCCCCGTCGGCGCCCTGTTCGCCGGGACGCTCTGGCTCGGCAACGCGGCCTACCTGCACCTCTCCGTGTCTTTCATCCAGATGCTCAAGGCGCTGATGCCGGCCGCCGTCTACGGCGTCGGCTGCGCTCTGGGGACCGAGGCCTTCTCGCGGGGCAGGGCCGCGAACATGGCGGTCGTGACGGCGGGCGTGGCGGCCGCGTCCGCGGGGGAGATGTCGCTGTCGCTGCTGGGCGTCGCGCTGCAGCTGGGCTCCGTCGCGACCGAGTCGACGCGGCTCGCCCTCGTGCAGATCCTGCTGCAGCACAAGCCCTCGGCCCTCCTCCGGAGCCGCGCCTCCTCCCCTTCACCCTCCAGCCCCGAGCCCCCGAAGATCGCCCTCAACCCGGTCACGACGATGTACTACCTCGCGCCCGTCTCGCTGCTCTGCCTGTCGCTCCCCTGGCTGGCCTTCGAGCGCTCGGCGCTGGTCGCCGCCTGGGGCGCCGGGCTCGGGGGGGACCCGAGTCCTTCTCCGTTCGCGCTCCTCGACTCGTCACACGCGCTCTACTCTTCCTGGTGGCGCCTGGGCGTCTCCCCGCTGACGCTGGTCGCCAACGCCTCGCTGGCGTTCGCGCTCAACCTCTCCGTTTTCTTGCTCATCGGCAGGACCTCGGCGCTCGCGATGAACGTGGCGGGCGTCGTCAAGGACTGGATGTTGATCGGGTTGTCTGCCCTGCTGTTCCACGCACCCGTCACGCCGCTCAACCTGGCCGGGTACTCGGTGGCGTTCGCCGGGGTGTGCTGGTACAACAAGGCCAAGTTCGAAGAGATGAAGGTGGCGAGCGCGAAGGCCGCCGCTGCTGCTGCTCCGGGCGCGACGGCAGGAGGAGCGGCGGAGGAAGGAGGCGGCGGCGAGAGAGAGATGGAGCTCAAGCCCTTGATGTCTTCGTCTTCTGCTGCTGCTGGTGCTTTTGCGAATGCCGCTGCTGCTCTCGGTGGCGACGACAGGAAGATCAAGGCCGGGAGAGCCGTTTGAGATTTTAAGTTGAGAGAGAGAAAGGGAAGGAAAACTTTTTAGAAATTAGAACGAACGACAAAAAAAAATGAAGTTTTTCTTCTAAAAACAATCTGTAGAATTTCCAGTCCATATTTTTTAGTCTTTCCTCGCTAGTTTACAAAGGAGTGCGACGGAGGAGGAGGAGGAGAAAAAGGCACTGTCGCCGCCGCCGGGGAGACGATCCCTGCGCGGGCGAGCACGGCGCGGAGCCGGTCCGTGGCGCGCTCCGAGGAAGCCGGAGAGGCGGCAGCGGCGGCCGCGGCGGCTGCGGCGGCCGGGGCGGCCGGGGCGCCGGCGCCGGCCCTCCCGGCGCCTCCCTCTCCTCCCTCGTCGCCGCCTTCCTCTTCCTCCAGGCGGAGCAGCCTCGCGTCGCCCTCTCCTGCTTCGTCGTCCCCGGCCACGGCAGGGATCAGCGCCGCGAGTGTCCACCTCCAACCGACGCGGCGGCGGAGCGGGCGCCGGCCTCTCTCCTCGTCGAGGGGGGAGGGGTCGACGAATGGGCACCAGGCGCGGTGGAGAGAGACGAGGTCGAGCTCCCGAGGCCGGGAGGGGCCCGGAGTCGCGGCGGTCGCTGCTGCTGCTGCTGTTGCTTTCCGGGAGGAGGACGAAGGGGACCAGCCGGAGGAGGGAGAAGGGCCGGCTCCTCCCTTGGCTCGCTTGGCGGCGGGCGGGGTCGAATCGTTGTCCGCCGCCGCCGCCTCTCCTCCTCCTCCCTTCTCCTTTCCCTCCCCTCCTCCGCCGCTCCCGCAGAGCTCGCTCGGCACGAACGACCACAGCCCCGCCGTCGCCCCGCAGGCCTCGCACCGCAGCGCCGCGTCGCAGGCCCGCACCGAGCCAGCGGGCATCGCGGAGGCCGGAGGGCGGGCGGGCAGGGGCCTGCGGGGCCAGAGCGGAGGGAGGAGCTCGGTGCCGTCGGCCTCCGAGCCGCCGCCGCCGCCCCCTCCTCCCACTCCTTTCCTCTTCCTCTTCCTTTCCGCCTCCTCGACGGCGGCCTTCATCCACCTCCGCTCCGCCTCCGCCGCGCGGTCCGCGGCCGCCTTGGCGACGCCTGGGGCGACGATCTCAGCGCTCCAGCCAAAGAGGGCGACGAGGCGGCACATGCGGAGGTGGAGCGTGCCGCCGTGGCGCGCGACGGCGGCGGCGGGGGAAGGGGTGTTCCCTCTGCTCCCGTCCCCTCCGCCGCCCTCGGGGGCGTCGCCGGCCGGCAGCAGCAGCACCGGCGGCTCCGACGCCTCCCCTACCTCTGCTTCTTCGTCTTCTTCTTCTCCTCCCGCGGGCCTGGGACCGAGCTGCAGCAGCGCCTCGAGCCTCGACGGGGCGACGCGCGCGGGGAGCTCGTAGCTCGCGCGAGAGAGCGGCGGCAGCACGTCGAGCGCGAGCGCCGCGGCCTCCCTGGCCCTGAAGTCCGACTCTGCCGCTTTCCGCGTCAACGGCGGGAACTGCGCGAGGGCGTCGAGGTCGCAGGCCGGGCCCGTGCGCCAGGGGCACGCCGCAGCGTGGCACGAGACGAGGCGCGAGGCGAACGAGTTCTTTTCGCTCTCTTCGCCGCCATTGTTGCCTGCTCCTCCCGTCGTCGCCGTCGCCGTCACCGCCGTCGCCGCCGTCGCAACCGTCGCGGCCAGCTTCTCGCCGCAGAACTCGCACCGCAGCAGGTCGAGGCCCACGTTGCACCAGCCGCGGGCCGCGGCCACCAGCGCGCCGGCGGTCGCGGCGTCCTTGGCGAACCACGTTGAGGGCCTGAAGGTCGCCGCGCGGCGGTAGAAATCGTTGCGGTCCCACGGGCGCGGAGGGAGAGGGGCGGCGGAACTACCAGTTCCCGCGCCTCCTTGCCGCCGCTCCCTCGAAACTGCTGCCGCGGCGGCGATGGCGGCCAGGGCCGACGAGGGCCCGGCGGCGTTGCCCTCGCGCAGCGACGGGAGGTAGACAAGCCGGTCCATAGCCCGGCGCAGGCGGTCGGCGTCCATCTTGTAAAGGGTCGCCTCCTCCCCTTCCTCTACTTTTTCTCCGGGTTGTTCTCCGGGTTGTTCTCCGGATTCTCCTCGGGGTTGTTCTCCGGGTTCTTCTCCGGTGACCGCGCTCGCTGTTCTTCGAGCGTCGAGATTCGGTTTGAGCTCTCCGAAAAGAGAAAGAGAGAGAGGGAGGAAGCAAGGAGGTTGCGCTCTCTCTTCGCCTCTCGTGGCTGTCAGTAACTATAAGAGTTCTAAGCGTGCGGCGGCGAAAGAGAAAGCGCCGGAGAGGGAGGAGCTTCCCGGGGGAGAAACGAGAGAGAAGAGAGATGCAATCAAACGACAAAAAAAAGTAATCGACCCCTTTTTCTCTTTCGTCTCATTTCAGTTCGAGAAAATCGTTGACACGCCCACCCTCGGCGCCTCGCCTCCGACCTGAACGTTCCACCTGAAGGTCAGGTTGATCCGCTCCCCGTTAGAGTTCGCCCTGGCGGGGACCGAGTGCTGGAAGCGGCGCTGGGTCTGCCCGAGCATGAACAGTACGTCGCCCTCTCCGAGCGAGTACCGCACCCTGGGCTGCCGGGCGTCCCCGCGGCGCGCCGCCGCGGCCTCCGGCGCCGCTGCCCGTGCGCCGCCGCCCGCCGCCGCTGCTGCTCCGCCGCTCCTGCTCCCGTTCTTCACCGCCGCGGCGG
>Ga0114918_10002349_pt1 | contig 16981 bp, 31 predicted proteins | sample LantaG_FD_87015 | JGI IMG/M metagenome (GOLD analysis project Ga0114918, IMG submission 87015) | Deep subsurface microbial communities from Baltic Sea to uncover new lineages of life (NeLLi) - Landsort_02402 metaG | ecosystem: Environmental > Aquatic > Marine > Oceanic > Sediment | place... | reverse complement strand
TCCTTCAAAGGAGGACATTTATGTCCAGCGAAGAACAGACCATCCACACTCCATCAGAGGATGCTGCTGCAAAAGCTCGTCAACTGGGAATGTACATTGCAGTGGATGTCAGCTGTGTTGAGCCGACCAACAAGGAACCAAAGCGTAATGCTGGAAACAACGGATATTGGCAAACAATGGCCAATCTTCGAGTCAAAATCAGCAACAAGCAGAGTGGTATCCTATTGTTTTCGGAATTCAACGCTCTAATGGGATGCTTCAAACCTGACGACCGGGCCGAAGTTATTATCATTAATTGTGATAATAGCATGACAACAAATAACGGTCGCACCTTTGCAAAGACTCGTATGAGTGATGAACTTCATGCACTTGTATACGTGGCTGCTATGGAAGCATACAGTCAGAAGGGATTCATTGCACTGAGTCAACAATCAGAAGTTGCTCAACTCACTGGTCGCTCACCTTCAGAGATTATCAGCCTTACTAAGGCATGTATCATGAAGGCTCAGACATATGGATCGATACCTACTGCTACTCCTGTTACTCGGAGTAATGTCAATCAGACAATTGCTCAAGGAGCAGACGCAGATACCGAAGATTCCTTGCCGTTGCAGTAATATTCCAGGTTATTACTGCTGGGATACTTCCTTAAGGGAGTATCCCTTTTTTTATTAATACAGTACCTAAGTTCGGGGTTTTATTATGAAATTGAAACTACGCGAAATTGATATGGAAGAATGCTGGATGTCATTACAAATACCACAAGAAGTATTTAAAACGTTAGGATTTTGGCCAACTGAATTAGAAGTTGATTTATCTCCTTTATTACGACATACCCAAAAAGATTTAGAACAAAAAGAAGAATCATAAAAGATGTAAGTGCGGTGGCAAAATTGTATCAATAGATACGTACCTAGCTGCCGGGTAATACCAGCGGGGCGATCCGCAAACTGGCAGTCGTACTTACTCATTTTTTATAACTTATGATAACATCAAATAATAAAGAAGAACTAATATACGAAATGCTAAGAATTATAAAAAGCTCGATCTTTTAAATTATTATAGAAAAATGTCCAATGTTGAATTAGATAAACTATTTAAAGAATATAGTAAAGAACTTTTAAAAAATCCTAAAAAAATTTATACTGAAAATTTAGCATTTATTACACTTATACGAGCCGAAAGGATATAAATATCATGAGCACAAGTGATAAAATTAGTTTAGGAATAATACTTTTTAGTACTTTTGTATTAGCATTCGGATTAACTCCACATCTTGGAATAAGAAGTGGAATAGCAGTATCTTTAAGTATTGGACTTATTGCATCTGTATTATATACATTTCATGAAAGATAACATGAAACACAAAATTTTGATACCTATCCTTATAATTTTGGTAATAATACTAATATTTTTAGAAAATATTAGATATAGTATTAAAGAATTAGGATAAAAGTACTATCCTAATACAACGAATTAAACATAAACTTTCTATCCTTTAATTATTATACTTACTTTCAACCTTAGAGGAGAACATATGTCAAAGCAACATGAACTGTTGGCTGTCGAACGCGATGTTAAGATTCGCTTCAACAAGATCATCGAAGAAGCACAGGCTACTTTTTCCAAAAGAGTGTCGCACTTTGATGAATCACATAAGTGCTACAGTCCAACAAACGAAGAATTTGCTTCGGACCGACCGGATGAAGAACATACGGTAATGGTTACAACTGTTCCCGAAAAATTGGAATACGTCATGCCTTATTTTGAGAAAGTAGCAGACGTTATCCTTCAAAAAGAAGGAACCAATCAGAACGCAAAAGCGGACATTGTTGTTTTTGGTCGTGGTATTGAAAAACAAGTAATTGCTCAAGGAGTTTCAGTACAGGCATTGTTACAGTACGAAGATGTACTTTCGAATATTCGTTCAGTAATTGAAAGTACACCAACACTTGATCCAGCAAGAAAATGGATTCCTTCAACAACTCGTAAACATGTTTTTGATGCTCAAGAGTTCAAACGTGTTCGGACCAAAAAAGTTCAGAAACCAATTGTTCTCTATCAGGCAACTGATAAACATCCGGCTCAGACACAACTTATTGTTGAGGATATGGTGGTCGGAGAATATACACATTCAGACCACAGTGGTCGGCTTTCACCTCTGCAGAAAAGCAGAATGTTGGAGCGTTGTGACGTACTATTGGCAGCCGTAAGGGTAGCCAGAGCAAAAGCAAACGATATCGATCATATCAAAGACGAAGTAGGTAATAAGTTTTCGTCTTTCATTATGGCAGGACTAATAGGGTAGTAAAAGCTGGATGGACTTATCTAGAAAAATATATCCCTCGCGAGGATAGAAAAGTCTAGACTAATCTGAGGAAAAGAGTGATGCAATTAAGCTCATTCTCTTACACTCGGCTGGGCGGCCTACTCAGAGGATTCTCCATAGAAAGCCCATTGCTATGTTAGTGTGTAAATACCATAGCATAAATACCAGTGTATACAAGGGGACGTTTGTATTATTCAAAATATAAGCGTTCCCTACCCTTTAAATTTATGGACATATACTTATACTTATTTTCATTTTTATTTTAAATAACTCAAGAAGCTTGCAGGTTCGAATCCTGTCTCCCTCACCACAGGAAGTATACATACTTTCTATGGAGGGGGTGGCGGAATAGGTAGACGCAATAGTATTAATAACTATCCATGCGTTTCTTGAGTGTTTATATTATTGAATGTCCCACATTCAATAAAGGTTAAACTGGCTAATGTGAGGATTGTTACTAACCTTTGTCGTGGGTTCGAACCCCGCATTCCCCTCTCGGGTTCTTGATAGAGCTCAAGAGGGGAGTTAGCTCAGAGGTAGAGCAAAGGTATAACAAATAAATAACAGTCGCTGATGTTAGTCGAAAAATCAATAACCTTACATTTATACTTAAATGTATAATGCTATTAGGTGGGCCGCACGCATGGGTAGCAAGCGGCCCGTTTACTAAAATGGCCGTCAGGAGCTTTGTCTCCTGGCGGTTATTTTTTTAAGGAATTACTATGAATTTACGACTAGATGAAATAGAACAACCAGAGACAAAACCTTCTTGAATATCGTTAGAATTTTTATTTAACGTAATTAAAGATAAAATGTCTTTAATACATCAAAAAAGTAATTCTTGGCACTGGAGTAAAAATACTAGATGTAAGTATATACAAATTTATCTAGACACCAGAGATGGATTATGTACTATCAAAGATAGATATGGTAAATATATTACATTAGACGAATTAATATTTCAAGGAATTAATAATGAACCTAAGAACAGACCAAATTGAATCTAGTGAAGTGTCTTCAGATAAAAATATTGTTATATTAGATCCTGCTGAATATAAATATAAAGTTGGAAGTATTGTATATTTTATGCATGGTAAAGGACAACTAGTTAAATCTAAAGTAATAAGTATATCTATCGTAAATCATATAACAATTAGTGATAACGGAATCAAAAATAGAAGAGATGTATCTTACGCAGTAACTGGTAGACAAGCATTAATATCAGAAGCTTGTGTGCATTCTGATATAAGAGATATGCCTGTAGAAGATTTAACTAATAAAATATGAAACATATACCAAAGTTTAAAAAGGGTGATGTATTAGGAAGCAGAGTACTTAACCCTCAAAGATATAAGAAACAATTTAGAATAGAGATCATAGATGTCTTACATGAAAGCTATAAGATACTAGACCTCGATTCAAAGGAAACTGAGACTATTCCAAGTAGTTACTTAGAAGAGTCTTTAGTAGTAGATGGAAAACGAGTCTATTCATGGGACTCGAATAACTTATTAATTTTTACAGAAGGACAAGCTCATGGAAAGCACAGAGAAGAAGCGGAAGCCCAACTTTGTCCGACACGTTCAAGAAGGCGTGTGGATAGGAACCCCGGGACAGGAGAAACCACTGGAATTTCAACCAACAGGAGAGATTCACACGGTGATGTTCCATCAGAAGGACGACAAGACAATCCTGATGAGCTGGGCAAGACCACACACGGGCCTGGATCAATTCAGTCGGAAACAGGGATTCGAGAAGGTGACAACTCGAATGTTACAACTGGTCAACAGGGAGAAGTTTCTACAACAACCAAAGTTCGGAAAAGACGGCAAACCGGTGCAAAAATCACCAAGAACAGAAATTCCAGTAAAAAAGGAACATCTAGACCAAGTCTTACCGAAAGGAGTAGTAAACCGACTGGATGAAAATATTGAACAAGCATCAAGATATTTTCAAGTAACCTCTCCTACTATTGTTTTTCGTGGAGATCGTCGAACAAATCGGGTACACACGTTTGAATATAACCAGTAAGGAATAATTATGAAGTATGTATTATTCCTTATGATTCTTACGTTTGTTGGTGTCTTTGGAACTTTAATATGGTCTTTACTTCCAAAAGATATTAAACGCGAGATAGCGTTAAAAACGTTAGAAAAAGACCAAGAAAAGATACAAGAGCTAGAGAAAATAGCAACAACCTTAAATGTACCAGAAATAAATAAAAAACGCCAGACTATAGACGACGTAATAACTGGTACAATTATACTCAACAAGAAAGAGCAAAATGAAAATTAAAACTCAACTAACACTAGCAGTCTTGGGTATTATACTCTTGATTGGAATTATATGTTTCGCCAAATCTTTTGCTTGGAATGAAGCAGGAGAATCATTTGTCACACAAGATTTAGGCGGAAAACTACATGTAAGACTAGAAGCTGGTCCAAGTTTCATACTTCTTGGAGATAGAAAAGTATACAGAGATTTTGCAACTGTTGGATTCGGCTCCAAAGAAGGCGAAGGAGCAGCAGATGTTGGAGCTGTATCTGTTATTTTTAATGATGCATCGCGAGCTGGAATTTCATTACTTGCACGAGTTGAACTCCCACAAGATCCTGAAAAAATGAAGCTTATACGACAAAAGTTTGCTGGTGGGTATGAGCATTTTATACGTTCTGGTGTTGTTCCAGTTATAGCAAATATTATTAAATTATCAGCTAACTTACGTTCATCCCAAGAAGCATATACTACACTAGCTATATTTCAAAAGGATATAGAAGATCAACTTCGTAACGGACGATATGTTACACAGTCAGTTGAGAAGTGGGTAGTAAAAGCTACAGGTGATTCTGAGCGTGTAAAACTCACTGAAATAGTTCCTGGAGATAACGGTCTACCAAAGTGTGTTGAACACGACCTTATGGTTCTTGGATGTAAAGTTCAAATACAAGAATTAGAAGTTCCTGAATTTGATCAAAAAACAGTAGAAATGATTGGTCGTCGGAAAGACGAATCATTACAAACTGAACTTCGTCGTCAAGAAGCCATCAGAGCAGAACAAGAAGCCATTACTGCAGAGAAGATGGGTAAGGCGGCTGCTATGAAAGTTAAGTGGGCAGCTGAAGAGGTAAAGGCCAAGGCCGTAACAGAAGCAGAGATGGAACGAGATGTAGCCAACCTAGAAGTAGATAAGGCTATTGCTTATAAGAAGGCAAAAATACTTCGAGCTGAGGCCGACGCAGAATATAAAAGAAAGATAATGCAGGCCGACGGTGCTCTTGAGAAAAAGTTAGACGCATATGTGCAAATTCATGCAAATTATGCTACTGCTTTAACTCAAATTAAGGGTGATCTTGTTCCAAAGATTCAGTATATTGGTTCTGGTTCTGAATCAAATGGATCAGCAATGGATCTTACCAGAAAAGTATCAACAATGGTAGATCTTAACATTGCAAAAGAGCTCGGTCTTGATCTTGGTATAACAAAAAAGTAAGATATACTTAGCTAAGGTTAAAATAAACACACTAGAGTACAATGACCAGGAATATAATTCCCGTGGGTCAAAATACTGATGTAAGAGCTAATGTGTTTAGGTTATCGATAAAAGGCTTAGTGGATAGTCAGGTCCTATGTCTAGATAACCACCTTAGTTTTTTATTTATACGGAGAGAATAATGAGTAAGCTTTATAACATAGAGGTATATCGAGCAAAAAGTTATTATGTGCATATGATTGGAGTTAAAGAGCTTGCTGATGAATTTATAACACATACAGAAATTACTGACGAAAGAGTTAATACTAATTTATTATCATTATTAAATCCAACACTAGTAGAAATTCTTAGAGACAAAGTGATACAGGCTATTAAACGAGTAATAAAAAATAGTTTAGAACTTACTGATTTGCTTCCAGAAGAAGAACAAGAAGCTTTATTACTTGCCATTACTACAAAAAAGATAATACCTAAAAACCCAACATTTATAAAACGATATATAGAAAAATTATTAGGTATAGATTTATATTACTCGTTTAATAGCATGTATCGCGAAACTACATTGATAGATAAATTAATATCATACAATCTAAGTTCTATATTATATATTATTCCAGATGCAAATACAGAACTTACGTGGGATGAGACAATACACTCTGGAAGAGTAAGTAAAACATCAATATTGTTTCCAATTTGGAATTATAATGTAAAAGTTGATCAAAGAACATATACATTAGACAAATTATATAAAAATGATACCTGTAGTTTTAATGTATATAGAATGTTGAATGAAGTAGGAAAATTATATAACACAAAAGAATTTTATAGTCGCATTTATTCTACGACTCCAGCTTCAGCATTAGACGCTGGACTACCTGTGCATCGTGATTTTTGGACTGGTAAAATAATCATACAAGAAGGAATTAAAAGATTAGAAGGTAGGTTTGTAAGAACCACATGTCTTAATACTGTAAAAAAGAAAAAACCAAGAGTAAAGTCAAAAACTAGAAAATTAAGTGTAGCTTCTATAAGTTATATAGAGTCAGTACTTAAAAATACTCTAACAGAAAATATAGAAAATTCAAAAGTATTAAAGAAACTATTAAAAGATAATTATCGAGTAGATGTTTCTTTAAAAGAACCATTATTTTATAGACCTACATATACAATAATAAATACTCGTCTTTATAATAATGTCGAAACATGGTCATTAAAGTGTTTAGCATTAATAGAAATGATGAGTCCTAGAACTAAAAGAAAAGCAATGTTAAGATTAGTAAATCAATCAGTAGTTCATTATCACTATATATTAATAAAAGAATCATGGATAGCATGTGAAGACAAGAACGTTAAAGAACTTTCTATATTTCTCGATAAGTGCCTTAAGATCAAACCTTTAAAAGGAGAGAAAGATGTCAGAAAAACTGAACGAGATGCCTCTGCTTCCGACGATTCTAGAGACTCAGCTTCCATCAATCAAAGCAGAAGACCAGTTGGGATTGTCGTGCGAACAGCTAGCGGCTACTCGGGTTTCTGCGGTAGAGAATCATCTTCTCTCCAAACAGGAAGAAATACTTGCAACAATAACAGCACTGAAAGCTGAAACTGACCAGCTTTCAAAACAAAGAAAAGAAAAGAAACAAGAATGGGTCGAACAACAAGAAAAGCTTGCTGCTGAAGAAGTAGCAAAGGAACTTGTTAATGTTTCTTTTGCTGATAAACTCGAAGTCATGGCTACTTCGGGGATGTCGACCAATGAAAAAAAGCCAATGACATTGATTGTAAATGTTACACTATCAAAAAGTGTCGATGGACATAGTTCAACTGGAGCAACTATTACAGTAAAAACAGTTGAAGTTGTTTTTCCGGAAAGTTTACTAACAGAACTTAATGTAATCGACACTAAGCTTGAAAGTATATATCAGTCTCGTATAAACGAAAGTGCAAGACTCGATAAAATCGGCAAACTTCTATCCAATATGGACAGAGAAGAAAGACGTGCCAGAGCATTACTTGTTGGAAGTAAGCTTAAAGGAATGAAGGGCGGAGATAGTATGCTCGCTGCACTCACATCTGGTCTTCCTGAGGTTTAATAATAAAGGGCCCGATCCTGAAAGACCACCCGTAAGTCACGAGAGGAGACGTCCTTAATGACGGCTATACGTGCAGAAAGGTGGGAGGGTCCTTTATATTTCATCTATAATTCTATATAAGGGTTCAAGCCTGAAAGACTACCAGACAGTCAGCTTATGCATAAAGGTAGGAGAACCCTTATAGTTAAACAAAGGTTAATATGGTTTTTACATATATAATATGCGTTTTAATATTTGGAGCAATCTTAGTGGCTGTTTTAGCTTCTATGTCTCTTAAATATTCAGTCGACATTGTTGGAACAACAGGGTTGTTTGGTATTATTTTTTTAATTGTGTTTAGTATAATGTTTTGGATAGTAGGAAGTACTCATTATGATAAAATCCAAAAGGTTAAAGTTATACATTCAAAGACTACCAAACAAAGTATAACACAAGATACAGTAATTGTTTCGCCTCAAACAGAAATTGATGTATTTGAATCAAAATTTAATTGGTTAGAATAAGTATAATTAACCTATACTAAGGACAGTAGAATGAAAGGTCGATATCCTTTTCAAAACAAAAGCCAGAAGAATCCTGGAAGAAGAGATCGAAGATCAATGCAAACATTATCCTTAAGAAAAGGATATGGTGCACAATCTCAATACTTCTGGAAAAAAGTAGCAAAACGCAGAGTTAATAAAGAACATGCTAAACAAAATAAACAACCTTCTAATTAAAACGATACAAAGACTTACAACTTTAAGAAGTTGCAAATATATGTCTTAGCATCAGTTAATAGTAATGTATTAAAAGGGCTGGGACGAAATTCCTGGCCCTTTTTTATTCTTTGATATTTATTTGGTAATGAACATTTTTGCCCAGGTGGTGGAATTGGTAGACACAACGGACTTAAAATCCGTCGGCACCTAGTGCTATACGAGTTCAAGTCTCGTCTTGGGCATTGAGTTATCATGGAGATATAATGAATATTAGACAAAAGGAAGAGATTACAGAGTATCCTGTAGATATTATTCCTGAAATAGGATATTTCTACTTAATTTCTCCATTAGAAAATGCATTTGAATTAAGTCATGAGCAATGGCCTGGATATTGTTCTGAAATGAATAATTTAATAGGTAAAATATTTCCAGTAAGATGTTTTGATCCAAATATTACGTATTCAAAAATAGAAACTAAACCAATAATAGCTTTTATAGATACATGGAATTATATTTGGACTACTGAGACAGTTAAAATAATAAAGCCGTTGGTTCAATGTGCATATACAAAAATATTAGATCATTTAATATATCGCCAGCGACAACAAGATGATGATACACCATTTTAAGGAACTATTATGATTAAACAACAAGGAACTGATTGGGGCCAATACCCAATACAAATAATTAATGGACTAATTACTACTGAACGAGGAGTATTAGAAAGTAGTACTAGAAAAGGTCTACAACAACTAGCTAATACTATGGTTGATTTAGGTTACACGTCGTGTGTAGAAATTGGTGCTTATGCAGGTGAGGGTACAGAAATTTTTGCAGAAGTATTCGATACAGTAACAGTAATAGACCCATGGAAAAATGGATATGATAAAGAAGATTTGTCATCTGAAATGTACGACATGGAACTAGTGTATAAGTCCTATTGTAAAAGAACTGAAAAATTCGATAATATAATCGAATATGACACATCGGACCAATGTATTAAAGATACTCCTGACAGTTCCATAGATTTTGTATATATAGACGCGATTCATAAATGTGGACCAGTAAAAGATGAACTATGGAAGTGGTTACGAAAAATTACACCAGATGGAGCCATAGGTGGTCATGATTTTACTGGTTATTGGGGAGAAGTAGTGGATGCTATTATAGATACTATTGGTCTTCCTGAATATATATTCGAAGATAAAAGTTGGGTAAAAACAAAAGAAACCATTTACTGTCAAGAAAATATACTTAATCCTCAAATAGTAAGTGCATATCTTGCAGGAAACGGAAAAAGACCAAGATAATAATGCCTAGGTGGTGGAATGGTAGACACGTTAGCCTTAGTTAAAACTGAGCACCTAGAGAGTAATCTCTAGTGTGAATGTTCTCAAATTCGGAGAAAGCTAAACTTTATGTTTTTATGTTGGTATAAGAAGAAAGTAGTTGGTCCTTTTAAGGAAGAACCGACTGATGATCAAAAACAGTTTATTAGAAGTTTCATAGATAAAGGTAAACTTAGTTTATTACCTGATGTAGAACTTCCAGAAGCTGAAGATGATGACTTTGTTATAATTACCAATGATGAAGAAACAAAAAGAAAGCTAACCCCGAGCCAAGCTTAGGTAGATTTATTACGCCATGTGTCAGTTTGAGCATGGCAGTTACAACAAAGCAGAATAACGTTGGATAAGTTATTGTTATAACGATCTCCATCTTTATGATGCAACTCAAGAGGAATAGGTTGATTATTCCAAGTTTCATTAAAACATTGTTCACATTTATGTTCTTTGATTCCTTCTTTAATCAATCTCTTCTTAAGATGCGAAGCTTTGATATATTTCTTATTAGATAAGTAATCTGATGTTGGAACATGGATATTTCCTCCATTCCATCCTTTACCTCTAAAATGAGATATATCTAATTTAAAATCGGAGATGAGACGCTTTACTCGTCTATATGCTCCGCCAGCTTCATTCCACTTGAGTGTGAGAAGAACTTCTCGGTATGAACGAGAATCTTGAACAGCTTGACTGACTTGATTTTTAGTAATATCATGTTTCTTTAAAATTGTTGTAGTTTTCATAAATCCTCCTTTGAAGGTGTAGAGACTAGACGGGAACTACCCGACTGTGTACTAAGTAGTATAGTACAAAAAGGGTAAAGGTATAGTCCAGACTACGAAGCCTATACTAATTTAGGTGGTAGCGAAAGCTATAGTAGTAAGAGGAGCTAATGCTCGTACGAGCGTGGGGGTTCAAGTCCCTTCCTAGGTACCATTTAAAGGAATATTATGAAACTAGTTATTAGAAATATTGCTACTGGAGAACTCTTTAGATCGTTGACATATACTGGAGTTATAAGATACGGCAATTTAGAAGAGTGCTTAATATTGAATAGTTCTAGAAGTGTCGGCAGTCTAATTACTAAAATTCGTAAAAGATACAATCAACATATTAGAAATATGAGAACAACAGAAGTAATAAATTTACTGCATCATTCATCAATAGAAGCAATGGTTTTAGTTCATCAACATATTAATGCAGAAAGAAATCAGGTATTAGAATTAGTTGAAAGATGGAAAAATGAACATGAAATATGTTCTATTGAATTAGGATTTTCAATACATAATACAATACCATTAATAAATATTCAAACATTTGGTAGAGCAATAGACCAACGATTGGGAATACAATAGCAGGATTATTAGAAATGCCCGCATAACTCAATAGGAAAGAGTAACGGTTTTCTAAACCGTAAGTTCCAAGTTCGAGTCTTGGTGCGGGTAATTATAATAGTTTATTTTATCCAGAAAAGCAGAATTTTTAGAGGATTACTATGTTTAAAATAATAATCAGATCTTCTAGAACTAATAACCAAATTAAGAAAATGTTCTATGAAAGTGAAATAGAATTTCGTAGACAAATGGTTAGGCATATTAGAAAGTATCCAATGTATACAGTAATTGGATATGAATTAGTCGGGTTAAATCCATCAATTTGGGAAATACGAACATGATGTTTAACTTAAATAAAGAACAACTAAGTAAATACACAGAATGGATAAAAGAACATAATAAAACATGTAAATATACAGATCCCATGAAGCAAGGAGCAATAGGAGGTAGAATTACTTTTAGTTTTACTCCTACTGGATTAGGAACACTAGTACAAGTTAAATGTATGTGTGGAGAAGTATACGATCTTAGTGATTGTGAGAATTGGTGAATACAAAACAATTTATAAGAATATTATTAATAATAGGATCTATGTTAATGTTTGTTTCAAACATGAAACTACATAATATAACTGGTGTTCTAGCAAGCCTATGTTTCTTCTATGGAAATGTATTATCATATCATTATAATAATAAGAAGGAAATAAAATGAATGTACGTAGACCAGTAAAAGTAAATAAAAACACACATTGTCGTATGTGTCATTCTGAATGTTATGCACCATTACGTGAGATACGAAACATCATAGCTGAGTCAGAAACCCGAAATTTTAATGATCCTGAATATAATGCTGTACTTATTCAATGTGAAGAACAAGAAGAAAGAATAAACAAGTATAATAGAGAATCACATTTATTATTCGCAATAGAAGCTGATACAGCTCAAGGAACTCAACTAGAAATGATTTGTCAGCGACATTTGTTAGAAGTAGGAAATCTATTTAGAGAATTTTCATCTTCTAACCAGTAGGATATATGAGTAAAGATAGCTTTCAAGTAGGAACATTTATACTATTACTGTGTCTTGGTGTTTGGATATTTGCAATACATGTTAAAGTCTTAGACAATCAAAAAGAATTAAATAAAATAACTAGTACATATACACAGCTAGATATTTCTCGTCAACGAGCTAGGTTTGTAGACCTTCAAATAGAAGAACTATCAGCAGGATTAATGGATGCAAGTATATTAGCTCAAACAGCCATGGGGATTACAAAATCTAATTCTAAAGATGAGTGGATAACTGGTCTTACTACTACACAAATAGATTCTATTAGAATAAATTGTGAACCAGCTAATTATACTAATATAGCTAACGTACTTAAGAAAAAAGAACTGGAATTATATGGTAATAATACACCTTACGAGTAAATTATGGATATATGGATATTAGATAACACTAATAAAATTGAGGCATATTTAATACGACCTCAAAAATTAAAGAATCAAAACTATAGTTTTATATCGGCAAAAAGTCTATTATCTACTATGAAAGTAGTAGTATATAGTAAAAAATTTCACTGTTATTTTCCAGAACCTTTAAAAGTACTTACTACGAAAGAACTATATACTATTGAAAAAGGAATAGTATATGTAGTTGGAATTGTTAACTCCGATACTTTTGGAAAATATTTTGTGATCGGTATACCAGGTAAAGGATACACATTAGCTGGAAAAAGAACATTGCATAATTTAACTATGTCAAAAATTAAGGAGTTAGTAGTATGGTAGCTTCAAAAAACGAAGATATAAATGTATTCTTCGCAAAAGTAGTAACAATACAAGGAGAAGAAGAAACCAGTTTTGAAGTAGCTTTTTCTGAATATCCAACATATAAACAATTTTTATCAGCATTCAATGAAATAGAAGAAGAACTGGAAGATGGAGAAACAAAAATATCTAATATTATCGAACTTATTGAAAGATATGGTTGGCCTGAACTTGAAACTAATGTTGGATACGTATCGTTTGGTGAAAATGAAGCATTGGGATATATAACGATCCGACTGTTTCCAGTTATTATTCCCAATTCACAAGATATAGATGAAATTAAAATAGGCATTAAATAAGCCGGGAGTCGTGGGTTCGAGTCCCACTTGGCGACAAGGACGAAAGTCATGGCGGCGTTGCTAATAACTCAGTTGGTTAGAGTACCGGCGTTTTTTATTGGGGAGTAGTTCAACGGTAGAACAATGGTTTTTGGAGCCATGCGTTACGGGTTCAAATCCCGTCTCCCCTTCCAATAGGATAAATATGTCAACAGAAATCACATTAATATTTAACGTACTATTAGCTAAAATATTATGGGACTGTAAGTGGTGGGCTGCAGTATTAATATCAGCCGCTTTTACATTCCCATCTGTTTTAATTATAAATATTCCTTTATCTATTATTAGTTCTTTTGTGTGTGGTTGTAGTATTGCATGTTTTGTCGTTCCGAAAATACAAAAATTTATTGAAGGGGATTCTGATGAACATGATACAAAAGATGATTCAGAACCTAAAGGACCAGCATTTCAAAACTAAAAAACGCTGGTTTATTCAATTTCCAATACCTAAAAATTGTAATTTTAGATGTTCTTATTGTTTTCATCAAGAATATTTTAATCGGTTAGCATCTGGAGAAGCCTGTGCTCCAGAATTTTCATATTATTTTGATAGAGGATTTTCATTACAAGAATGGAACATTTGGTATGATACACATATACGACCTATATCAGATGAAACTGTAATTCATCTACAGGGCGGAGATCCATTCTGTGAAACTAACCTAGCTAATACATTTTCTATTATGGATGAAACAGATGTTAAAGTCGATATACTTACTAATGGTATAGGAAACCCAGTAGTATTAGAAGGATTCTATAAAAGAAATAAAAATAGAATTTATAGAATAGGATTTACATTTCATAGAAAAACAATTACTACACAACATGAAATATCAAGATTCTCAAGGAATGTTAAGTTAGCAAAAAAATACGGTGTTAATGTATATGTGAAAGAAATTTATTTTAGAGAAGAATTACCAAAAATATTAGAACATCGTGAACAATGGAATAAATTAGGAATACCATTAAAAATACAAGATTTTCAAAATCTTAATGGAGATCCAACAGAATATACATCAGAAGATCTTAACTACATAAGTGATGAATATAAACATAAAGGACAATATTGTTCATGTTGGGAAGGTTGGAGATCAATATCTGTACGTGGATTTGATATAGGTGCAGGAGATGTAATAGCATGTTGGTTAGATCCAAAGATAATTGGCAATATAAAAGCCAATACTTTCGACCCTAACTTCAAAGTTCTTATAGATACATCTTTGGGACGACGTAATGTAATAGGTGTACCAATTAAATACAACGACAAAGGAACATATTCTAGAGATAGAATTGAGTATGTAACATGAAAATATTATGGAAATATAAGGAACCGGACAGTCACGCTCAAACATTAGTTGGAATAATTTTGTGTTGTGAACGTATGTCGTCATTATTAATATCTGGTAGATTATTAAATGATTTTATACTATCAGATATAAATACAGTTCCACATATATCTATTTCTCCAGTATTAAAAAAGAAGCGTAGTACTAGGGCATTTAGTTATAATAGTATATATCTCAAATATTGTCCTAATTGTGGAGAAAAAGTAGAAATATTAGAGGTAAAAGAATCTGAAAATATAATGACAAGGATTTTTAATTGAAAATTACGATTATATATAAAGAAAATTCAGCAATTCCAAAAGACATATCCTTAAAATTTTGCTGTGTAGAAATGTATCTTTCTTCTAGTGTACATCATCATATATGTTTACCTGGAAGATCAAATGAATTAGCTAAGCTTAATAATGTTTATATAGGATATTGTCCGTATTGTGGTGAAAAAATAGAAACTATAAGAGAGGATCTAAATGAAACCGAAGCCATTTCAGGAAATAAAAACATCGGAGATATTCAGGGATGTGGACGGGAATGTCTTGATGAGGACACAGAAAGCTTACAACGACAGCGAAGCGAAAACAATAGTGAATGTAATAGTATTGATTCCGAACAAACAGGAACTGGAGAGGGGACAACTGACATCGAAAGCTAGAGATGTCTATTGTGAACTTTTAACAGAACGAGAAGTTTCTGAATTAAGATTAGAAGATGTACATGACGAAGATGACACAATTGCAGATTTGGGTTCGTAACTCAGCTGGTAGAGTAACGCCCTTTTAAGGCGTGAGTCGAAGGTTCGAATCCTTCCGGACCTACCAATACTTATAACTTCTAAACTAAGGAAATACCATGAAGGGCACAACTGCAAAAAAGACAAGACGTGAAGGTGCAATGGAACGCAGAATGAAAGATGCTATTAAGTGGGACACTAAGGCTACATCTGAAACAAACGAATATAACGCCAAATCCTTTAAGAGACTAGCAAATCTTGCTAGAACAGAAGTAGAAAATATTAAACGAAAATAACATCGAAAGTTCTAATTATGACCTTAAATCTTAGAGGAGATATTATAACTCCACTAGAAAAGAAGCAAGAGATGGAAGAAAAACAATTAGAACTTGCCAGACTAAAACTAGAAACCGAACGAGAAAAATGGGCAAGACTTACACAAGAGCAAGCAACATTTGTTATGTCTTTAAAATACATATTAATAATAATAGTATGTATATTAGCTAGTTTATGCACATGTCAAATATCAAAAGATATTAAAAATACATTATCTTATTCTGGAGAAGCATATAAGCAAATCCAAAAAACAAACGATAAGGTAATAGAATTAACAAGCGTAATAGACAATTTAACAAAAGACACAAGTAAAGTAATAAAAGAAAAAAAAATAAGTCCAAAAACCAACAACCAAGAAAAGTTACTAGTCCCTGGTTCGGAGTAATACTAGGAGTAATAATATTAGGAATACTATGTACGATATTTTGTTCTTAAGCCCTTGTAGCTCAGTTGATAGAGTGCCACATTTGGGGTGTGGAAGTTGTAGGTTTAAGCCCTACCATCCTGATATATAAGTTATTGATTTTAAACAAGTTGCCAGGTTTGCTTCTGTAATTTAATAGGTAAAATAATTGATTTGTAATCAATTTTTCTCAGTTCGAGTCTGAGCGGAAGCTAATCTTTCTTTACGAAGCCTATACTATAGATACGAAGTCTATAGGAGGGCTAATGAAAGATTGTACTACACATCCAAATTATATAGCTGCAAAGAAAAAAGCAGGAGAAACACGTAAAAATAAATATTACGATAAATATTATAATAATCCAAAGTTTTGTAAATTTTGCAATAAAGAGATCTCTTACAAAAGAAGATATAATAATTTCTGTAATAGATCTTGTGCTGCAAAATATAACAATAAAGATAGAATAATAGCTACTGATGTTGAAAAGTTTTGTCTTAAGTGTAATACTAAGCTGAATAGAACAAGTAAAAATCAAAGAAAATTCTGTTCAGTAAAATGTTGCAATGAATATAGAAAGAAAACTACAGATAAAAAATTTAAGATTAAGTTTAAAAATGGAGAATTAAACAGATTAACTAAAACTGGAAATACTCCTTATAAACAACGAATTAAAAATTTAATAACTGAATTAAATGGTGACAGATGTTCT